>Ga0126332_10000318_pt1 | contig 17988 bp, 12 predicted proteins | sample InaspJWI42metaG_FD_94482 | JGI IMG/M metagenome (GOLD analysis project Ga0126332, IMG submission 94482) | Marine gutless worms symbiont microbial communities from Oahu, Hawaii - Inanidrilus sp. 2 OAHU.JWI-42 metaG | ecosystem: Host-associated > Annelida > Digestive system > Unclassified...
CCGATTTTGCATTCGCATCATGAATGCCGATCGGCGATATATCAGCTGGAAGCCGCCAACAAAGCCAACCGTGCTTTCTCGCAACTCTTAAATACACTCAAACAAGACCTGTCGCGACTTGTACCCGAGAACTTCGTCGAGCTCTACGACCCCCAGCGCCTGCGTCACGTACAAAGATACTTGAAAGCCGCCGCGATACGGGCCGAAAGGGCGGCGGTTAATTTTGAAAAGGATCGGATCAAAGCCGAGCAAATCGGCAAGTTTACGACCGGTCTGGAAGAACTGTTGGAAACCCTTTCGCCTGTCACCACCGAAGAGAAGAAAAACGCTGTCGAAGAATTCTTCTGGATGCTGGAAGAATTCAAGGTCTCTCTTTTCGCCCAGGAGCTGGGTACTGCCGTGCCCGTATCGGCCAAAAGGCTGGAGAAGAAATTAGCGGAGGTTGAGAGGATGGTATAAAAAATAGGTTACGAAATTGATTATTTGGATAAGAATAATCTGGATGTGCTTTTAGATCAATGTAAGATCATTGGAAAAATGCTCGGCAGTCTCATTAAGGCACGTAAGCAATCCTTTTAGCATGACCAAGAAAGAAAATGGATAGCATCCTTAACCCATGACCCATAACCTATTGCCCATCACCTAATATTTTATATAACCATTTCTATTTATTGCGAGCTTTTCGATAAAATTTCCCAATGCGTACCCAACCCCATGTAAGCGTCATAATCCCGACATTCAATCGCGGATGGATATTGCACGAGGCGATCGATTCCGTGCTGGCGCAGGATTATGTAAATTGGGAGTTGATCGTGGTGGATGACGGTTCAACGGATAATACAGCAGAGATTCTCGGCGGCTACCGGGACAGGTTAACGGTTCTGGCGCAGCACAACCAAGGCGTCAGTGCCGCTCGCAACCGGGGGATCCAGGCGGCTGCAGGTGAATTGATTGCTTTTCTGGACTCCGATGATCTCTGGCTGCCGCAAAAACTTTCGCGTCAGGTAGAATTTTTTAATGACCGTCGGGATGCCCTGATCTGTCAGACCGAGGAAATCTGGATCCGCAACGGCAGACGGGTTAACCCTAAAGTACGGCATCAGAAACCTTCGGGAATGATTTTTGAACGCTCACTGGAGCTTTGCCTGGTCAGCCCTTCAGCGGTGATGATCCGCCCCAGGCTCTTTGATCGCGTCGGCTTTTTTGATGAAAGTCTTCCGGCTTGTGAAGACTATGATCTATGGCTCAGGATCAGTTGGCGCTATCCGGTTTATCTGATAGACACGCCGCTGATCATCAAGCGGGGCGGGCATGTCGACCAGCTGTCCCGCAAGCCTGCGTTGGATAAGTACCGCATAAAGTCTATGGTAAAGATCATCGAAAGCGGACGTCTCTCCCCCTCCCAATACAACACAGCAATCAAAACACTCCATGAAAAATGCACCGTATACGCTTCCGGCTGTCGCAAACGCGATCGCCTGCAGGAGGCTGCACAGTACGAGGCTCTGGTACAAAAATTCACTTGAAAATTGTGCGTCATGAGTTACGTTTTAAGAGATTTCAGCTGCCTTTTCCATTCTCAAATTCCGCATCTTACAGCGATGACAAGATTATTACGTTGGGTATTTAATTTTGTTAGGGATTAGTCAGCGCGCATGATTTAATTATCTTATGGGATTCACCTAATTTACTCGATCTGAGTGAAGGACGATTGAAGAGGAAAGAATTCTGCTCTAATAATCCCGGATGTTGCGTCGACAACCAGTGTAACCAAAGGAGGTTTGGATGAAAAACCTACTGATTATGAGCATCACGCTTATGATTGGGCTCGCACTTTCTGCGGGGTGCGGCCCATCCGGAGAGCAGCAGGATGCAAAGGAAGTGCCGGCAAAATCGAAAACCACCTTTGTCGTCGTCGGCACCGGTGGGATCACCGGCGTGTATTATCCCACCGGTGGTGCCATTGCCAGGATCGTGAACAGAAAGAAAGATACATACGGCATCCGTTGTACGGTTGAATCCACCGCTGGGTCGGTGTTTAATGTCAATGCGATTATAGCCGGTGATCTGCAGTTCGGTGTCGTGCAGTCCGACCGCCAGTATCAGGCCATCAATGGTCTGGCCGAGTGGAAAGAAAAAGGTCCGCAGGAAGATCTGCGGGCCATGTTCAGTATTCACCCGGAATCGATCACCCTGGTGGCAGCCGTCGATGCAAATATCCATGATATTACCGATTTAAAAGGAAAACGGGTTAACATCGGTAACCGTGGTTCCGGACAGCGTCAGAATTCCGTCGATGCTTTGGAAGCGGTTGGTATCAATTATCGTTTGGATTTAATTGCTGAAGGGATCAGGGCGGCCGAAGCTCCCGGCCTTTTGCAGGACGGCAGAATCGACGCCTTCTTTTATACCGTCGGCCATCCCAGCGGCGCTATTAAGGAAGCCACCAGCGGTCCTCGCAAAGTACGGTTCATTCCCATTACCGCGGTGGAAAAGCTGCTCGCCAAATATCCTTATTATACCAAAGTCAAAATCCCGATTAAGATCTATCCGGGAGCAGAGAACAAAGAAGATGTCGAGACTTTCGGTGTAAAAGCCACCTTCGTCACATCGGCCAGGGTACCGGATAATGTCGTCTACGCCATCACTAAAGAAATATTTGAGAACTTCGAGTCTTTTAAAAAGCTGCATCCGGCCTATATAGTGCTGACCAAAGAAAATATGCTCGAAGGCTTGTCCGCACCGATCCATCCGGGGGCGCTGAAATATTATAAAGAAGCCGATCTGGTGAAGTCTTAACAAAGACATTTTTGATCAAACATGGAAATGGCCTCTGGGCCAGTCGAAGATCCCGCCGTCGGGGGTCAGAGGCAATCCGCCTGCGGCGGACCGTAGGCAAATGTCTTGGGGTGATGGAATACTGGAATGTTAGAATAGTGGGTTCATTATCGACAAAGTCACACTATTGCCATAACGTTAACGCAGTTAAAATCCATATTAAATTTCGTTCATTCACTAAAACTCATATATATTCTTGACATCGTCTATCCTCTTGGATAATTCATCATAAGTTACTACACGGATACACGAAACCGGTTTCAACACAGATTCTTGAGAAAGAATAAAAAAATACGGAGGAAGAACGGAGATAAAGGCATTAATAATGCGTGTTGACATAATTGGCTGATGCATCTGGAAACGTTAATTTTCAATTTTAAGGAGGCTCAAATGAAGAAAACAATCGTCATCAGCATGGCCCTACTTTTTGGGTTGGTCTTTTTCATGAGCGCCGCGCCGACGCAGGCGGCGGATCAAACATTCGTCACCATCGGTACCGGCGGCGTAACCGGAGTTTATTATCCCACCGGCGGCGCCATCTGCCGCCTGGTGAACAAAGGCAGGAAAGTGCACGGTATTCGCTGCTCGGTGGAAAGCACCGGCGGATCGGTCTATAACCTGAATACCATCAGGGCGGGCGAGTTGGATATGGGAGTTGCCCAGTCCGATTGGCAGTACCACGCCTATAACGGCACCAGCAAGTTCCAAGGCAAGGGGCCGAACAAAGATCTGCGCGCCGTTTTTTCAGTACACCCCGAACCGTTTACGGTCGTCGCTCGCGCTGATTCCGGCATTAAAAAGTTTCAAGACCTCAAGGGTAAACGGGTCAACATCGGCAATCCCGGCTCCGGTCAGCGCGGCACGATGGAAGTGGTGATGCAGGCCCTGGGCTGGACCAAAAGCTCATTCAAACTGGCTTCCGAGCTAAAGTCCGCCGAGCAGTCTAAAGCGCTGTGCGACAATAAGGTTGATGCCATGGTCTTTACCGTGGGTCACCCCAGCGGCTCGATCAAAGAGGCGACCACTTCGTGCGACTCTGTGATTGTGGAAGTCGCCGGTTCAGAGATTGATAAGCTGGTGCGAGACAACGACTACTACCGGACAGCGACCATACCCGGTGGAATGTATCGCGGGACTGATGCAGACACCCAGACATTCGGTGTCGGCGCCACTTTTGTGACCTCGGCCAAGGTTCCCGAAAATATCATCTACAACGTCGTCAAGGCGGTTTTCGAGAATTTTGACCAGTTCAAGAAGCTTCATCCGGCTTTTAAGGTTTTGAAAAAAGAGGAAATGATCAAGGATGGGCTTTCGGCTCCCTTACACCCCGGGGCTGTGAAATATTACAAAGAAGCGGGCTTGATGTAGCCTTACATGGATAATAAAAGTGCGCCGGTTAACCGGCGCACTTTGTCCGCTGGTGCTGAATTCTGCGGCAAACCTGCTTTATACACCCGCTGAGGTGATTTTGGACCGGCAACAGCAAGGGAATACAGAAGCGAACATCGATACGTAGAATATTTACAATATCCCCTGCCGCACCATAAGCGGGACTGCGGGATATCTTTCAATCTTTCCTAAGTCCTTTGATTCATAAATTCGATAACGTGTTTATGAATCAAAGGACTTAGCAAACCCGCCGTAAGCGTATAGATCAATAATTCTCACAGAAGGAATCATCGCCATGACCGAATCGACAGGTAGCCAGAAATCTGATGAACAGCTTCAGGAGATGATTGCCGAGACGGAGACGGGGGCCCGTAACCCAACCGGAGCGATTCCCAAAAAGATCCTTTTTTACGTACCGCTGATCTGGACCCTTTTCCAGCTCTGGTACTCGTCTCCCCTGCCCTTTCTTTTTAACATCGGCGTACTTAACTCTACCGAGGCCCGGGCAATCCATCTGGCTTTTGCCATTTTTCTGGCGTATACGGCCTATCCCACTTTTAAATCATCACCCAGAGACCACATCCCGATTCAAGACTGGATTGTGGCGCTGATCGGCGCCTTTTGTTCAGCGTATCTATTTATTTTCTACACTGAACTATCGGATCGTCCGGGCGATCCGACCCGCGTGGATCTGATCGTTGCCATCGTCGGCCTGATTACGCTGCTGGAGGCGACCCGTCGCGCACTCGGCCCGCCGCTGATGATTGTCGCCACCGTGTTTATTATTTATACTTTCGGCGGGTCCCATATGCCGGATGTCATCGCACACAAGGGCGCCAGCCTGGCCAAGGGAATGTCTCATTACTGGCTCTCGACCGAGGGCGTATTCGGGGTTGCACTCGGGGTTTCGACCGGGATGGTATTTATGTTCGTGCTGTTCGGTTCGCTGCTCGAATCGGCCGGTGCCGGCAATTACTTTATTCGCGTCGCTTTTGCCGGGCTCGGCCACCTGCGCGGCGGACCGGCGAAGGCCGCGGTGGTATCCTCCGGGATGACCGGCCTGGTATCCGGATCGTCGATTGCCAATGTGGTCACTACCGGCACCTTCACGATCCCGCTTATGAAAAAAGTCGGGTTCAAGGCGGAGAAAGCCGGGGCGGTCGAGGTCGCGTGTTCAACCAACGGCCAGTTGATGCCGCCGGTGATGGGGGCGGCAGCATTTTTGATGGTCGAATATGTGGGCATCTCCTATATCGAGGTGATCAAGCACGCATTCCTGCCGGCCATCATCTCTTATATCGCCCTGGTCTATATCGTCCACCTTGAAGCCGGCAAGATGGGCCTCAAGGGTATGGAAAAACCGGTAACCAAAACTTTTTCTCAAAAGCTGCTCGCGGCTGTCATGACCTTTTTGTTTCTGGTCATCGTGGGCGGCATCACCTACTACGGGTTGGGCTGGATTAAAACCGTTGCCGGCGGGGCGACCATATACATTGTCTGTGTCCTGCTGTTTGTTGCCTACCTTCTGCTTCTCGCATTTGCCTGCAAGGTGCCGGAACTGGATACCAGCCATGAAATCAAAGAGTTGCCCGAATTGGGCCCCACAGCCCAGGCCGGGTATTACTTCCTGCTGCCCATCGTGGTGCTGATGTGGTGTCTGGTGGTGGAACGGCTTTCACCGTCACTTTCGGCTTTCTGGGCCACGGTGCTGTTGATGTTTATTGTGATCACCCAGAGGCCTCTAAAAGGCATTTTCCGCAAAGTGAAAGGCGATGAGTTCTCTTTTAAAAGCGGCTTTGCTGATTTGATTGAAGGTATGGTCGCCGGTGCCAGAAATATGATCGGTATCGGTGTGGCCACATCCGCAGCCGGTATCGTCGTCGGGACTGTCACCCTAACCGGTATCGGGCTGGTCATGACCGAATTTGTCGAGTTCATCTCGGGCGGGAACCTGATATTAATCCTGATCTTTACCGCCATCATTAGCCTGCTCCTGGGGATGGGACTGCCGACAACGGCTAATTATATCGTGGTGTCGACCCTGATGGCGCCGGTGATCGTCAGCCTGGGCGCCAAAAACGGTCTGATCGTACCCTTGATTGCGGTGCATCTGTTTGTCTTTTACTTCGGAATTCTGGCCGACGACACGCCACCGGTCGGGCTGGCGGCTTTTGCGGCAGCCGGCATATCCGGCGGTGATCCGATCCGCACCGGTATCCAGGGCTTTACCTACGACATCCGCACGGCCGTTTTGCCGTTTATCTTCATCTTCAATACCGAGCTTCTGATCATCGGGGTGGCCAACTGGTTCCATCTGCTTGTTGTGATCGTGGCCGCTGTTATCGCCATGCTGGCATTTGCCGCCGGTACCCAGGGATTCTTCTTGACCAAAAGCCGCATCTGGGAAACCGCTGCGCTGCTGCTCGTGGCGTTTACCCTGTTCCGACCCGGATTCTGGTGGGACATGGCTTTCCCGCCGCTGACACAAGAGCCGCCCGCCAAACTTGAGCAGATGGTGGCAGGGATGGAACCCGGCTCTCAATTGATCCTCGAGGTGGCAGGAGAGGATATAAATGGGAAAGCGTATAACAAAACCGTCATGCTGGCGGTGGGAGATGAAGGTTCCGGTGTAGACAGACTCAACGGCATCGGGCTTGAAACACGTACTGAAGCGGATAAAATACTGATCGACAATGTGGTCTTCTCGAGCGCTGCGGAAAAAGCCGGTATCGACTTTGACCAGGAGATACTGAACATTAAAGTGCCGACCCAGCGGCTGCCGAAACAGCTCATGTTCATACCGGCGTTGGGGCTGCTGGCGCTGGTCTGGTTTTTACAGCGCGAACGAAAGCGCAAACTTGATGCTGCTGCGGCTGCTTGACTGATGATCATTGACATAGCGCCATAGCGTATTACCAGCCCGCTGCCCCCGCGAAAAGAGGGCAGCGGGTGGTGTTGATGCGGATGACCGCTCTTTTACCTTCCGGAGCAGATTATGTTTAAAAAAATTCTTGTGCCCATAGATGTTGATTATCCCAAGACAGCCGCCGCTGTTTATCAAAAGGCCGTAGCGCTTGGGAAACCCAGTGGTGCCGCGATTCGGCTGGTAAGCGTGATGCCGGGCTTTGGCATGCCGATTGTTGCAGCCCATATCTCTGATGAAGTGCGCAAAGAGACCGCTAAAAGATTTAAGGACGCACTGGCGGCGTTCATCAAAGCCAATTGTGATGAATCCGTATCATACAAAGTGGCAACCGGAAAAAACTGGGAAGAGATCATAAAAGCCGCTGACGAATGGGGAGCTGACCTGATCGTGGTCTATCACAATCGCCGCCGCGAGATTAACGAAGCTTTCAGCAGCTCTTGCTCGCAGAGAGTCGCGGACAAAGCCAACTGCTCCGTCTTGCGGCTGCGCAACGTATTGAGTTAGACTCGTTTGCTAAAACGCGCGGATTGGGCCCAAAACTGAACGACGCGATATCGCATGGCCCAATGGTGAATCTAATCAAACATAGAAATCCTGGTCCTCTGGGCCAGGTCAGAGTCAACTGGCTATGCCGTAGACAAACCTCTTTGGGTTGATGGAATACTGGAATGTTGGAATATTGGATTCATAAGGATGAGGCCTTTTTTAGATCAATTTTCTCAATTTGAGATTAAAATCAAGATAATTTCCGTTTATATACCCATTTTTCCATTATTCCACCATTCCATCATTCCAATGGACGTCTAAAGGTAAACTCCACCCCTCTGGGGTGAAATCAAAGCCGGGTCCTCCGGGTCCGGATTCTTTACTGTCCCTCGATTTCTTTATTCTGGTATCCGAATCAGTTGCAAATCTCGAGGAGGAAAGCATGATCGCCAACAAATGTAAGAATTACATCTGTTTCAAACAGTTTTTCAGGCGAGTTCCCATAATCTTGACGTTTCTGATCATCGCAATATTCCCGTTTTCCGCCAATGCCTTTGATATTCTTCTAGGGACCGGAGAGACCGAAACATTTTCTCACTTTGCCGGTCGAATGATTTGCAGGGTGATTAACAGACACTCAGATGATCTGAACTGCAAAACAGTTCCAGGGCCCGGCGATGTGCATAATCTCACAAACCTTCAGGGGGGCTCTCTGGATATCGGTCTGATCGATTCACGCATGCTGCACGATGCGCTTAATAAAAGCGGTTATTTCGAATTTCTCGATATCAGCTACGACAATCTGCGCACCCTTGCCCCGCTTTATGATGATCCCATAACACTAGTTGTACGCACTGATGCCAAAATCGCTTCGCTGGAGGCGCTGAAAGGAAAACGGATCAATGCCGGCGCGCCGCGATCGCTTGAGCGTCTTGCGGTGGATACGATTATGAAAGCCAAGAATTGGACGAAAGCTGATTTTAGTCTCATCGGAGAACTCTCAGCTTCCCAGTCACAGGATACGATGGCTTTTTGTCACGGCACGATCCAGGCAATGGTGCACATCGGCGTGCACCCGGATTCGTCCCTGCAGCAGTTGCTCAAGCTCTGCAAAGCCGATCTGGTGGATATGTATGATAACGATATTGAAAAACTGGTCAACGATCATCCCGCTTTTTTTAAAATCAACATCGCCGCTGACACCTATCCATCGCATCCATCAGGTGTCACCACGTTAGGAACCAGAGCGGTGTTGGTTGTTCCGCAAGATCTCGATGAGCAAACGGTCTACACGATCATGGATGCGATTTACAGCAGTCGAAAACGCTTGAAGAGTGCCCATGTGGCGCTGTCTTTATTCGCGGTGGATGCAACACGCCAGAGCGAAATCGGAATTCAATTGCATCCGGGTGCTGTGAAATATTTCTCAGAGCATGGTCAGTAGATATTATAGCATTTTTCAAAATATCGTTCCGTTTGGAACGGGATTTAGTCTTGTCGATTAGCGATGATTGGTTTTCACGCAAAGCCGCAAAGAATATTTTGAATAATCCCAGTTTTTCTATTTTATAAACTTGGCGCCTTTGCGTCTTTGCGTGAGATTTTATGGAAATATTCTTTTGGGCTATCGCGCAAAGTTCAACAGCAATCTGGTGTCCCCCCTACACACTTATCCCACCTGCGAGTGCACGCTCTGAGTATACTCATTAGCCTCAGACCTGATGCCTCGAAAAATGGTTCATTTGCCGATTACAACTGGGTCACCCGAAAAATCTCTTCGATGGTCGTCACGCCATTGATAAGCTTGAGAATGCCATCCTGACGTAAAGAAATCATTTTATTTTCCAGGGCCGTTTTTTTAATCAGGTTCGAATCAAAGGTTTTCAGGACCAGGCTCTTGAGCTGTTCACCCAGAACCATGATTTCATAAATACCGGTTCGGCCTTTGTATCCCGTGTGAAAACAGTTGCCGCAGCCATTGGCCCGATAAAGGATCCGGTCTTTGAAGTGTTCGGGGATGATGCCAATTCTTTTCAAGGCCATTTCGTCGGGCCGAAAAGGCTCCTTGCACTCGTTGCACAGCACCCGCACCAGCCGCTGGGCGACCACGGCGATGACCGAAGACGAAATCAGAAATGGCTCGACCCCGATATCGACCAGGCGGGTAATGGCGCTGGCCGAATCATTGGTATGCAGGGTGGAGAATACCAGATGTCCGGTCAGGGCGGATTGGACGGCGATTTCGGCTGTTTCCAAATCTCTGATTTCGCCGATGAGTATCACATCCGGGTCCTGGCGAACGATGGAGCGCAGACCCCTGGCAAAAGTCAGTTCAATCTTGGGGTTTACCTGTATCTGGCTGATTCCGTCGATCTGGTACTCGATCGGATCCTCGACGGTTATGATATTGATGTCCGGTTTGTTGATGGACTTCAATACGGCGTAGAGGGTCGTTGTTTTTCCGCTGCCGGTGGGGCCGGTGACCAGAATAATGCCGTTGGGACTCTTGACCAGCTCTTGCAGATGATTCAAACGCTCGGGGGCGATGCCCAGCTCTGAAAGTTCAAAGACGGAGCTGCTTTTATTCAGCAGCCGCATCACCACCCGTTCGCCGAATGAGGTCGGTATGGTCGAAACGCGCACATCAATCTCCTGGGCGCCGACCTTGACGTCAAACCGACCGTCCTGGGGCAATCTTTTTTCGGCAATGTTTAGCTTGGCCATCACCTTTATTCTTGAGATCAGGGCCGGCTGAATCCACTTGGGCGGCGTGAGCAGATCGTAGAGGATGCCGTCCACGCGGTAGCGCACTTTAAAACTGTCCTGGTAGGGTTCGATGTGAATATCGCTGGCCCGGGCTTTGATGGATTGTGAGATCGTGTGATTCACCAGCTTGATAATGGGGGCGTCGCTGGTATCATCCAGCAGGTCGGCCGACTCTTCCAACTCGTTGATTATCGTGCCGCCGTCTTCTTCAAGGTTCTGAACGAGTTCCTCGGCGGAATCGCGGCTGAAGTCATAGGAAATATGGATGGCGTACAGGATGGCGCTTTTGCTTGAAAGGATTAACTGAAAATCATCTATTCCCAGAATGCGGACCAGATCATCCAGTTGCTGGAAGCAGGCCGGATCATTTATGGCGATGATATAACGCAAGTAATCGGGTAGTTTATCGGCGGAATCGGATTCCGCCGCGGCGTCCTTGTCCGCCGGTTCCTTTGGTTTCATTTTGATGACCAAAGGAACCATGTTGTATTTTTTGAGAAAATGGATGGGCACGTGCCGCGTAAAATCAAAATCGATATTATCCAGGGGAAGCTCCGGCCAGAAGGGTACATCATATAGGCTGCTCAAGGCTTCAAGCAGCTGAATTTCGGCGATCATTCCCCTGCTGACGAGGAGCTCTCCAAAGCTGCCGCCTTTTTCCTGCTTTATTTGCAGGACTTCCTGGATATTCTCTTCCGGAATCCCGAAACTATCTTTGAGGATATTGAATAGATTCTTTTGCATTATTCCATATTATTCGCCCCGGTGGCTTCCGACTTCGCTCTTCGAGCTACGACGGGACAATACGACCCGACAAGAAGGTCAGGTGAACCGCGCCGGCCTGCCCGTCGAGGTCCGAGGTCATGATGAAGCCGGAAGCTCGAAAAAGCGGCGCCCCGCACCTTGGGAAAGCCTCATTACATCGGAGGTCTACTTTCGGTTTCAATATCGGTGTCACTCTGCTTTTTATTAAAAAGCTTGATTTTGCCTTCCTTGAGGCTATCCATCTGGATTTTCTTTCGGCCGTATACTTTTTTAGCCTCCTCAGGATTTTTTATGACATGAGGGGTTAAGAAAACGAAAAGATTTTGCTTTTCATTTCTCTCACTGCGGTATTTGAACAGCCATCCCAGCAAGGGGATATCCCCCAGCAGCGGAACCTTGGTCTCAACGTCCGTCCGCGTGTTGTCGATCAGCCCCCCGATGACCACCGTGCTTTTGTCCTGTACGATCACCGTTGTATCCACCGTGCGCTTCAGGGTCGTGGGCTGCAGTGTTGCCGCATCCGGGTCCTCCAGCACCGAGATCTCCAGGCTGATAGTGAGCCGCACCAGGCGTTCCAGACTGATATTGGGCGTGATCGTCAAGATGGTTCCGACATCGCGGTATTCAAATTGATTGAAGGTGTCGTTGTTAGAGGTGGATACACTGGTCTGGTATGGGACATTCTTGCCCACGTTGATTTTAGCCTCTTCGTTTTCGGTGGTCAGGATTTGCGGCGTTTGCAGAATGTTAACGTTTGAATCCTCCTGGAAGGCATTGATCATGGCGGCTAAATTATTGAAACTCACCCCGCCGATCGTGATCGCCTCGGTAAAAACGCCCATCGAAAAACCGGACGGCAATCTGCCTTCCACCAAACCGGGCAGATTGGATACCGGCGGTACCCCTAACCCCCTGTTGAATGAGCCCCCGACCGCCGCGTTTTTGCCGCTGACACTTGTTTTGCCGGCCACCGACCACTCGGTCCCTAAACGCATATCCTTGCGCACGTCGACTTCCATGAACAGAGCCTCGATGTATACCATCGGCCGCGGGATGTCTAGTTTGTTGATGATTTCCTCCAGCACCGCGTAGTCACCCGGATCGGCCGTAATCACCAGGCTGTTGGTAGCTTTGTCGGCCACGATCCTGACATTTTGCGATACGATTGGAGCAGTCGCTTTTCCCTTTTGAGCCGTGGTGGTTTTGGAAGGGACCTCCTGCAGAACCTTGGCCATTTCTTCAGAATCTGCGTATTCCAGGTAATAGACGCGGATTTTCTCTTTACCCTGGGGCGTTTGTCTGTCCAGCAGGCGGATCAGCTCTTTAACCCGGAACGTATCCACTTCGCTGGCCAGGACAATAATCGTATTGGTGCGTTCGTCGGCGACGAATTTGATGGTCTTTTTAACCTGTCCCTTTTTGCCGGCCGGTGTTGCCTGAAATACGGTGGCCAGCGTACTGACCAGCTTGGTGCTGTCCGCATTCTCCAGTGGAATGACAGATATTTCCTGACCGACGCCGGCCACATCGATTTCCTTGACGATGCGCATCAATCGTTTGATATTCGAATAAATATCCGTGATGATCAGCATATTGGTCGGCGGATAGGCGGCGATAACACTGTTTCTGGAAACCAGCGGTGTGAACAGGCGTTTGATCTCATTCGGGTCGGCATAGGTGAGCGGTATCAACTGGGTGACGAGCCTGTCTTCCGGAGAGCCCAGTTTGTTGAAACGGGACTCGATGTTTTTGGTGCGCGCATCCGGCGACGGTAGAATCTTGACCACCGTGCCGGCTTTAACCGTGGTGTAGCCGTGGACTTCCAGCACCGATTCGAAAACCCGGTAAGCCTCGGTAATCGATATTTTGGTCGGCGAGATAATCGTCACATTACCCTTCACCCGCTGATCCACAATAAAGTTTTTGCCGGTCAGTTCGCTGATGAATTTAATGAAAACGTTGATGTCGACGTTATTGAAATCGATGGTGACGAACCGATCCGGCGGCGCTTTTTTGCCGGTGCGCGTGGCTGCCTGCACCGGGCCCAGCGCCAAGTGGGTGATCAGGACAAGAAAAATAACGATGCCTAAACTTTTTAAACCAAGGTTGCGTAGTTTCATTTTCATTATGGTCCTTGATCAAGGTTATGATGCGTTAAAAATAACATGATAGAACTTAGTTTCGCTTCGCTCATCCGCCGGAGGCGGAGAATGTTGGAATGCTGGAATAGTGGAATCATGGGTTCTGGAGCAATGGTATGATGGGTCTAAAGAAAAAGGAATCAAAACCCATAAAATTGTATTGATATTCTCGTAACATTGGCGTATTTTTAGGGCAAAAGCAGAAAATGGATGTCTGACGACTATCATCATAAAAGTTAGATCCAACATTTCTTGTAGAATAGATCTTTTTCCGCTTTTCATACCCAGTATTCCAACCCTCCAAAGGCGGATCTTCGACATTCCACTATTCCATCATTCCATGTGGCTTACCAACGCGAGTGGCCACAAAAAACACTATATTTCTAACAAGTTGTATAAATTCCTATACATTGCTAAAGTCTGTATTGGCTTTACATCAAGCCCGCAATAGCCGCGGGGCGATCGTTGCTCACGACTTAGATTTCAAAGGACTCCACCAGCAGGACCGCATCGACGGTTCCGGCTTGCTTGCCGGTTTTGGTAATTGAAAGCCTTTTTAACTTTACCATATTTCGCGATGTTTCAATACGATAAATATAGGTTACGAGCTGCTTCATGGTCACCGCCTGCAGTTTGGTTTCCACGGTTGCGATCTTGTAAGGGCTGTCCTCTTGCACGGCGGTTGAAGGTTTCATGTATGCGATGCGATCCTTGAGGCCCGCCTTTCCGGCCAGTGTGTCAAGAAATGAAAACAGGGTAAAACCGCGTGTCCTGCGGGCCATGCTGGCTTTTGCGTCATCGGCCCTTTTTTTGACGGCTTCAAATTCGGCTTTCAGTGCTCTTATTTCCGCCAGTGCGCGGGTTTGAACCTCGAGTTGTCGGCCCAGTCGCCGTCGGCTTTCCGAAAACGGAGATACAATGAGCTGGATCACGATAAAAAGCGCAATGATCCCGGCAGCCAGTCCGATTGCATATTTTTCGCGTTTGTTTATTTTGAGCGCCATATTGTATTGATCCGTTTTTATAAGAACCGTTAGATTTTTAACTTCAATCTGAACCGAATACGATTTGCGGACTTATCCTTGTTGGTGGAGACGATGGTAACCGTCTCAAAGATTTTCGCCGTTTCGAGCCTGTTTTTCATGGTATCGACCGAGTTGAACGTATTGGTATCACCGGCGATGACGACGTTGTCGTCTCCGATAACCATCCGGGTAAATTGAACATCGATTCCGCCGGGGATGCGTTGACTGATCTCATTGAGGATACCGACCATCAGTGTGTTATTTTGCGCCCCTGCCGGAAAAAGGGATGCCCTTTGGACTGCTTTCATTTTTTCCCGCATTTGGTGCAGCGGATCGACCACTTTTTTGACATCCGGAAATGTTGATTGAAAAATTTCTTTTATTTGAGTGTTCAGCGCGTTCAGCCTGTTTTTCTGGGAATAGTAGTCGATGGTTAGGTTGGTCAGCAACAGCAGCAATACGACCGCTGCCAGAACCCCGGATCGGATAATCCGTTTTTTATGTTCAACCCAGCGTTTGGTGATGGCAAAGGGTCCTTTTCTGAAGTTCAGACCTTTGGCGCCGGAAACCTCCATCAGGGCCAGTGCCAGGGCGTTATCCATTTGATCCGCTTTCCAGGATTCCGTTGGTCGATTGCTGATTCTGACCGCTGCGTCGTTGATCAGATCTGTCTGCTGGGTCGGGATTTCCAACTGTTGGGCCATTTCGGCTTCAAAACCGTTGCCGGCCGACACCGGGCCGGTTATAAAGATTTTATCCGGTTTGAAGCCGTAATTGCCGGCCTCTTCGAGTGCATAAAGCGTGCGCTCGATGTTCTGGCACAGCATTTTAAGGCGCGAGGACACTACCGATCCGGAGGGTACCGAGCGAACCAGAACTAATTGACCGGAAGACAAACCGAACAGTGTACCTTTGTCGTTTGTTATATCAACCAGCAGCGTATTTGCGGGAATATCGGTCTGCAGGGAAAGACATACGGCGGCCGGATATCCGCCCACGGTGACAATTTCCGGGTCAATATCAAATTCGGAAAGCAGTTCGAGGTACGATTCCAAACGCGACGTGTCAACCGCCGCAGCGATGAGTTCCGTATTTTCAGCCGCATTTTCAACGTCGATCTTGTGATAATCGATAATCAATCTTTCCACCGGCAGCGGCATGGTGGGCTCCAGTTCGAAAGGCAGGATCTGTCGAATTTTTTTAGCATGCTTAAACGGGACCTGTATATTTCGAAAATATACCTGGTCGGCCGGAAAAGATGCGATACAGACACATCCTGTGACATCGAACTGGGCAGCCAGAGCCTCCAGCGCTGAAGCCAGACCGCTATTCCTTTCTGTCTGTTCGGGAAAGGGGATATAAGCATGCGCCTGGATCCAGTTGCCATTGAGCCTGCTGTTGATAAGCACAGCGGCTAGCGCGTTGTTTTGTATGTCAAGTCCCAGGTATTTTTTACCCATGTCGAAACTCTAATCGCTTTTTGTTCGTGAAGCGGCTTTTGGACCTTTGAAGAACACCAGGTTGTGCTAACCACGAAGACCACAAAGTACACAAAGTAAAAGAAGAAAAAATATAAAATCTTTGTGCCCTTTGTGTCTTTGTGGTGAATATAATATTCCGGAACTACAAATATGACGGTACTGCGCAAATAACCTGTTGATTATAGCATTAATATTGATCCCAGCTCAAGACTCGGCACCAGAATCGGTCTGTTTCCGAATCTTTTTCCCTTTCCACCACCACGGTTGCCGTCATTTTTTGATCGTTCAGGCTGGCGCTGGCCTCCACTCTGAACAGATCACTGCTGGTGGTGATGAGTTGCGGTGCAATATCAAGATCACCGGCTCCGGGGACATTCTTGTACCAATTCGAACTGCTGAGGTCATGGACGAACGTCTCCTCCGACTTTTCAAGCCGATATTCATGGATCGCGATTGCCAGATCCTGGTTTTCTTCCGGCATTAGTGTCATTAGAACCGGTATTTCGGCCGTGTTTATGTTGATTTTTCCGTTAAATGTGAAATTGCCGCTGCCGTCATCGCTCATACCGCTGATCGTCAGGTAATCTGAAATCCCCGGCACATCTTGCCTGCCGTAGAACAATTCCGGCGTGATCCCTTTGACCTGCAGCATTTCGCTAAGGTGTGCAAACGGACCGTTGCGGCAGGCGTAGGGTGGATCCAGATCCTGATAGTAGTCTGATTCAGCGCCGGTCAGACCGGTTATGGCATCATCATCACCCGAATCGAGCCAATCTTTTAAGGAGTTGACGATAGTGTTGACCGGATCGGATTCGTCCGGGTGTTCATAATCCAGTAAGGCCGCCCTTAAGAATTTGCGCCATATGATCGGCTGGTGAACATCGAAAACCTGTCCCTCGGGGAAATTCACGAGTGCATTTACCTGTATCCGGCTGCGTTCATCGCTGATTCTAACCGTCAGCTCCCCTTCACTAAGTTTCAGCGCCTGCAGCAGGCTCTTGATTTTTTCTTCGTTGGCCCAGTCCTCTTGCAGGGAATCGATCTCGGTTTCTTTTTTATCCTCCACGAGCATGGCAAAGGCCGTGTGGACTCCGGACATCAGGATTTGTGAGAGAATGAGCCGGTCCCGGGCTGCCGCCGTGGCGTACACTGTTGCGCGGGCCCTGCGATTTAGCTCGACTGTCACCGCAATTAACAAGGTGATAATCGTCAGGGTGATCAGCAAAGCCATTCCGCGCTTATTATCCAAAACACGCAGCGAATTCAATTTGGTGTACTGCTTCATGAGTTACGAATTGATTTTCACTTCAGCGGCTGTATTTCGCCATTGGATCCCGGTGCAGTGCCGGAGAAGTGATTCGATGCCGAAAACCTTTACCGGCGTGTTTCAATTGCCTCGCGATACTGAGGCAATACGATCATTGTTTCAAATGTGTGCGGATTCTCGCCGGTTCCCAGGGTCAGTTTGATACGAATGGCGCGCGGTGTTGCATAGTCAAAATCATTGGAATCTGAATCCCAGGTTTTACCCTCCTCGCCTTCTGAGTCTATGAAAGAAAATTCAAGCGATCTAACGTTTTCACACAGTATCGGGTCGTTGCGTTTTTCCTCGTACGGTTCGGCGAAATCGAGGCGATCGGAACGTTTGATTACGTGCGATCCGTCTGTTTGTTCCTCTGCATAGTAACTAATTTCCGCTATTCCCGTCCTTTTGTCTTTGCCCAGGGGTACATGGGCCAGAGAAGTAAATCTGAGCCTTCCGAAGCCGGTTCTTCCGGAGAAGGTGACATCGCCGATGATTCGATAGGGATCCTGCTCATCCGTATTTTCCGGCGGACGGTAAGCCGGTGTCTGGGCTACGTGCAGCGCATGCAGATCACTGATTATTCGATTGAAACAGTCTTTGGCCATATCATAATCGTTCATTCCTTTTTCAACGGCATCGACACTGCCGAAAACGAATTTGAAGGAACCGAAGATGGTCGTGACGATCACGCCGAAGATGAAAAGGGCGATCAGTATTTCGAGCAGGGTAAACCCTCGGTTTCGAAACTTGACGGGTTGTTGCCTGAATCGATATTTTGAGATCATAAACTTCGGTGAATGCATCATATATTCTGAATTGGGTTTTACTGCTGCTCAGCCGATGATTTCAGCTGGATGGTAAGCCG
>Ga0126332_10000319_pt1 | contig 17971 bp, 18 predicted proteins | sample InaspJWI42metaG_FD_94482 | JGI IMG/M metagenome (GOLD analysis project Ga0126332, IMG submission 94482) | Marine gutless worms symbiont microbial communities from Oahu, Hawaii - Inanidrilus sp. 2 OAHU.JWI-42 metaG | ecosystem: Host-associated > Annelida > Digestive system > Unclassified...
ATCCGGTGACAGCGGTGGGCTAAAGTTTTTTTGCAGAATGCCGATAACATATATGTATCGATTAACCACATTATTCGCATCGACCTCAGGGAACTGGAAAGAAAAACCATCGCGATGGAAATCACTGACAAATCCTCTTCGGCCGGAATTTCCGGTTATACTCAAACAGTGCGGGACAATAAACTGGACAAGGCTCACCCGGATGATGCGCGTGCCGCTGAAACAGGCGGCGACAAGGTTCGCCTGTCAAACGGTGCACGGGAGGTTCAAGAGGCGATCCGGATCCTAAAGCAGCTGCCGGATATCCGCTTCGATAAAGTCGCTGAACTCAAGGCAAAGGTGGAACAGGGTATTTATCGACCGGAGAGCCGGAAAATTGTGTTCAACTTGATAAAACATTCATTGCTCAATGAAATTCACTGACTCAGGCAGGGGCATGGGCGGACCCAAGATAACAGAACAACTCGGCAGCTTGTGCCGGCTATTGGACGCAGAAGCGGGTGGGTATGAGGCGCTTGTGACGCTGCTGGAAAAACAGCGGCAAGCAGCCATGAAGGCCCGCTTCGGCCTGTTCGTCGACACAGTCGGGGAAAAAGACGCGTTGCTGGAGAATCTGGGGCATCTTGAGCGTGAACGTCTGCAGTTGATGGAAGCTCTTTCGCAAGGGTTACATGTTCCTGAGGCGCAGCTGACCGTTTCAAGGTTGATCTCTATGTTGCCGGGGCCGCAAGCCGAACAGTTAAATACCTGCCGGTATCGCCTGCGGGCAGTGATCGAGCAGGTGCGTGTGAAAAATAAAACCAACCAGGATCTGCTCGAGCACCTGCTCGAATGGATGAAAAAAGCCCTGGAATTGTTGGGCAGCAAGGTGCCGGGGCAACGAACCTACTGCAAAAACGGTCAGGTGCAGGCAACTAAGCTCACCGGCACCGTGCTGCATGGAGAGATCTAACCTGCATATCTTATTAGAGGTGTGATTATGGGTACCATAGTCGGACTATTGGATCTTGGCCGCAATGCCTTGTTGACCCATCAAAAATCGATTCATGTGACCGGCCACAATATTGCCAACGTAAACACTCCCGGCTACAGCCGCCAGCGGGTGAATGTGGCAGCCAACAAAGCCGTCAACGGTACACCAGGGCAAATGGGAACCGGGGTCAGCGCCACGGAAGTCCAGAGGATATCCGACCGGTTGGTGGACGCGCAGATCAACTCCGAGCAGCAAACGCTGGGGCGTTGGCAGGCCAATGAATATGCTTTAGAGCGGGTCGAATTTATTTTCGATGACATCCAGGGCCAAGGCCTGCATCAGGCCATGAGCGAGTTCTGGAACGCCTGGCAGGACCTGACCGGCGACCCGCAAGGTTATACCGAGCGGACAGCCTTGCTGGCGAAAAGTGATTTCCTGGCTGTTTCTTTTAACCAAATGGCAGCAGGACTTGTCCGGCAACAAGTAGAATTGGACGTCAGTATTACCGCTGCAGCGGAGGAAATCAATCGGATTGCAAGCCAGGTTGCCAACTTGAACCGTAAAATCAGTGAAATTGAAATGAGCGGTCAAACAGCGGGTGACCTCCGTGATCAGCAGGCAATGCTGCTAAAGGATTTGGCCGTGTTGGTTCAATTTGATTCATTTGAAGACGATATGGGACGAATGTCAGTACTGGTTGGTGACGGTAGGCCCCTGGTTCAAGGATACAACGCGACGCAGTTGACATTGCAGACCAATGCACAGGGCCACTTGGACATCTTCTGGACGGATCAAAGCGGCAATTCTTTTGATATAACTGCCCAGGTCAACAGCGGCCGACTCGGCGGCTGGCTGGAAGCCAGAGATGTCGAGATCGTCGACTATCTCAGTCGAATAGACACCCTAGCACAGAATATCATAAACGAAGTCAACGGGTTGCACACCGCAGGCTTTGATCTGCAGGCCAACCCGGGCGAGGTTTTCTTTACGGGTTCATCGGCCGCCGACATAGCATTGAATGTTAATATCGCCGCGGACACCAATCTGATCGCTGCAGCGACAACCGCCACTGGCGTGCCGGGAGACAGCGGAAATGCCATTTCTATTGCCGGATTGCAACACACACTGACGATGGCGGGCGGTACGACCACATTTGACGATTTTTACCGGGCCCTTGTCACTGATGTGGGCAGTGCTGTCAATGCAGCGACCATCTATCATAACCACCAGACGTCCATCACAGAAAGTTTAGATAATTTACGGGAGTCGATTTCCGGCGTCTCGCTGGAGGAAGAAATGGTCAACCTGATCAAATTCCAACACGCTTTTGATGCGGCGGCCAAGTTGGTGACCACGGTGGATGATATGCTCGACACGGTCATGAATATGACCAGGTAACGGTAATCATATGCGTGTAACGACAAAAATGATGACCGCCGGCATGGCGGCTCAGCTTCTCAAACAAACCGAAGGGTTGCAGACGGCCCAGAAGAAAGTTGCTACGGGTAAGAAATTTCAACGCATCTCCGAAGATCCGATCGCCACGGGAAGGGTGCTGGACTACCATAGAATATTGTCCTCCCTGCAGCAGTACAGGCAGAACATCGGTTGGGGCCAAACCCGGCTTAAACATGGCGAAACTGTATTGGACTCGGCTTTTGAAAGTGTACAGCTTGCCCGCAATATCGCCGTTGACACCTCTGCCGGGCCCAGTGATCTGCGGCCGGTGGCGGCCGAGCAGATCGCGGACATCCACGACGAACTCCGCAGCTTGGCCAACAGCAAACTGCGCAACCGTTACATCTTCGGCGGTCATCAGAGCGATGTGCCGCCATTTGCGCACCGGGTTCAGATTAACGGCGGTGTGCCTTCCGATATTGAATTCGGAATGGCGGCCGATGCCACCAATGCGGTCATCCAAATATTCAGTGCCGGTGGAGCCATCCTTCGAACCATCAATCTTGGCGACGGCATCACGCCGGGCAGCGGCGGCAGCACCGGCTTAAACACCGTCACCTGGAATGGTCTTGACAACGGGGGGGCAGCCATCCCTGATGGCGATTATTTTTTTACAGTGACAGCCGACAACCTGGGGTTGGCCGTCGTCGACTACGAGACATACAACGGGGATGCCGGCGACTTTCAGCTGATAATTGGCGAAGGCTTGCAAATGCAGCTCAACGCAGACGGCAACCTGACCTTTTCGGATCTATTCTTTCAGCTGAGCCGTTTACAGCAGGCATTGCAGGATCCGAACCCATTGACCGCCACCGCCCAGATTGCCGCGGTGATCGATCCGTTGAACAATGCCTCCGAGCAGATGGAGCAAGTTAGAGCGAAAGCGGCGGTCCAGTTCCAGCAGCTGGAGACTTTCGAGAATCAGTACGCTCAACTGGACCTGAGGATAGAAGAGATGCGCTCGGCAATCGAGGATGCCGACGTTACGCAGGCGATAATCGAGCTGCAAAGCTTGGAGACCGCCTATGAAACCACACTGGCCAGCGCTGCCCGAATCCTGCAACCGAGCCTGGTACAGTTTCTTAAATAGCCGATGAAAAACACGATTGTCGTCATTGCTGCATTGCTGCTGTTGCTTTTCCCACTATCTGGGTTGGCTCTGGATAGCCGAGAAATCCTTTTACTAAAACAGGCCGGGATCCAGGATGAAACGATACGGTTGATGATTCAGGAAAAAACCATCGAAACCGGCGCATTTACGGTCGAGCAGATCCTGGCTCTGAAAAAAGCGCGAATTGCGGAACAAACCATTCAAATGTTGATCCGAGAGCAGACATTTCTGAAAGACCGGCAACCGATCATATACGGAGAACAAACCCAATCGATAAAATTTGCCACTATACAGGATGTGATTCGATTAAAAGAAGCCGGTCTCAGCGATGAGGTAATCCAGGCCATAATATTGGTTCAGCGCAGCGAAGATTCGGTGCAAAAGCAGAAGGCTTGGGAAATGCTGCGGTCAATGGGAATCATTGTCGATCAGCGGGGAAAAAAATGAAAGTGCCGGTTCGAATCGATTGTCATCATTGCATATACGTGGTGGCATTGATCAAGGGAGGGTAAGGTTATGCAGCTGTTAAAAAAAACCAACCACGAAAGCTCGGATAGCAAACGTCTGGCTGCCGATCTGCGTCTGTGCGAGCAACGCCAGAAGTTTTTTCTGTCCACTGTCCTGCATTTGCTTCACTTTATTCAGGAATTTACCATCGAGCTGAAGGAAATCAATTCCGATGCGTTTAAAAAAGAAATCTCAGCCCTGACGCAGCAGTTTTCCGCCAAACAGAACCTGGTCTTCGTAGAAGATCATTTCAAAAGGCAGAAAGCCGAAATTAAAGATTACATCCACCGGCAGAACCGGTATCTGGAGGAGCGCGAGAAAGAGTTTCACGACATCATCGCTTTGCTGAGCAACGCCATCACCTCCCTGGACTCGGAAAACAAGGATTACAACCGCAAGATCATTACCCAGAGCGAGAAAATCGAGAAGGTTTCCTTTCTCGACGACCTCAAACAGGTCAAGCAGACGCTGACCAAAGAGATATCGCATTTGCGGGAAACCGTACACGAAAAAAGCATTCGCGACAAGAGCCGCATGAAAGAGCTTTCCAGCAAAGTCAGCGGCCTCAGGGACGAACTTGAGCAGGTTCGCTCGGAGGCTGAAACGGATGGCTTGACCGGGGTATACAACCGCAAATCATTCGACTGTTACATCGAGGAGTTGGTGAACCGCAACGCCAAAGTGCCGTCACCGTTTGCGCTGCTGCTGATTGACATCGACAACTTCAAGAGCGTCAACGACACTTACGGGCACACGGTCGGCGATCGGGTTTTAGCCTCGGTGGCGAGCAATTGCCGCCAACAGATTCGAGCTGACGATTTCGTTGGCCGTTATGGCGGTGAGGAGTTTGTGGTCGTTCTGCCGCAGGCCTCGCTTCGCAACGCCCACAAAAAAGCCAAAAATCTATGCAAAGAATTTGCTGCCATCCGCTACGCACTTGACGGCAGTGCCGACGGCGAGACCCTGACGGTGACCGTCAGTATCGGCGTAAGCGCTTTCAGCAAAGGTGATACGTCCACCGCCGTCATTAATCGGGCGGATAAGGCCCTGTATGCTGCTAAGCGTGCAGGTAAGAACCGGGCGTTGGTGGGCAAATAAATCAGCACCCGGCAAATGTTGCCGCCCGCGTGTTTTCTGCCGGAATTCTGGCGGTGCTATCGATAGGTAACAATTGGTATAAAAAATTCAACCTCCTGAAATCATGATATAATTTTATTTTTTCTTCGGCCAGCACAAAAAACACGGGTTTTGCACGGTTCTTGCTCTAAGTCAGATACAGGAAAACCAGTATCTTACGGTCGGCGGAGCATGTGGACGTTGGAAATAAGGTTAAATAATAGAGGTAAATAGGATGAAAATAATTGATGGAATACCGATTTCCGGACAACAGCCTGGCGGTCAAAAGGCCCCGGGCGCAGACAAACTCAGCGGTCCAACCTTCAATGAAGTTTTGAAAGATACGCTCGAGGCCTGCTCAAAGGGCGAAAGCCGCACTCAGGGTGCTGTGGTGACGCCATCATCTCCGGTGAGACCGACCGTACTGCCGCCGGCGACTGCAACAGCCGACAGCCAAACCATCGATCGCATTGAAAGGTTCCTGCAGGTGATGGATGATTACCGATGCAAACTCGCCGATCCCCACTGTTCCCTGAAGCAACTCCATCCGTTCATGGAGCGGATGACCGAGGAAAAAAATAAGATGCAGTTGCTGTTAGATGAGCTGCCGGATCAGGGGCCGTTAACGGACGTGCTCAATCGCACGCTGGTTACTGCATCCACCGAGGAGTTGAAGTTTAACCGGGGAGATTACATCTAACACGTTGTTAAATAACTGAATCGGGCCGCAAGGCTTTCAAAAAGCGGAATACACACGATTGTAAAAGTCTTTGGTATCTCAATTGCTGATTCCGATTACCATCGGCTGTGTCACAACAAGCACATCCTCTAAAATCCCCACAGTTCGTTGTCTTTCGGTGCCTCTAATATATAGCCGCCCACATCAATTAATAGTCGTTTTTGAGATGATGCCCAGCGGCGTAACAGAGGTGGGGTTGCCTTTTACATTTAAAAGCTGGCCATTCTCCATAATACGACCCGAAAAATTATATAATTCAACCGGTGGTGGGTTATGTCCTTATAATATATGATTAAACTATTTAAAAATACAGGTCCAATGATTTACCAAAGGCGCTAAACTTCCAATGATTTTGCCTTAAGTGTTATTAATCATTTTAAAAAATTTACTAATTTCGCAGATTATATGAACGAAAGGGATCTCCCGGGACTGCCCGATCAAAGTTTGCACCCATCCCGAATCCGTCATCAAGTTAGCTTACCATCATCTTCATCCTGGGCGTGTTGAGAAATGGTGATCATTGGAGTCCTTGTTTAATGACCTCTGTCAGGATTTTCAGAGAATGGGATTAATTGCCACTTGAATTGGAGACCAATTCATAATAATAAGCGGTTAATTGATCGTTGCCAAATGGGTAAACATCCTGATCTGAATCATCCCAAGGCATCCATGGACAAAATAAAAGTCATACATAATCCAGACGAGAACCAGTTGAAAAAATCGGTGTGGCTGAATGGCCGATCTGGACCAAGGAAGTTTCGGAGTTTCCCTGGAGTTATGGTGAGCAGGAAACCTGCTAATTCCTTGAAGATGATGTCGTGGTTACTCCCGGGGTTGGAGAATCGGTTGAAATAGGTAAAGGCGATCTGGCCACCTTTCCAGCCGGCAAGTCGTGCACCTGGAAAATCCGTAAGGATGTAAAAAAACACTACCGGTTTGGCTAGTCGTTCTGATCGACCTGATGTTTTTAATCCTGAAGATAGATCCTCATACAGCAAAGCCCAAAAAATAGAAGGGATTTCATTTGCTTGTTTTCAACTTTAAACTGGTTTGCGATGAGAGTGTGCTATTATGCGTCGAAAAGAAAAGGAAATCACTGACCGAGCCGAGATCGAAGCAATAATTGCCAAAGCCCAGGTTTGTCGGCTGGCCATGACCGATGAGGATCGCCCCTACATTGTCCCGTTGTGCTTTGGCTACGAGAACAATACGCTCTATTTTCACTCAGCCAGCACTGGCAAAAAGCTCGAAATCCTCAAGAAAAACCGGCGGGTATGTTTTGAATTCGATGTCGATTGTGAGGTTCGAAAGGACCGGCAGGCTTGCAAATGGAGCATGCGATACCGCAGTGTCATCGGTTACGGGATGGCTTCATTTGTTGAATCGGCAGCAGCCAAACGGCAGGCTTTGGATATCATCATGCACCAATACGGTTCCAATGAAAACGAATATCCGGAAGCCACTGTGGCCAAAATTGTTGTTATCCGGGTTGACATCGACAGCTTGACTGGTAAGTTTTCTCAATAATACAACGCGTCATCTTACTATGAATGTAACTACCAAGTTATGGCCGTTCACTCTATCAATGCCTCGAAAGTCTCTGTAAACTCATCCCTGATGCAAGATATCCTTTTGCGGGTCAAAGAAACTGCAAAAGAAATTTTTAACGGTGCGTGCGGCAGCCACGATTGGGATCATACCCTGCGGGTGTATCACCTTTGTGACCGAATTGGAAAAGCAGAGAAAGCCGACCTGGATGTGGTGCGGATTGCCGCTCTTTTGCACGATATCGGCCGCTCACAACAGGATAAAACCAACGGTGACGTGTGTCACGCCCGCCAGGGGGCCCGGTTGGCCCGGGAGATCATCCGGCCATTGCCTTTATCAGAGGCGCAAAGAGAAAACATTGTTCATTGTATCCGCACCCATCGATTCCGGGGGTGCCGGCGGCCGGAAACCATCGAGGCCAAAGTGCTGTTCGATGCCGATAGACTCGATGCGATCGGCGCGGTGGGTGTGGCCCGGGCATTTCTGTTTGCCGGGGAAATCGGAGCCCGGCTGCACAACCCCGACATCAAAATCGAAGATACCCAGCCCTACAGTGAAAATGATACCGGATACAGAGAGTACAAACTAAAATTGAGTAAAATAAAAAATCGAATGCTGACCGATGAAGGCAAGAAACTGGCAGATAAGCGTCATCTATTCATGGCGGATTTTTTTAAACGCTTCATAAATGAATATAAAGGAAAGGGGTAGGTAGCATGAGCATCAACGTGGTTGAAAAAATCGATGAATTTGTAACGGTTCGGCATGTGCTGATGAGCGTTTCGGACAAAAGCGGGCTGGAAACTTTTGTGCCCGATCTGGTCGAAATCAACCCGCAGGTAAAGATCTTTTCCACCGGCGGTACTTACGGACGCATAAAGGAAATTCTGGGCCCAAAAGCCCAAGACTGTCTGACACAAGTCTCAGACTATACAGGCCAGCCGGAAACCCAGGGTGGCCTGGTCAAGACGCTGGATTTTAAAATTTACCTGGGACTGCTCACCGAGACATACAACGATGCGCATCAGGCCGATCTGCAGCGCACCCGGAGCGTACCGATCGACATGGTGATCGTCAACCTGTATCCGTTCAAGGAAACCATTGCAAAACCGGGGATTACCGTCGAGCAGGCCCGGGGAAACATCGATATTGGCGGACCCTGCATGATCAGGGCCTCGGCCAAAAATTTTATCCGGGTGGCGTCGGTGGTGGATCCTGCGGATTACGGCATGATCATCGACGAGCTGAAAGACGGCAACGGTAAACTGTCTTTGCAGCGCCGCTTTCAACTCGCCCGCAAGGCTTTTGAGCATACGGCGGTGTATGATCGCACTATTGCGGATTTTTTGGCTCAAAGAGATTTTAGCGACGTTATAAATTGCTATAAATAACCATTCCAAGTTTCAAATTTCAAGTATCAAGTTTCAATGTTTAGGATCGATGCAAATGCTGCCCCTGCAACTATGTACATCGAACAGCGAGCTTGATATTCACCTTAAAGGAGGAACCATGGCACAAGACCTTAAAAAGATGTACCGTACCATCGTGGAGGACCATTTCCCACCGCAAATGGAAATCAGTTTTGTGGATGGAGACAATAGACAAACCCTTGTTTATGATAAAGTGCTCTGGACCGTGGATGATGTCCAAAAGGGCTTGCGATATGGTGAAAATCCCGGTCAGGAGGCCGCGCTGTACCGAATGGCCAATGGCAACCTGGTGCTCGGCGAAACCGAAACCATCCAGCCGGGCCAGTTTCTGGCCTCGGATATCGAGCTGCTGCAATCCGGCAAACATCCCGGCAAGACCAACCTGACCGATGCGGACAATTCGTTGAACATCCTCAGATACTTTGTCGATAAACCCAGCGCTGTTATCGTCAAACACAACAATCCCTGCGGTGTCGCCCGGTCAGATTCCCTGGAAGATGCCTACCTGAAAGCCAACATGGCCGACCGTGTGGCGGCTTTTGGCGGCTGCATCGCCCTGAACAGAGCCGTCGATCGCACAACCGCCGAAGCGATCAGCAATCAATACGCGGAAGTGGTGGTCGCGCCTGATTTCGAAGAAGGGGTGATGGATATTTTTGCCAAGAAAAAAAACCTCAGGATTATTCGGATCGGCAATATCGAGCGGTTGAACACATTTGTGGGTCAACGCTGCGTGGAATTCAAATCACTGATCGACGGCGGGATCATCGCCCAGTGGTCCTTCGTGCCGCAAACCCGCAGCAGGGATGATTTAAAACTGGCGGAATGCGAATACAAAGGGGAAACCTATCGCGTCAAGCGCGAACCCACGGACAAAGAATATGATGATTTGATCTTCGGCTGGCTGGTGGAATCCGGCATTACCTCCAATTCGGTCATTTATGTGAAAGACGAGGTTACGGTCGGCATCGGCACCGGTGAGCAGGACCGGGTGGGCGTTGCCGAAATCGCCAGGGACAAGGCCTACCGGAAGCTGGCCGACCGCTACTGTTTTGTGGAATACGGCATTGCTTACAATGACATGAAAGATAAAGACAAGCGGGCCGAGATCGATTACCGGGTGGCCAGGGAAAAAGGTGGGCTCATCGGCTCGGCCATGGTCAGCGACGCGTTTTTTCCGTTTCGAGACGGGATCGATGTGGGCATTCGCGAAGGCGCAACGGCGGTTATCCAGCCAGGCGGCTCGGCCAATGATTACCAGTCCATCGAGGTCTGCAATGAATCGGATGTGACCATGGTATTTACTGGACAGAGATCATTCAAACATTAGAGATGCCGTGGAAAAGCCCATCGGGTGTTGATCAGGGGTGTGTTTCCCTGCGTCCTGACTCCTGTTTGATTGGACACCGCATTTCTCAGGACTTGCGTGCCGGGCACCCGGGATTAACTCAGTCAGGTTAACACCCATAATTATGGCTGGAAGCCGCTCCTACTAACTATCAACTTTAATCAAAAATTATGATGACCCTAATCGAGCCGAAAAGCTCGATTAGGGTGTCCGTATTTGTCCATAAAGTTATTTCTTTGTGATCCCTAAGGCTTAGTCCATCTGCCGCGGGCCGGACTCGCCGCGTTCCTTAGAGCGGCCGGCCTTATGTCTCCCTTTTTTACCACGGCGTTGTTTTTGAAATTCAGACTTGAGCGTCTGGAATCGTTCGGCCCCCAGGATTTTGCGCACTTCCAACAGATACCGAAAGCGTTCGGTGCCAAGACTGTCGCGGGCATTATCCATTTTTCTGTACTGCTCCAGTACCTTGGCTTCATCCAGCGGATCTTTATCCATCAGCACTTCCAACTCGAAGCGTTCCGTTTCAACCGCGCTTTTAAGCTTGATGAAATTGCGGCGGCTCTCAATATATAACTCATCCAGTTTTTGCTTCTCTTCTTTGCTCACTTTAATGATGGATGATAGTTTTGGATCTTGCCACCATTTACCCCGCGGCAAGTCTTTACCCAGGGCCAGTGCCGGGAAACTCAACAATATCATAATACAGATTAATTTTTTCAAGACAGTTTTCCTCCTTTGTTTTTAATTTGACTACCCAAAAAGTCATTTTCTAAATCCAATTCCGGAACAATATAATCGATGAACTCATCGGTCATATCCAAATCGCTGTCGCCGACTATGTCCATATACACGTCGGGTAATGCGTTCTCCGAAAGAGCCTGCACCGTTGACATCAGTTCCCCGTTGTTTTCGGAGACTGATACGGTTTGATTCGTTACTACCGGTTGCATATCCTGCGAGACCTCCCACCAGATAGCCAGACACAGCGCCGCGGCTGCGGCAGCGGCCAATCCCACCGTCCAGCGTTGCAGGGGGCGCCGGGTTTTTTTCACCGGCAAATTGACAGAGCGTTGTGGCAAAGGCGCGTAATGCTCGGCCATCCGACCCAGCCGCTCCAGATCTTGTGCCAGTTGATCGACCCGGCTGCGGCACTTCAAACAGTGCTCGAGATGCGCCTTTTCAGCGGCCGGTAATTGGGCTTGATCGATAAAGGCATAAACGATTTGATCTTCACTCAAATGGCCGTTAACGGTGGTTTTCACGTCCTTCCTCCTGCAGCAGTAGGGCAATGGTCGGTGAATGTTTAAATTTGCTCAAAGCCCGGTAGAGATGGGTTTTTACCGTGCTCTGGCTTTTGCCGAGCACCTCGGCGATTTCCCGCAGACCGAGGTGATCCCAGAACCTGAGCAGGAACACCTCACGTTCCATTCGCGGCAGTTTGTCTAAAAATGCTTGGACCTGTTTCCAGAATTCCTGTCGCATGACCTGATCCTGTGGACTGGGGCCGCCGTTCCGGATGCCGGCCAGCGGATCGTCGGAATCCGTGCCGGACCGCAAACCGAACAAACCCCTCACCATTTGTTTACGCTGAAAGTCGCGGATGCAGTTGACGGCGATGGCAAACAACCAGCTGCGAAACCGCTTCGGGTCTTTCAGGCCCCGCAGACGCGCAAAGGCGCGCATAAAAATCTCCTGGGTCAGGTCTTCGGCATCCATTGGCGAACGGATACGGTAAAAAACCATTCGAAACACCGCCGTTTGATGGCGATCCATAAGCCCGGCAAAAGCGCCGCGACTGCCGGCTCTGGCTTCAACAACCATTTGCGCATCGGATAAACCTTCAGCAGTTTTATTGTCCACGGTTGCAGTTAGGTTCATGATTCAAAATGAATTTCATTGCGGCACCGCTACGATGCATTTGTCTGTTAAGACGCACGCAGGCAGGATTTTGTCGACAAGAAATTTTAAAAAAGGTTTTTTTGTCTGTGTATGTCTGTGTGTGTCTGTGGCTAAACTATTGACCATACGCGGATAATAGCCCCTACACATTCGATTTACACCAACTTTTTTGGAGAGGATCCATAAAAAAGCAATTTAAGAGGCAGTGCCTATGCGCAGCTATTGCGGGGAACGAATGCGCCGGCTGCACTCAAAGTTTGATACTCAAATACAGCGGCCGTGAAATTACCGGCGTTTTTTGACCGGCTGGATGAGATTTGTCCTTAATATTACAGCAGAATCTGATTTTTCAGAGACCGTGATTCACCGGCGGCGATCGTTCTAATTGCCGGCAGGCCCCTGACCGGACATTTATTCTCACAGATACCGCACCCGACACATCTTTTCAGGTCTACAAACGGCAGTTGCATGGTCATCTTTTTCTCATCCGGTCCGGTTACGACCTCTTTCTTTAAATAAATCGCTTTGGGCGAGGTGGGACAAACTTCCTGGCATACGATACACGGCGCGTTGGCCGACCAGGGCAGGCAGCGGCCTCTGTCCACGTAGGCCGAACCAATTTTAATGGGCCGTTCGATTTTTTCTTTAGCCGTTATTTCACCGATGGCCCCGGTCGGACAGACACTGCCGCATAAGGTACATGTAAATTCGCAGTATCCCTGGGTCATGATTAAGCGCGGGGTCCAGAATCCGGCCATTCCAGCCTCACCCAGGGTGGGATTGATGGCATTGGTGGGACATACCTTCATGCACAGCCCGCAGCGCTGACAGAGCTCGAGAAAATTGGCCTCCGCCAGCGATCCGGGCGGCCGGAGGAGCCGTGGGTCGGCGACCTTGTCCAGGCGACCATCCAGCCGGCCAAAAAAGGGAAGGGAAAACCCGGCCAGCAGACCGCCGAGCACCGCCCGTCGGCCGATATCCGGTTTGGGATTGAAGGTCCTTGTCCACCGGAATCGAAAGGTCAGGGCGTCTTCCGGACAGACGTTAAAACAGTTGAAGCAGGTAAGACATTCGGATGTTTCCCAATCCCGGCCCGGCTGAGGCGTTGCCGCGCCCTGGCAATGTTTGATGCAAAGTTTGCAATCGGTGCACTTGTCGGCATACTTTTCGAGTCTGAGCAGGCTGACCCTGGAAAATAACCCCAGCAGCGCTCCCAGAGGGCACAGGACACGACACCAGAAGCGGGGGCGAATTCGGTTAAGAAATAGAATCACCAAAAATAACAGTCCGATAAACCAGGCGGTCTGATATGCTTTGGGATCGTAGCCAAAGACAGGCGACACAACAACTTCGGCACCATAACTGAGCAGTTTCAATATATTGAAGTCGCTGTTGGCCATACCATCGAATAGGGAACGGATTCCCGCACCCAGGCCGGGTAATATTGCAAGGGCCAGCGAACGGAAGAGCAGGGCTATGGGATCCAGCAGACCGGTCGGATTAAAACCGATGATTGCGGAAACAAGCAGCAAAATGAGCAGGCAGTATTTTACTTTTTGACTGGGTGTTTTGCGGTTGGCCGCTACCATCCGCGCACCTTTTTGGGCCGGTTTGACCCAACCGGCAGCATGGTGAATGGTGCCGAAAGGACAGATAAAACCGCAAAACACCCGGCCGAGCAAAAGTGTCAGAACCAGGACGGCCAGCCCCCATAAAAATCCCTTGATAAAATGAATCCCTGACAGCAGGGAAGACAGAACGACGAGCGGGTCGAGCTGGAAGAAAAAATCGACCGGCCGATCGAGGCGCAAGTCGGCCTCTTTGGAGAATGCCAGCGAGTAATCAAGATAGACGTCCTGGGGAAGGCGGCTTTCGATCAGAAGGAAAAGAAAAAAACACAAAAATAAAATCTGGGATACTCTTCTCAACCAAACCAACTGTCGTGCGGTCACAGGGTCACCTTGTGTCTATCCAGGCTTTGAAAATCATAGGTTCCAAGGCCCCACTTTTGACCCAGGCGGATAAATCCGATCTGTTCCGGTCTGCGGTCGAAAAGCAGCGCTGCTTTGGCATCGGCAGCTACAGGATCACTGCTCAGGATCAACGTGTTTTTTGTCACGACATCCGATGTGCTCCCACCGGATGGCCCGTTGCGCGTCATGGTGCGGATCGCATCGATTAGGGTAACGGAAGGTTTAAAATATTGCGCAAGATCGACAATACTTTGGTTGATATCCTGATGGAGGGACCACCGGCTGCCATCCACCCCCCCGATCCAGTTTTTCATCCCCAGGGTTAAAACGCTCAACGAGTGATGTTTGGCCACCGGCATGTTTATGAGCACATCGGCTTCCACCAGGGGCACAAACACCGGCCATACATCCAGACGGTTTCCCTGCAGTTTCATGTTGCGCATCAGTGATGATCGCGGGTAAATCAAGTCGGCTCCAGTCTTTTTTGCCACCATCCCGGCTCCCGTAAGGGCGAAGCATCGCCTGGCATCGTGGATGGTGTTATCGGCAATGCGAACACGTTTTGCTCCGGCGTCCTGGCAAAGTTCAATGACGGCTTCCAGCACCTCCGGATGGGTGGTGGCACCCAATTCAGGGCGCCGGGCCCAGGAGATATTCGGTTTGAGCACGACGACATCCCCTCGGGAGACATATTTCTGCATGCCGCCGGCCGCATCAAAAACTTTGCGTGTCAAGGCTTTGATAGAGTAACTGTCTGTTTGGCCGATCCCTTCGACGATGTATCCCTTTTTTTCTTCGGCTGCCTGTGTCTTCCAGGGCGCTAAAACCTGCCATGTCGCCGTACCGGCCAGTCCGAAGCACCCGGCAAATCGAAGTAGTTTTCGCACGGCCTCTCTGCGGTTTATCGGATGATGGAAATTCATAATTTACTCTCCGGTGCTTGTCGATATCATATCGAACGTTGCTGGTTGATGTAACGTTAGGCGCTTAATAACTTCATATTGACAATTTGTTGTCGATCTCAGACAGAATGTTGTTTTTGCATTGAAAGATGATGTTACGAGTTACGGGTTGCGCGTTAGAAAAAAGGAAACCATCCTATTGAAGACCCGTACCCCGTAACGCGGAACACGCAACAGTCCCTTTACAATCCAGTATGTTAATCACTGCTCTGAAAGAGCCACATTTGTCAAACGTTATATTAAAAAATGCTTAGGCCCTATTTATTGAAATCACATCATGTTTGCGAAGGATTTATGCCATAGCCAGATTGAATATTTTAGGAATGCTATCGATTTAGATAGAAAAGACAGAGCGAAGCGATACCATAAATCTTCAATCGTCAATCTTCAATCTTCAATTCCGGTTTATCCGGGTTGGGTATTACATTTCCGCTTATTCGCGCAATAAAGTCAGTCCGCGGCAGATCCACTTCTGCTGCGGTCATCACCCGTTTAGATCAGAATATCTTCCTTCCACCCCAGTTGAATTATCTGTATCCGGTCCGGAAGGCTGTGGCCCAGACCAAACTTAACGTCGGCTGCTTCTATGTGCCGGGGCGGCGGACTGATGGGACGTGCTTTACCAAAAAAATTATTACGTTTAATCTGGATGATCCGAGTACCGGTGGCATCGGCCGCCACCGGATCCTGACTCACGATCAGCCCGTTATACGGCCAGAGATATCTGCGGCTGAAGTGATGGGGGCCTATCCCGTGAAACAGAGGGGTCAGCATCACCAAAATATTCAGGCGCGTCTTGCCCTGCACCGAGGACTTTTGCCAGATAGCACCCAGCTTTTCACAGGCGTTGCCGTGATACATCCAGGGATTCCGCACGAACATGATGTAATTTTTGAGAAGGGTACCCAGGCCTGACCAATGGTGCGTTCGCATGGGCCGAACATTTATCAAGACCGTCGACCGGTCAAAAACCGGGTTGCCTCTCACCCCGCGATCATCAACAGCAATGTTTTCTTTACTTACACCGGCGTTAACCAGGCGTTTTACCAGCGCCCTTTCCAGAGATGCCGGTGTGGGAAGCGGCCCCCACTCATTGCTTTTGATGCCAACCGTATCATCCGATTGCACCAGCTGCTTCCAGGCCGCTAAAAGGTCACCGGCATCGAGCAGTGCTGTGACCGCCTGGTCCAGCATGGCGTTCAGACGGCCCGGATCTAAAGAGCCGCTGCCGTCAATAACATGTTCATCCCTAATCAGTACTACCCGGCTTTTCTCCGGCCGTCTTTGCGTAGCATTGCCCAGCATCGGCCATCCCATCAGACTGCCCGCAGCTATGTATGATCCGGTGCGGATAAAATCCCGCCGGGTAATCACCCGTTTGGTAGTAGCCATTTTGCGGTTCTCCCTTTTATTCTTTGTGCCTTCGTGTCTTTGTGGTTGAAATAGACTGCAAAAGGGTTTCGGCCAGAGAACGCGTGTCGGCTTCTAAAACAATCGCCAGCATCTGCCTGTTGGTCAGCGCTGCCGCCCATTTTCCGTTTTCGAGTAAGGTTGTCCCGCTCGGATCTGCATCCGGCAGATAGTGCCGTAAGAAACCGGACAGCGCTATTTCTGCGGTTTGAGGATCCGGATAGGCCACTATCAGCAGGCGCGCCTGGTCCGTGTCATGGCTGTATGCGGCCAGCACTGCATCCGTATGCGGCTTAAGATTCAGGATGTTTTCATCGGCCAGATAATAATGGTAATTCAGCACCACCGGGTGGTGCAGATATCGAATGCTGCCTGCTACCAGCCCCATGCTGGGAAGTTGCGTCAGGATTCGGGGGCGACTGCCTTTGATCCCGATCCGGGCTGCCACCTGCCGGCCCAGCTCTTTGACGGCCTTTTCGGCGGCAGTACTTTCTTCTTCCATGTATATGGATACAAAATACCGGTACTGCCAGAAGCTCAGCCAGCCTGGCCGGTAGCGGGCATCCTGTCCCACGTTCAGAATCTCACCTTCCGTGTCGTGGGTGAAAACACCGAAGGCGTCCTGGGCAGATCCCATATCAAAGATATCCAGTATAATCGCGGGCTGGTTGGGTTTCGAAAAGCGGCGCGAAAGACATTGCTGAAGATTATAAGCCCGGTAGACTTCTCCGGCACCGTTAATATAGCTAAAGATGGTCTTGTTGTCGAAAAAGCGATCCTTCGCCGCTGTCCAGCCATTAATTTGAGACGGCAGCTTAACGCGCAGTTCAGCCAGAGGGTCTGCATGGGATAGGGATACCATACAAATCAACATGATTCCTGCCTGGAGTAAGGCGCTGCAGGTTGATTTTATCCGCGCCATAACAAGGTTTTTCACGTTGGTTCCCGGGGATTGTGATCATAAAACAGTGTATCGCAGGTGAGAAGGCTGTTTGCCCGGGCCCAATAAAAGTAGATTAGAAGGCAACGATCTGCCTAAGCACGTGCATTCGTAAATACGATGACATATTTCTTTCAACTTTAGACACTTTTAAGTTTAGCTTCTGTAGATTTCATTAAAAAAATACGTCATTGAATATACGAAATAGGTCACTAAAAAATAAGTCTGTCCTAAAGCCCTGTTCGTGTCAAGGCTATAAATCCGGTATTTCGGGGTAACAACAAAGTAATTGTGAATACCATGGTTGACCAAAAATTACCTCACACAAAGCCGGAAAGCCGCTAAGTTTTTATGATCAATCTTTGCGTCTCTGCGTCTGCGTGAGAATTTAATAATTGCGCCTTAATGCAATGATTTCAAGGATAGATACGAAAGAACAACTTCAGGAAACTTGATCTCCTTAAATTGCAATTAGGTATTAGAACCGTCAATAAATCATAATAATTCAAATAGTTGAGGTATTTTTTGTGAGATAATAAAAGTTATTGCAAGCGGAA
>Ga0126332_10000320_pt1 | contig 17917 bp, 14 predicted proteins | sample InaspJWI42metaG_FD_94482 | JGI IMG/M metagenome (GOLD analysis project Ga0126332, IMG submission 94482) | Marine gutless worms symbiont microbial communities from Oahu, Hawaii - Inanidrilus sp. 2 OAHU.JWI-42 metaG | ecosystem: Host-associated > Annelida > Digestive system > Unclassified...
ACTGCCCCTTGGGTGTCAAGTTAAAGTTTTGCGGTAACTTCTGTTTATTTTCTTTGCGGGTGAGCGAAACATTTTTTAAATTGACACAAAGGGTTGAAGCATTTATTAAGAGATCTGTCAATTCAACCGCGCAACGAACGAAAGCGACTCTGGTCATGAAATCCATTGAAATCGATCGACATAAAAGACTTCAGGACGAGCCCCATACCGGGCACAACCGATGGCACCCGGATATCCCGCCGGCGATCGCGGTGGAACCGGGCGAAGAGGTGGTGCTGGAAACGCGCGATGGATCGGATGGCCAGGTTAAACCGGGCATGCTGGCTGCGGAGCTTGCCCATTTGCCCAAAAAGGTAGCTCACCCCCTGACCGGACCGGTCTTCGTCAAGGGAGCTCAGCCTGGGGATTTGCTGGAAATCGAGTATATAGACATCCTTCACCAACCTTACGGATATACTCGTATTCGACCCGGTGCCGGATTCCTGCGGGATTTGTTTTCGGATTACTACCTGGTACATTGGGAGATCGACGAGCAGTCGGCCACTTCACCGCAGCTTCCGGGCGTCCGCATCCCCAACGGGTCCTTCATGGGCACCGCAGGGCTTGCGCCTTCTAGAACCCAGATGACGGCCTGGACGCAGCGGGAGGCTGATCTGTGCCAGCGGGGAGGGGTGGCAGCGCTGCCCGATCCCGAAGATGCAGTGCCGGCCGAGGAGCCGATTGCCAGCGAGGGCTTACGAACGCTACCCCCGCGTGAAAACGGCGGCAACATGGACGCCAAGCAGCTCACCAAAGGCTCGCGACTCATGATTCCGGTCAATGTGGAGGGTGCGCTCTTTTCGGTGGGTGATGGGCATTATGCCCAAGGGGATTCGGAATGCTGCATTACCGCCATCGAGATGGGAGCGACCACGAAGGTACGTTTTCGCATTCTTAAAGGGGAAGCCGCGCGCCGGAAGATCCAGTGGCCTCGGTTTGTCCATCCGGACTATTTCGCGCCGCCCGAGTGGGCCGCTCCCCGGAATTTCAGCGCCACGATGGGAATGCCGCTGCGGGATGATGGAACGCAGGAGTGCGAGGATGTGACACTGGCGGCACGCAATGCTTTACTCAACATGATCGCCTTGCTCCAGGAGCGGGGATGGAGCCGGGAGCAGGCCTATGTCATCTGTAGTGTGGCGGTGGACCTAAGGATCAGCAATCTTGTCGATCTGCCGAATGTCACCGTTTGCGCCTTTCTACCCGAAGATATCTTTCAGCCATAAGGAGGACATACCCATGACAACCGATGAGAAGTTCCTAGTGACAGTCATTTTGCATCACGATCAGTCCAAAAATCTGGATCAAATCATGGACTACTTGCGCGAGACGGGTTTCTACCGAGATTTCCCTCCCGAAGGGTCGGAACTTGTTTCCTGGGTGGTTGCCATGTCCCACGGATTTATCATTCACTTGCGGGTGGCGCCGGATGGATTGCGTAACCTGAACCGGTTCATGGAACAGAAAGCTTGGGGCGCTTTCCGGTACGAAGTTTACCCGTCCTATGATTTTCAACCCATCGCCGAAAAATTAAAATCCGACCATAGCTGAAAAATAGGATAGGATTTTATGAATTCGATTTAAATTGAAAATGTTTCACCCGGCTCTAAAATGACCGGTTGCGGCGCATTGGGATCTTTTTGCATCTCATCCGTCAGCAGCTTTTCAAACTTTAAGATTTCGGGTAGCTTGGCATTGTCATGGTGGCAGGGGATTGCGTGGTTTAGCTTCAGCCACTGGCAGACCAAATACCGCCAGCATGGCTGCAACAAGATAAAGCAGCGCCGCGGTAGCAAAAACTGCTCGCAAACCCAACCAAATGGCTACACTGACCCCCAGCATCGGTCCGACGGCTCGTGCCCCGGAAACAATCGAGTTGTCAAGCCCGTAAATTGCCCCTTCATCACCCTGCCGGGTATAATTGGCCAGCAAGGCACTGATTCCGGGGATAATTCCACCCAGAGCGGCACCGGTGAACGCTTGCAGCGCCAGGAGTTGCCAGCCGTTGTTCACGATGGCCTGCAGCAGGAATAAGACAAAACAGCACAACGAACAGGCGATCAGTATCCGGCGATGGCCGGTACGATCCCCCCATCGCCCCAAAAAAACCGCAAATATCGCTGTGGCCGCTGAAGCAATGCCGATCGTCAACCCGGTCAAACTGTTGACCAGGGCGGGGCTGTCGATCAAGCTCATAATAAACATCGGCAGGATCGGGATGAAAATCATGCGTCCCATTTGGTTGATGAAGCGCAAGCTGTAAAGCATGACGACACCCGGTGAGGACAAAAGGCGCGGCCATTCGCTCAAAATACCCGGACGCTTACCTTGAGTTGAGCTGGAAGCGGAAAATGTTTCTTGCACGCCAAAAAATACCACGATGCCTGCCATCGCCAGAAGCGCGGCGGTAACGTAAAATGCAGCCCTGTATCCGAAAGCATCCGCAACGGCCCCACCGATAACAGGACCCAGTCCCAACCCAAGACCCATGCCGACCTGCAAAAGTCCCATGGCGTAGCCGGCTTTCTCGCGCGGCACTGTGCTGGCCACCAGGGCATTGGCCGCGCCGACGGTACCGGTAATCATACCCTGCACTGCGCGGAGCACAACCAGTTCTTCGGCTGAGCGCACGATGGCCATCATCGCCAGAATCACCGCACCGCCGAACATGGCACGCTCGACCATAAGCTTCCTGCCCCAGCGATCGGCAAGCGCGCCCCAGATGGGTGATACGATCACCATCGTGAAGGCCTGGCTCGAAAACACAAGGCCGGAAAGCAGCTCGGTGCTGAGACGAGTGACGGACCCTAATGATTTCACATAAAGCGGGAGGAAAGGAAAAATGCTTGAAAAGCCGATCATTGAAATCATCTGGGCGCAGAACATAATGTAGAGCGTTCGCTTCCAGGTGACTGCATTCGGACGCTTAAATGTTCGCTGTTTCATTGGCAGAGTAAATTCCCGGTTAAATTGAAAACACGCTTGCCGGCAGTTATCGTATTGTCTCGACCGGCAAACAAAAAAAAATCAAAATCGCCGGTGCTTGCCGAACGACCCTCGCGAGCTCAGATTAGTACCTATCTATTGAAATCACATCATGTTTGCACATGATTTATGCCATAGCGAGATTGAATATTTTAAGAATGCTACCCGTCGAGAGCCTCAGGGTCGAACGATCGATTTAGATAGAAAAGACAGAGCGAAGCGATACCATAAATCTTCAATCTTCAATCGTCAATCTTCAATTCCGGCTTATCCGGGTTGGGATTATCCTTCCCATTTGTCCAGCAATGAAAAATGAGTTGGAGAATAATTAATTTTTGAGCTGTTTCCATACAGAATCTACTGTTTATGATAGCCTACAACTCTTCAGATGAAAGATATGTTAAGCAATATAACACTCCATCCCCTATATACATCCTACTACAACCTTGGACTTAATTGCCCTGTTTCCGGGATTGTGGTAAAATTTCTCTATTAATATTTTTAAGACTCCAATTAACTAATAGCACATAGTGAAATCGATGAAGATTAAGTGTCCTAAATGCGGCTATGAACAAATTGAAACAGATGAATGTATTCAATGCCATGTCATAATTTCGAAATATCTTGAAATTCAAAGAAGAAGGGAATCTGGTGATGTAGAAAATTCGGGCAGTGATAATAATTCTCCTATAAAAAATGCCCCAGGCGTTGGTAAAATCCGTACAGTTTTATCTAAAATAAGGGTGCGGGATTATGCCATCATTGTAATCGTTATATTCTTCGGAGCCTTTTACTGGCTATTTTATACTGCCTTTTCTACGGGTGAGGTAACCACAGGAGAGCATGTGAATTCTGTTGACTGGTTGCCTGCCAGTGCAACTGATATCACTTTTTACAGGCGAGATGGTTTTGGTTGGATTAGGAATTATGATTGCTTTATTCCCGAAGAAGATTTTCTGATCCTTGCTGAAAAGTGGAACTGGCCAATGCAGGAATATGAAGAACACTATTTTTATGAAAAGTGGCACCCAAATGGTGGTGGTGAGTCTGTGCATTATAACAAGAAAACGTGGAGGCTCTCTGTTCATAGTAACCACAGATAAAATAATGGCTGTAACATCTATCTATAAAAGAAATGGGTATGAATTACTTCTTTATGCCTCTTTGATGACATCTCGAAATCTGAAATCTACGAAACTCTGAATTCTTTTGAAGTCACTGGTATCCAGTGTAACTACGGCAGCACCGATCTGACCTGCCAGCAACGCGATGCATACGTCATTGTATTGTCTTGGATTCCTTGGATCCATTTTCCTATTTCATCCAAGCTTTCGGCAAAAGCGTCCGATTTTAATTTGTTTGGATAGCGCCGGCTGAAGTGATCAAATTTGGCAAATGTATTTACGATACGGATCAGCTTACTATTTGTTCGGTAGAAATTCGATGGTATAGGATTCCAAACCTTGGGAGAGCTCTTTGGAATACTTCGCCAGTAGCGCTGCTAACCTACTAAACTCGGATCCTGGTATCGTGTGGGGAACAATGATAAGTCCGCTATGCGGTTTCAGATCATTAAAGTATTGCACGGTTAAGGTAATGAAATCGTCACGGTTTCTGGTCACCATCGCCCGTCCTTCAGCAGCCGCAGAGACGAGCTGTTCATCATCGGACGCTTCAAGCATACCGGCTTCATGGGTGCTTACCGCATCCATTCCCTTTTTTCGTAAAATTTCGGCGACCTTAGGGCTGATATCTTCATCCAGGTAAAGCTTCACTTCTTACCTGCCGGTTTTGATAAAAACGGAAACCGTTTAATTACTTGCGCCTGAGTGATATCCTCATTGCGGGCAATTCGCTCCTCGATATCATCAGGATAAAGGGCATAATAAGAAAGAGCCGATCGGATCTGCTGGTCACTTAACCAATGATACGTTTCTTTCAGTTTATCGTAATTCTCACCTAAGCCCTTGAATGTGGCGATAAACTCCCAAATATCAATGCCGGTGCCCGCAATTCTGGCACGCCTTCCGGTTGGGCCATCTGCGAAAGTTATCCCGGGGCACCTTCTCATCTTTACCGCCTCGAGGATAAGATCTCTTGCGATACCGGAAAAATCTCTGCCCGTGCCTGAGGCCAACGCTTCGATTTCTTGAACAGCCTCCTCCGGCAAACGAATGCTTTTTTGTACAGTTGCCATAATATAACTCCTTCCGGAATGTATGTTTATATATTACGCTGTAATGTGATACATGTCAATGCATTGCAATGAATGCTAATGAATGTTTATTAATCTATCTAATTGCTAAAACAAAAGGACAAGCCAATCTCGGTTAGTCCTTTATTTCCTGGCCTGCCATGCGAAGCTGCAAGCGAAGCATGGTGATCCCAGCGGTATTTTTATATGCCAACGGCTAACGAATCCGCTTTCTCCCGCTTGAAACAGTAGTTTCGTTGTTGACTGAGTGGACTTATTGATGGGACTGTTTCATAATTTTGGATGCGAAAAAGGTTGAACCCCCAACACGGTGCACAACTTCTGCAAACACAATGCAATTTTAAGCGGATGGGGTATTCAAAACCTTATAATAAAGCTTGAATTATTATCAGTTGTCCTTGACAAAAATTACATTCCCCCTTACTTCATTTGAAAGGATTCATCTTTATTTGTAGCATTATTTTACAATAACCTCTTTTATTAATTGCAACCAATTGAAAGGAGGCAGCAAAATGAAGGCAAAAGAAACAGCGGTGGTTTTGATAGAATTTCAAAATGATTTTTGCAAAGAAGGCGGTAAACTGTATGACGGTGTAAAAGGTGAGCTTGCACGGCAGAATACAATTCCAAACGCCGTGAAACTGGCAGAAGGAGCACGTGCAAAAGGAGCGACGGTTATCCATTCGCCATTTATATTTAATGAAAAATATTTCGAAGATCATCAAATGAAGGGAATTGTTAAAGCGGTGGCTGATGGTGATGCCTTTCGCGAAGGGACCTGGGGAGCCGAGTTTATCGATGAATTAAAACCGAAGGAAGGCGACGAGGTTTTAAGTGGCAAGTGCACATTATGTGGTTTCAACAATACGAATCTGGATCATCTGCTAAAAGAAGGTAATATAAAGAATGTAGTAATCGGTGGGTTTTTGACAAATTTTTGTGTTGAAAGTACCGCTCGCACAGCTTATGACAAAGGATATGGCGTCACTATAATGAAAAATGCGACTGCTGCCACCTCAGCGGAAGAGCAAAATCACTCTGAAGAAAAAATTTTCCCTTTACTGGGTCAGACTCTCTCCGTAGATCAATTTATCGACCAATTGGAGGAGTAATCATCATCAAAATCACCAAGGTGAAACAATAAAAGACCGGAGTAATTTATCTGAGTCGATGCTCCGGTTTTTTACATATTCAGTATCCTGCCAGAGCGCCTTTATTTCATGATTTTTCCAACCCAACTCGAATATTTAAAGGCTATAATAAACCAAGATAGCGTTCTTTCTTCAGATTTCAAAGAACAAGTATAAACCCTGAATCGTCAGTCTTCAGGGCGGATTAATTAGGCAAAAGTACGTTTGGTTTCCTTTAGCTATAGCTCCCATGCGGAGATAGAATAAAAATTTCACTATTTGAACCAGATTATTCTTGCGGTGAGAAAGGTGAGTGAGGTGTGCAACCTTTAGTTTGCTTTCACGGGCAATATCAAGGAGACAGTAAAATTACTTATTTGGCGTGATAATTACCTTCTTAACATTCTCCCGTTTGTTTTTGATCAGGTTCACACCCTGTTCGAACTCCGCTAACGGCAAACGATGGGAGACGAGTTGTTTAACGTTGATACGTCTATTTTTCAACAGTTCAATTGCTTGAATGCTGTTGCGTACTGAGGTGAATGAGGTTAAGATCGTTAAGCCTTTGAGAAAAAGCGTAAAGGCATCGAACTCAACTTTGGTTTTCGGCGGCACGCCAAACAGGAGAATTGTTCCTCCTTTTCGGGTAAATTCCGGCGTACGCATCATCACAGGAATGACACCGGTCGCATCAATCACGACTTCAAAGGCTTCCCCGGGAAGATCGTCAAGAGAGCGGCAGATCTGATCTGCCCCCGCTTCTTTGGCAGTGTCAGCCCGTGCTTGAACCAGTTCAACGACTGTGACACTTCGCGCTCCCTGGACTTTTACGGTTTGAAGCAAGAGATTTCCGATCGGTCCTGCCCCCAAAATGACGACATGATCGGCCAGTCGAATCCGAGCTTTTTGGACGCCATGTAACACGCAAGACAGCGGTTCGACAAAGGCTCCTTCTTCGAATTCAAGATCTCCGATGTGAAAAACCGCTTTCTCCGGGGCGACCACGTATTCAGCCATCCCGCCCGGCAAGGTCACGCCGACAGCCTGCCAATTCTCACAGAAGTTCTGTTGATTATTGAAACAATAGCTGCAATTGTCACAGGCAATATTCGGTTCCACCGCGACATGGTCTCCAGGCTGAATTCGGGAGACGGCTGTGCCAACCTGTTCAACGATTCCGGCAAATTCATGACCGGGAATCGCCGGATAGTCAGCCATGAATTCTCCTTCTAAAATATGAATATCAGTCCCGCAAATTCCACTAGCCATCACGTTAATCAGTACCTCATTGGGACCGGGTTCCGGTCGATCCAGTGTGATGATTTGCGATTTATGAGCTTTTGTTATCTGTAACGCCTTCATTGTTGCCATCGTATCGTTTCCTTCTTTTTTGCCCGTACCCCACTCTCCCATAATCCCAATCGAAGGTTCAGATCCGAATGTTGATGTGCGAACAACACGCCCGTCACGCCTGGCAAATTCGGGCGGCCATTCTTAACGTGCGGCAATTTGAAGAAATAACAACGCGGCTTCTTTGTTCCAGGCGGACACCGGGAATCCAAGGGCTGCGCCGTCATAATAACCCATATACCCGTTTCCGGCGATGATGTCAGCTCGAACCATCTGAGCATACACAGGAGAAAGCGCGACGCCTATCTACCCCGCAACTCTGGAACGATTCTCATCGGTCGCGAATTACTTGTTGCGATTTGGTATCAAACAGATGCATCTTTCGCATATTAAAGTACACTTCTGCTTCCTTATGAAGCTGCGAATTCGATTCGGAATCGACGCGCGCGGTGAATCTTTGCTGCCCAGACACCATTTCCAAAATGATCTCTGCGCCTAACGGTTCAATCCCATCCACCACCGCGTTGAATTTCTCCCATTGGCCCCGGGAGTCTTCCGGTAAGGCATCGGCTATATGCTCCGGACGAATCCCGAAAGTCACATCTTTGTCCTTGTAGCTGCCATAGACGTCATGATACTCCTTCGGCACCATGACTTGAAAATTTCCGGTGTCAACGGCCAATCCGCCATCAGCCCGCACGAGTTTCGCGCGGAAAAAGTTCATCGCTGGACTACCGATAAAGCCGGCTACAAATTCGTTGTCCGGAAAATTATAGACCTCTAACGGCGACCCGACTTGCATAATGTAGCCATCTTTCATGATTACAATCCGATCGCCCATTGTCATGGCTTCCACCTGATCGTGGGTCACGTAAATCATGGTGGTTTCCAACTGACGTTGCAGTCTTGTGAGTTCGGCCCGCATCGTCACGCGGAGTTTGGCATCCAAGTTGCTAAGCGGCTCATCAAAGAGAAACACTTGCGGCTCCCGCACAATGGCCCGGCCGACCGCCACACGCTGGCGTTGTCCACCAGAAAGTTGTTTCGGTTTACGTTCCAAGAGTTGCACAATCCCGAGTATATCAGCCGCTTTGCGCACGCGCCGGTCAATTTCCTCTTTGGGGAACTTGCGCAGTCTCAGCGCGAAGGCCAAATTCTTATAGACGTCCATGTGGGGATAGAGCGCGTAGTTTTGGAAGACCATCGCAATATTCCGATCTTTCGCCGCCACATCATTGACCACCCGGTCGCCGATCAGGATCAGCCCGTCAGTCACTTCCTCCAATCCGGCGACCATCCGCAGCGTGGTAGATTTGGCACAGCCGGACGGACCGACTAATACCACAAATTCTTTATCGTAGATTTCTAGGTTGATGGCATTGACCGCCTGGAACCCATTGGGATAGCGTTTGACTAAATCTTTTAACGTTACTCCTGCCATATTGAAATCCTCCTCACCCTTTAACCCCACCTGCTGTCAGCCCTTTCACCAGCGATTTCTGACTAATCCATCCAAATATCACCGCGGGTAAGATCACCACAGTGGATGCCGCAGAAAGTTGGGCCACAAACATCCCTTGCTGTTCTCGAAATCGGGCCATATAGACGGGCAGCGTCGCGGCCTCATTGCCGGTCAGGTTGAAGGCCAGGAAAAACTCATTCCAAATAAAGACGGCCACCAATAATCCGGCAGAAATAATCCCGGTTCTCACCAACGGAACCGCAATGAGCATAAGCTGCTGAAAGCGTGAACATCCATCGATATCGGCCGCTTCGAGAATTTCTACCGGAACATCAGAGAAGAACGAGTGCAGCATCCACACCACAATCGGCACGTGAAATCCCACATAGATAATCAGCAATCCGAACGGGTTATCGATAAGATTGAATGTTTGAAACCAGGTATACAATGGAATAATCACGGCAACCGGGGGCAGCAAGATCGTGGTCAGGAACCAGAAATAGACCTTTTTATTCGTTCCCTGGTGTTTGAATTTTCCGAACGTGAGCGCAAATGCCGCGGGAATTCCTAAGAGCAGACAGACGATTGTTCCGGCGCAAACCTGAAACAGCGAATTTTTTAAATAGCCGTACATGGTCTCGTCGCCTAACACCTTCCGGAACGTGTCCAGCGTCGGGCTGAAGAACAGCGACGGACTGACAGCATCATATTCTGTTTTAAAGGCCGATAAATGCATATACAGAACCGGTGAGAAATAGAATATGGCCACCATAAAGATGAGGATCGTCAGCACCGTCATTCTTACCGCTTTTTTCAATCGTATTGATCGCTGAATTTCTTGAATCGTCCGATTGTCATTCATTGCGACCTCCAATTTAGTCATAGATGGCGCTTCGTTTTTGAATGGATTTAAATAGGACATTGATGCCAATCAACGTCAGGACGACTGTGATGACGGCTAAGGCTCCAGCCCGGCCCACATTCGAGGCATTGAACACTTGCATGTAGACCGCGTAGGGCAGTGTATACGAGCTTGTTCCGGGACCGCCGGCGGTGGTCACCAGGATAAGCCCGAACTCTTTCACAAGAAAAATGAGCCCTAACATCATCGCGACGCTGATATGTTTTCGAATCAGCGGCAGTTTCACCAAAAAGGTTCCTTGCCACCAATTCGTGCCGTCCACCTCCATGCTGTCCACAATCTCCTCAGGAATACTCTGCAATCCTGCTAACATCATGAGCACGAAGAATGGCATCCACCGCCATGAAAACAGGAACACGATGACTGCGATGGGGTGATAGCTGATTAAGTCAACGGGGGTAAATCCTAGGAATTTGGCGATCACGCCATACCATCCGAATGTCGTGTTTAAGATCGTGGTTTTCCAGATCACCCCGCTGGCTGTAGACATCACGAAAAATGGTCCTAAAATCAGAGTTCTGGCGATATTCACGCCCGGAATGGCATGATCCAGCAGCAACGCGAGCAAAAAGCCGACGATTGTACATAACGCCAGGGCACAGAACGTAATGAGAATTGTCTGCCAGACAATAGAATAAAACTCAGGAATTTGGGGCCAATCTTGGATCCTCAGAAAATACCAAAAGTTTTTAAATCCATAGAATTTCACCGGCAGGTCGGGGCGCGCCAGGTTCCATCTGAGGGTCGAATAGATCAGGGTTAAGAGAAACGGCACCTGGGTGACAACAGCCACCATAATAATCCCCGGAATTAAGAATGGCCAATCTTTATTTTTCGTCATGACATTTTCCTCTTTAGTGTGGTGCCCATGAGGTATTCATCGACAAGAAACACTGAGAAGAAGCAAACCGTTGGACATGGGGATTGTTTAGCCTTTGTGGTTAAAACGACCTGCCAGAGACCGATATGACAATCTCGGACAGGTCTGTCTCATCACATGAAAAGCGCATAGCTATTTGTATCCGCCGTCTTCCGCGACCTGGTCAAACAACCTCTGGGTTCTGCGGATCGCTTCATCCAGGGTAATTTTATCGACCACATAGTCCGCCAGATATTCCGTCATTCTCGTTCCGGCATCGGCAAACTCAGGAATCGCAATGTACTGGAGGCCAACATAAGGAACCGGTTCCATCGTTGGTTTGGTGAAGTCGGTGGATTCAAGGGTTTTTAAGGTCATCTTGGCATACGGCGCTTTCGCATACACCGGGAGTTTATAGGTTGACGAACGAGACGCCGGAGGCGTACTGGCGCCGGTGGGATCGAGTTCGACCGACATTTTGATATAATCTTTTGAGGTCGCCCACAGCATGAAATCGAATACAGCTTGCTTCTTCTGCGGTGACGACTTGGGGTTAATTCCCATCGCCCAGTTCCACAGCCAGGAGGTATTCGATTTCATTTTTTGATGAGGCGGCATGACGTAGCCGACTTTCCCTTGAACGGCTGAGCCTTGAGCTTCCAGCGGCGGCGCGATCGACGTCGCATCATAATAAATCCCGGCTTTGCCTGACTGCATCAGCGCGATACACTCGTTGTACGTGTAGGAGAGGATATCCGACTGTCCGGCTTCGCGGAGGATCTTTTTGTACATCTGCCAAGCGCCGCGCTGTTCCGGCGTATCGATGGTCGCGTTCCAGTCCATATCGTAGAACCGACCGCCAAAGGCATTGACAATCGTGACAAACGGTGCACCGCTCATTCCCCAGCCCGGCGCACCACGCATGGTCATGCCGACGATGCTTTTGCCCGGATCATGAATTTTTTTCGCCAGTTCGTAGATTTGGTCCCAGGACGGTTCAGCCGGCATGGTCAAACCCTTTTTGGCAAAGAGTTCCTTGTTGTACATGACGAACGAGGCTTCCCCGTAGAAGGGTATCGCATACATATCACCCTTATAGGACAGCGACCCCACCATGCCCTTGATCAGATCATCCCGATCATACCACGCTTGCTTTTCGGGCGACAGCGCGGCAAAATAAGGCTCCAGATTCTCCAACCACCCGAATCGCGCCCAATTGGACGCCTCATAGGGGCCGATATAGAACATATCATAGGTCGTCCCTCCGGTCGATGCCTCGGTGGTCAGTTTTTGGCGTAAATCATTTTCGGGCAGGACGGAAATATTCACTGTGACACCGGGGGCAGAATACTTATCTCGGATAATTCTTTCCATTGCCTGAGAAATTGGATTATTTGCTAATGCAATATTGATCGTGACATCTTGTGCGAAGACCTGCGTTCCACCCATCAAGGATAGCAGTACACCTGCCACTACGACTAAAGCTGTTAGTGTCTTTTTCATGTCATTGTTCTCCTGAAAACATTGAATAGATGTATAGCGGTTTTTCAAGAAACCGTATACAACCACAATTGATATTGTACACTCTTCTAACCCATTTTGACGACGAGATCTTCTCAGGCGGCCACCTTCACCTCCTTCATATCTTCATAGTATCCTTTACTCAACGCATGGGAACACGTTCATCCCTTGACAGGGAGCCGAACCCTGTCAGGAATCACCAGAGAGAGTTCAGTGCGTGAGTCAAAGTTTTTATTAAAATATCTTTAATTAAAAGCTTTATAAATAGCGGAAACGATAGTTCCTACGGCTGTGTTGGTTAAATAGGTCTGTCGGGCAAGGTCAGCTTTGGACGCTTCACCCAAGCGGCGAATCACCTGAAGCACACGCCTTTAGTTGTGTGTGGAAGAGACCTGGGTATAGGTGCTGTCTAATAAGAAAAGGAGGCATCGGGTAGTTGAAAGTCCAATTTCTATTAGACTATCTTTAATTAACAGCTTTATAATTATAAAATATCTTAAAAATAGCTTTGATTTCAGCAATAATATTAATTATACCAAATTTCATTAGGATATCTCGGCAGTTTTTGTCAAGTATTATTTAAAAGCACAATAGCCTTAAGATGAACGACAGCATAAACGCTGAACTCATCACGAAAGTGTCGCCCGGAAATGCGGATCGAATAATTCAGATTAACTGGACATCCGGTCGCATAGAATAACCTATAGGTTGAAACTGATATCTCCTTCTGTTCGTATTGCATACTGCGTATTTCGTATTGCCCTATGCGCGGAAGTTGGCGGCCTTGCCGCCGCCAAAAAAAATTGATGCCGCCTCGTGGATATTCACAAGGCCTGGAATCACAATTCCATCGGAGGAATTAGTATTGACAACAAATACCGCTTTGGTTATCAGGATTGTTACAGCGGTCGTTTAATTGGCGTCTCAATATGCTGGGCCGCCTTGTCCCGTCGTCTTGTGAGGTCGTAGCCTTAAGGCGAAGCCCCAAGCTCGAAGAACGAAGTCGGACCTGTCGCGGCGTAGCTCGAAGAGCGAAGTCGGAAGCTGAAACCAGTACACAATTAACCGTTTTAATACATCTGGAGCAACCATTACATGAAACGTCTCAACGGAAAATCAGCTATAATTACGGGTGCTGCACGCGGCATCGGAAAAACCTTTGCGAAAGCTTATGTTCGAGAAGGTGCAACGGTGGCAATTGCCGACATCAATTTTGAGGAGGCCGAAAAGACGGCGTTGGAGATTGGAACCGATGCTTATGCGATCCGGCTTGATGTGTCCGACCAGTCCTCCATCGATGCTGCAATAAAGGCCGTTGAGAATCATTCAGGTGGTATAGACATTCTTATCAACAGTGCCGCAGTGTTTGACCTTGCCCCGATCAGCGAGATCACCCGTGAGAGCTACAATCGGCTTTTTGCGATCAATGTCGCGGGCACCCTGTTTATGCTTCAGGCAGCGGCGAAATCTATGATTATTCGGGGAAAAGGGGGCAAGATTATCAATATGGCCAGCCAGGCAGGGCGGCGCGGCGAACCGCTGGTTGCCGTCTATTGTGCGACGAAGGCCGCCGTGATTAGTCTGACCCAATCGGCTGGGTTGAACTTGATCCAGCACGGCATCAATGTAAATGCAATCGCACCAGGAGTGGTGGAAGGCGAACTCTGGAACAGTGTGGATGCCCTTTTTGCAAAATACGAAAACCGACCGATAGGCGAAAAGAAACGTCTGGTAGGTGAATCGGTACCCTTTGGACGGATGGGGACCGCTGAGGACCTGACCGGCATGGCAGTGTTTCTGGCTAGTTCTGAGGCCGACTACATCGTGGCCCAGACTTACAATGTCGATGGTGGAAATTGGATGAGCTGAAGCTAACGTGCCCGCTTGAAAGTAATTGAGGTAGGAGGACCTTTATGACGATAAGACTTGCCGCTCAGAACCTCGACGTCATTTCCGCCTCCGCCGCTACGCCCAGCTACGACCACTCAGCGCTCTCTGCAGGTATCGTGCATTTCGGTGTCGGCAATTTTCACCGTGCCCACCAGGCTGTCTATTTAGACTCTCTTTTTAATACCGGCCGTGATCATGGCTGGGCCATCATTGGTGCCGGCGTGTTGCCATCGGATGAAAAGATGCGCAGGATCCTCGCAGGTCAGGATTTTCTGACCACCGTCGTGGAACAGTCGGCAAGCCGCAGTGCCGCGCGCGTCACCGGCGCGATGATCGATTTCCTTTCCCCCGATGACCCGGCAGCCATCATCCGTACTCTGGCCGACCCTGCAATCCGTATTGTGTCGTTGACCATCACGGAAGGCGGCTATTTCATCGATCCCGCCTCGGGCGTATTTGACGCTGGGAATCCTGAAATAGCGGCGGACGGGGCCAATCCCGAGAGCCCCAAGACCGTTTTCGGCTTGATCGTTGCGGGGCTTAAACGACGGCGTGAGGCAGGCATCGAGCCATTCACGGTCATGTCCTGCGACAACATCCCCCATAATGGGATTGTCGCTCGCAACGCAGTGGCCGGCCTGGCCAAACGGTCCGACCCTGAATTCAGCCAGTGGATTCTCGACCGGGTCGCCTTTCCAAACGGCATGGTGGATCGGATTACCCCTGCCACTGGAGATCGCGAACGGGAAATTTTAACCCGTGATTTCGGTATTGAGGATAATTGGCCGGTTTTCTGCGAAGACTTCACCCAGTGGGTGCTGGAAGACAATTTCCCCGCCGGTCGGCCGGCCCTTGAGCGTGTTGGGGTGCAATTCGTACCCGATGTAACACCCTATGAGAATATGAAGATCCGTATTCTCAATGGCGGCCATGCCGTCATCGCTTATCCTGCAGCTCTTTTAGATCTCCACTTCGTCCATGAGGCGATGCAGCATCCAATGATTCGCAGATTTCTCCAAAAGATCGAGCGTGAGGAGATCATACCCGTTGTCCCGCCAGTGCCGGATATGGATTTGCGTAATTATTTCAAGAAAATTGAAGAGCGTTTCGCCAACCCCAAGATCGGGGACACCATTAGCAGACTGTGCCTCGACGGCTACAATCGCCAGCCCAAATTCATCATTCCCTCCATTGCCGACCGTCTGAAGGCAGGCGCAGGTGTCACAGGACTCGCCCTTGAATCGGCGCTGTGGAGCCGCTACTGCTATGGTACAACTGAAAGCGGTAAAACGATTGAACCCAATGACCCCAGCTGGGATCGTCTTGTGCCCGTCGCCCGCGCTGCCAAAGATGATGCGATGGCCTGGTTGAAGATGGAAGACATCTACGGTGAAGTCGGCCGCTCCGAAGTGTTTCGTAAACACTTTGCATACATGCTGGAGGCAATCTGGTCGGAAGGTGTAAATCGAATCGTCACACGCTATCTGGATGGAGAAATTTGAGGGAATAATCTGTAATGGTACAATGACTCAATACTTTTGATCCCCGCAGTAAGCTGCGGGGAGGTTCACTCCCCTACAATAACATCGTGCAATTTACCAGGAACATCAAAGCACGCCTGACAAGGTAAATAACTCATCTTACTTATTATATTCCTAAAACCCAATCAGACATAAAATCACCGTTTAGGATATTCCTCAAAAGTATGCCGCCATCCTCTAAACGATGTTTGAAGCATTTGATACTGAAAAGGTCGGCACCTATTCCTTTATAAAAGATGACATTTATCCTTTCATCATATTCAAAAGTTTCAACATCTTCGTATTTTTTTAAAACTTCATAAAATACTTCTTTATCTCGTTTTTTCAGTACATCAAAAAATACATTAAAAGCAAGATATTCATGACCACCGAGGTCTGTATAATTGTAATGATAGAAGAGAATAGCATGGGCTACTTCATGTGAAACCATCGCGATATAAATGTCATCGGTAACATCTAAAAGAAACTTTTTATATTTTTCCTTAGGAGAAATAAAGATGAAACCAATATTTGAACTTGGCATTCTATCAAAATAACCAAATTGACTTTCTTTAGGATCAGGTGATACAACAACAATGAAAAGTGGTATTTTTCCACTTATATTAAACCATTTATGTGCCTCATCCACGCCTTTAAGCACGAGAGGAATTTCTTCACCGTAATCTGTAAAAATTGTTAAATTTTCGGTAAGATTATAGACTGTTCCACTTACTGGAAAAACGAATAGAAAAATAGCTGAGATACACAGCACTATTGCTTTCATGATTGAATGCAACTTCTAAAACTGTAGAATAGTAAACCAATAGCAGTCGGCCACATGCCGCGTGTGCAAACCAGATCTATACTTTCTCTTTTCTTTTCAGATTAAATCATGCTTCGATCGTAAATTAAATTATCGACCATCGACCAAATTTCTTTATCTTTTTTTCAACAATTCTCATTTTTTACACACGCACCTTTCCGCCGCATTCCTATCCCCAAACGAGAAGGAATCGGTCAGAATTTGATTTGCGATTATATTGCGGAAGAGATGTGGGCTTAGGATGAAAATACAGCATGCCCTAACTTGGGTAGAGTGTAACTGTCATGTGCTCTTTCGATAATAATGCAGAGCGGGAGAATGAAGGTTAAAGCTTGATGAGATACGTGGTTGCAAGACCGTTATCTATCAGCCTGAAATGAAACTATCGTAATATATTATTAAAGGATGGGCTTAGAAACGGGACCGATGACCTGGAAACAATCCGGGATTATAGCCCCCAGGAATTGGGTGGACGAATTCGAGTTATTTGGAACGGCGCCGAATACCGCGGCATGAGAAGAGAGACCACCTGGCGCGGACAGGCCAAATTTAAAGACGCTGCCATCCGCAATTGGCCAACCTATAAATGCCTGGAAGCCGGAAAGGCTACTGGAAACCGCCTACCTAAACACGGTGATCTTTGATGCCATCATCACCGGCAACTTCGGCGAATTTGATACCTGGCTCGATAGTAAAAGAGGAAGATGAAGGACGCCCTCAAGTTTTGTAGTTTAGTTATCCATAAGTTTGTAATCTTTATCCCGTGCTATTTTTTCTCCCCCGCTTTACCGAAAGACTTATTCCTGATATTGAAAGTCTTAATTGTCTCGGTAGATCGGCCATACTGATTCCAAGATCCCTGACAGCCCAATAGCATAACAAACTTCGTGCCGCGACTCGTCTGCGTTCTGTGCCCACTGCCCTGATCTCAGATGGCTCCAGGTTCATCAACGAAGATATCCGTTCAACATTGTCTTTAATGATTGTAGAATGTTAGATTCCCCGCACGATGATGTGATGCAACGCTCCGGGGGGCATCTATTCAGTATTCTCTTGACATGATGAACAATTAGCATAAAAGGTGCTACCGTAAACTACAAACTCAAGTTTCGCACCTCTTAATAAGGGCTTACGGCTAACAATTATCTTCTATGTTTACTGCTTTGAAGTAGTAAAGGGCTCCTAATTATGATATATGTAA
>Ga0126332_10000321_pt1 | contig 17895 bp, 17 predicted proteins | sample InaspJWI42metaG_FD_94482 | JGI IMG/M metagenome (GOLD analysis project Ga0126332, IMG submission 94482) | Marine gutless worms symbiont microbial communities from Oahu, Hawaii - Inanidrilus sp. 2 OAHU.JWI-42 metaG | ecosystem: Host-associated > Annelida > Digestive system > Unclassified...
TGATACGTCACCGTATCTATGAATGCATTTATTCAAGGGCGGCGTTTTCTTTGGCCAGGATTCGGCTGACAATCTCGATGTCTTCCGGCCGATCAACGAAAGCGCTGCCAAAATCGGTGACGACAACGTGAACCGGTATATCGTTTTCCAGCAGACGCAGCTGTTCCAGTTTTTCCATTTTTTCAAGATGGCTGGGACCCAACGCCACGAATTTCTTGAGTGCTGCCATACGGAAGGCATACATCCCGATATGAAGGTACACCGTATTGGCGACGCCTTCCTGCGGGTAGGGGATGACCGATCGCGAGAAATACAGCACGCGGCCGCTTTTAGAAAAGGTGACGCTGGCTTCATCGTAATTTTCGGCTTTGGCCGGGTCGGCTTTTCTGACCAATGTCGTTACCTGGGTATCAGGCACTGCAAAAGGCTGCAACAGTTCGGTCAGCATCTTTGGTTGCAAGACGGGTTCGTCGCCCTGGATGTTGACAACGACGGTGTCATCCGGGATTTGAAGCAATTGGGCAGCCTCCAGAACACGATCGGTGCCGCTTGGGTGATCGCTGCGGGTCATCAAAACCGGAACATCAAGATCCCTGGCCGCAGAAAATATGCGCTGGTCATCGGTGGCCAGTACAACTTTATGCAGATCCCTGCAATGGCAAGCCCGATGATAGACATGCCAGAACATGGGTTTGCCCAGAATTTCGGCCAGTGGTTTACCGGGAAAACGGATTGATGCGTATCTGGCCGGGATGATGCCGTAACTTTTCGGAAGTTTTTTCATAATTTCGATCCAAAATTACCGGACGAAGGTTATCGAATATTATCGCAGAGCAGTTCCCGGTTTGACCTTGCCGTCCAGGGTTGCCAATGTGGTCTCCTGCTTGTCAACCGCTGCCAGCAGCATTCCGTTGGACAGGATACCCATTATTTTTGCAGGCTTTAGATTGGCCACGACGATAATTTGTTTGCCCACCAGTTCTTCCGGTGAATAGCTGGCTGCGATACCGGCCACGATCGTTCTTTTTTGGCCCAGATCGATCTCCAGTTTGAGCAGTTTTTTCGCTCTGGGAACCGCTTCAGCCTTTACCACGGTCGCAACGCGCAGGTCGACCCTGGCAAATTCCTCGATGGTGATTTCGGGTTTGCCGGTTTCCTTGCCTGCCGGTGAATCAGATGCTGCCGGCGCACGGGAGGCGTTTTTGTTCACATCGATACGCGGAAACAGGCTGATGGTTTTCAGCAGCTGTGTTCCCGGAGGGATACTGCGCCATGTTTTCAGCCTGTCGAGTGTATAAAATGCCGCTTCCGGGTCCAGGCCAAGATGTTTTTGCATTGTCCCGGCGCTGCTCGGCATGACAGGATAGATCAGACCGGCGACAACGCGAAGCCCCTCCAGCAGGTTGTAAATAACGGCTTCGAGTTGCTTCCTGCTCGAAGGCTTCTTCGCCAGTTCCCAGGGCGCCATGACATCGATGTACTTATTCATCCGGCTTATGAATTCCCAGATTGCCTGCAGAGCCCGGTTAAAGCCAAATTCGGCCATTTCCTTTTCATATTCGGCAACGGCTTTCATGGCATCGGATTCGAGCCCCGGCGCCAGCTCCGCCTCGATCTGCGGATCTACCGCAGGGACGATGCCTTTTAAATATTTCTGGGCCATGGTGAGTGTCCTGGAAAACAGATTGCCGAGGTCGTTGGCCAGGTCGGAATTGATGCGCTGAACCAGGGCCGTTTCCGAAAAGCTGGAATCGAGACCGAAAGACATATCCCGGGTCAGGAAGAAGCGAAATGCATCCAGACCGTAAATATTCTTCAGCTCCAGGGGCTCGACAACATTACCTAGGCTTTTGGACATTTTACTTTGCTCCACGTTCCAGTAGCCGTGGACATTCAGATGTTTATAAATGTCGATGCCGGCCGCTTTCAGCATGATCGGCCAGTATATGCCGTGGGGCTTGAGAATATCTTTGGCAACAATATGCTGGGCCACGGGCCAGAATCTTTTAAACAATTCGCCATCCGGATATCCCAGCGCTGAAACGTAATTCACCAGTGCATCAAACCAGACATACGTCACAAAGTTCTCATTGAAAGGCAATGTGATGCCCCACTTCAAGCGGGATTTCGGTCGGGAGATGCAAAGGTCTTCGAGTGGCTCGCGCAAAAACGCCAGGACCTCATTCTTATAGCGCTCCGGCCGTATAAAGTCCGGATTGCTTTTGATGTGATCGATCAGCCAGTCCTGGTAGCGACTCATTTTAAAAAAATAGTTGGATTCTTTGATGACTTCGGGTGCGGTTTCATGATCCGGGCATTTGCCGTCAACCAGCTCGCGTTCCGTATAAAATCTTTCGCATCCGAAGCAGTACTTGCCCTCGTATTCGCTGAAATAGATATCGCCGGCATCATATATGGTTTGCAGGATATGTTCCACCACCGCCATGTGGGCCGGATCCGTGGTGCGGATAAATTGACTGTAGCGGACATTCAGCTCCGGCCAAAGGCTCTTGAAAAGACTGCTGATCCGATTCACATAGGTTCGGGGGCTCATATTTTCCTTTTTGGCGGCACGCACGATTTTGTCACCGTGTTCGTCTGTTCCGGTCAAAAAATATGTGTCCATCCCGCACATCAGGTGAAATCGCGTGATAACATCCGCCACTATGGTTGTATAAGCATGTCCTATGTGGGGTCGTGCATTCACATAATAGATCGGGGTGGTAATGTAGAAAGATTCTGACATGTTATCTCCTATACATTTTTCACACAATATTTGAAACGATCTACTAATCGACCTCGTGCAATATATCATCCAAGCCCGTATCGACTTCGGAGCCGCCTTCCAAGCGTACCGTAACCTGCCTGGCCAGCACATTATGGCGGATCACTTTTCCCTCGCCCGCCGGGGTTTTCACTATTTTTCCGGTTTTCGGAAACCTTTCTTTGATTTCTTTATAGATGCCGTATTCATATGTCAGGCAGCACATTAACCGTCCACACTGGCCGGAAATTTTTGTCGGATTTAATGACAGGTTTTGTTCCTTGGCCATGCGGATGGAGACCGGTCCGAATTTTTCCAGAAAGGAAGAGCAACAGGTTTCACGGCCGCATCGACCGATGCCGCCGCACATTTTGGCCTGGTTACGAATTCCCACCTGCCGCATTTCGATCCTGACGCCGAATTCCTTGACCAGCATTTTAACCAGCTGACGGAAATCAACCCGGCCTTCGGATGTGAAAAAGAAGATGTATTTACTGCCGTCAAACGATTTGTTAACCGAAAAAAGGTTCATTTCGAGGCCGAGCTGATTGATGCATTTGAGGCAGAACTTATGGGCCCTCTTTTCATCGTCAATATTCTTTTGCAGCTGCTGAAAGTCTTTTGGGCTGGCCAGGCGATGAACTTTTTTCAACGCCTTGTCATTTTTCTTATCCTCCAGGGGAACCGGCGGCACCGCTACCGTTCCGAAACCGAGTCCCTGTTCGGTCTGGACAATTACAGCGTCTCCCCGGTGCAACACAAACGCGCCACAGTCAAAATCATAGACCTTGCCGGCCGGTTTAAATCGTATACCAACTACTTTTTTCATAGGTGTTCAACTCACGTGAATTATCACATTTTCATTTTTTCGGATAATGATCCTTTATCACAGTCTTTTGCCAGCCGCAACATCATCACTTCCAGGGTTAGTCTTAAATTACTGTTGGCCCTGATATCTTTTTGCGCGGCCTGTATCGTTTCAATTTTGGATATCAAAGACTGGGTCGTTATGCTTGAAGTAGTTGCGTGAAGTCTGTCAATCAGATCTGCGTTTATTACTTTTTCAGGATCATATTTGCACACAATCAGATCCCGCAGCCAGGTGATCATCGTCTCCATCGAGTCGCTTAATAGGTCTTTGTTTTTGGCCAGTTGCTCTCCAAATGCCAGCAACACCTTCGGCGGCCGTGCCGGCAGGCTTTCGGGCCGATTCAGGCCGCTGGCCGCGATCAGCCAATTCCGCCAGAGGATCCAGCCCGATCGGGTCATTTCCAGGGCCCGGCTCTTACTGCCGCTTGCCATGGCCGCAATGACCGGCGCATCTTCAGGGTCTATGTTATTTTCTTCGATAAGCATGGCCGTAATGGTTTTGGATGTCACCGGAGCGAACCGTATGGACTGGCAGCGTGATACGATCGTCGGAAGCAGGTCCGCTTTTTGGGGGGCCATGAGTATAAGTATCGTCCGATCCGGGGGCTCTTCGAGCATTTTCAACAAGGCATTGCCCGCTGGCGGATTCATCGTCTGAGCATTTTCGATGATGACGACCCGCAGTTTTGCCTCATAGGGTTTCATGGCAAGGGTGTCACACAGTGCACGGATTTGGGCAATTCGGATGAATGAGCCGGACGGCTCAATGTGAATGACATCCGGGTGGTTGCCTGACAGGATCTTCCGGCATGACCGGCACACACGGCACGGTTCGGTTGTGATTGGTTGATCAATCAGACTTAATCGATCCCGCTGAATATTCCCGTCTCCCTTTGGCGTTTGGCCGATACAGTTGCAAGCCATTGCAAACGCCGTGGCGGCGCCTTTTTTACCAACACCTTCAATTCCGGTGAACAGCAGGGCGTGGGGGATGGTTTGCTTTTTAAGAAAGGTCGTTAATATCCGTACGGGTCGTTCTTGATCTATAATGGACTCAAAACTGGACACAGACTCACTGACCGTAATCTACACGATCTCTCAACTCTTTTCCGGATTTAAAAAACGGAAGTTTTTTGGGTTTTATGATGACCTTGTCTCCGGTTTTTGGGTTTCTTCCGGTATAGGCTTTGTATTTTTTTACATAAAAGCTGCACAGGCCGCGAATTTCAACTCGATCACCCCGCGCCATGGTATCCGCCATGCTTTCAAAAAATATCTGAATCACCCTGGCGGCTTCAGATTTCGAGATAGTGGCATCGTTTTTAAGCGCGGAAATCAGCTCCAATTTGTTCATACAACCTCCTCATCACATGAAATTTGGACGTTGTTCAGTTTGATATATATAGAACAAATATTAATAAAAAGTCAAGCAGTTATGTTAATATTTTGGGCAGGGCTTCAATATCATTTTCATCTACATCAACCCCGGCATGCTGTCCCAGAGCTTCGATGTTGACGATCACCCGCCCCTTGCCGCGGTAACGAACGAATGTTCCGGTAACTCCGGCAAACGGACCGGAAACCACCACGACTCGGTCGCCTTTGCTCAGCCGAGAGCCGGTGGTAACCTGGTGGTCACTGGTTACCATGATTTTCAAAGAATTGATCGTTTCGTCCGGCACGGGGACCGGGCCGTCTTTTGTCCCGATCAATCGCACCGCACCGGCCGTCTTGACAATTTCCAAATGTCGATACGGGTTCAAATCGGATTTTACAAATACGTACCCTGGAAATAGGGGCACACGGATCATGATCCGCCGGTCGCGGCGTTTGCTTTTGACCTTAATTTTCGGCAGGTACACCTCGATATCTTTTTTAAACAGGCCTTCATGCACGACATTTTCGAATCTGCTCTTGGTGTGCAGAACATACCAGGCAAAGGGGAGATCCTGTTGCATCATTTGAAATTTATCCGTTCCCTAAAATTGATTTCTTGGTAGTTTGTTGCAGGACACCCTTTTCGGAAGACCCGCTCACCTAATCACATAAAGTGAGTCCCGCTTAAGAATAAAGGATGACCTGTGGCCTGGTCAATCTAAAAAAATAATGAATTTCTAGATACCGCTGTGAGCCGGTGGATTTGATATCCCATCGGATCTTCAGAATGTCCCACCGACGCCACCCAGGCCGGTCAAATTAATCGTAAATTGAATTTTTGTATTGGACGGTTCATCGAGATAACGCACGTCAAGAGACCAGCACTGAGCCCGATACAACAAGCTCGCCCCGGCTTTCAACCTTTGGCCGCTGCGAAGGTTCTTTTCGTATTCAAGTCCGGTTGCAACAGCGTCGGTAATATTCAAAAACAAATCGGCTTTGATGGTCTTGGTTTCACCGCGCGTAAATCGATATTCAGTATAGAGGCGATTATCGCGCTTATCGGTTAAACGCATGCCGATGTTGCCGGTCTGGAGGCGGCTGTCGTAGATATCCCATGCGGCATCCGCGTCCATTAAAATATACCGACTCAGCCACAGATCGAGATCGGCAATTATGGGAGAAAAGGGTTGGTTTTTATCTCCCGGGAGCAGATTTTTCCGGCGGGCCTCATTGATATCGTAGCTTTGCGCCAGCTTGAAGCGGCCGATCTGCCGGTATTGATGTGGCACAGGCGCCGCCCGGCCATTTTGGGCAACCGATGTCAGCGGTGAACGTGCCATAAAAAAGTTGGTAATGGAATAGGTCACCAGGTTCAGGGGCGCGATACGGTCGATGGCGTCGAATTGCGGCAGGTTTGTCTGATCGACTTTGGGAATGAAGTTATACGCTATTTGCGGTTTGATCGTGTGTTTAATCCGGTCGATTGTTGGGCCGCCGACATTAAAATTGCGGGAGATGTCCGATGTCAGATCGACCCTAAAATCATACAGCTCGCGGTTGAAGCGGTCGTCTTGAGCACCGGCGGAAGTTTCCGGATCGAAAAACCACAGGGTCTCGCGCAGGCCGACGGACGGCTCAAGCGTAAAATAATTTTTGAGCGACAGCGGCAGATAAAATCGCGGATGAATATCCAACCGTTGGCTCCGATCACCGTCCTTTCTGTAAAAATAATTATAGCTGGAATCCAGATTAACAAAAAACAGGCTGGAGAAGATCCTTTGTTTGGTGGCCGCAAAGCCGACAAAAGGCAGCCGCTGCAGGGTGTCGTTTGTGGCGCTGAAGCGCCGTTGGATGACGTCGTCAAACCAGCGAAAATCGATGTCCAGGTTAAGCTGGGACCAGATCCGATGAAAATCGAGTCGATTCAAACGTACCGGATCGGTGTAGTCGTCCAGCTGGCGGCCGAAGGTCGTTCTTAAATATTCTTCGGTGTCGTCGTAACCCGAGTAGCCCTCTTTAAATTCGATCAAGTAATCCTGGTCACTGACAAGATCAAATTCGAGTCTCGAAAAAAAGCCCAGCGGCAGGGGTTGATAATGACCACCTCGGAACCAGTAACGATCCTTGTTGGGGCGCAGATAGTCATCATCCGCATATCCCCATTTCAGGCTTGAATCACCGGTGCCGTCGTCTATCTTGCGGTCATTGAGGTAATCCATCATCCAGGCGCCGCGCGATGCCTCACTTAGATAATAGCGGTATTGCCCGCCGAATTTATGCCCGCGTTCGCTCATGAAGTTATAGTAGAATGTGGCGTCCGAGCTTTCATTGATCGCCCAGAACAGCGGCTGATTGAGATAGTATCCCCACCGGTCGGAGGCCCCGAGTTCAGGAATCAGTAAACCGGATTGGCGTTTGGTTTTGGCCGGGAAAACAAAATAGGGAACATATAGAAAAGGCACATCGCGCGCCCGCATCGTCGCTCCCTTGACATAGCCGTAGCCTTCTAAGGTGATTTTAATGTTTTTACCATGTATTTTCCAGTCCGGGACGTCACCGTCACAGGTCGTTACGCTTGCATTTTCGATGACATAAGTGTCGCCTTCCAGTTTTTCAATTTTTTCGCCGCTGACATGAAAATTGTTTTGGCGCAGATACATATAGCCGCCGTGAAGCGTACCGGTCTGGTTTTCCAGATTCAGTTCAATGCTGCTGCCGGTTAAGATATCATCACCGGAAGCAACACTGACATTACCCCGGGCAAAAGCCGTTTTCGTCCGGCTGTCGAATCGGATATAATCGGCCCGCAGCGTGTTGTTACCCTTATTTATAACGACATTTCCCTCTGCAACATATTGCAGCTTTTTTTCGTCATATTGCAGCCTGTCGGCATCGATGACCCACGGTTGTTCCCCCTCGACGTCGGTGACAGCATCCAGCGAATCTTTGAAATCCTGAGCTGCAGCATAAAAGGGTCTAATTATTGCGAGCACGCAAGCCGTAATCAGAAATCCGAATTTGGCTGTCCGCATCAAACGGGCAATCAAAGCGCGATAGCGAATACAATCAGCGTCTTCATGTTTGATATTGGAGGAAAATAGTATCATGTGTCGGGTAAAACGGTGATCGAATGATAACATATTGAACATCATTGAAATTTGCAGTATAAAAGCCAACTTGCTTGAAAAAGTCAAGAAATGCTTGAAAGGCGATGTTCGATATTCGTTGCACGATCCTAGACATCAGGTTTTTGACGCCTCCCCAGGTGACGTGCGGAGCTTGACTCACCCTTTATGATATGCGATGGACGATGTGCGGCACGAGATAGCGAAGTTTGATATTTGAAATCGACAATCTTGAATCTATGAATTTTTCATTTAGCGTAACCGACTGAAAAATACTATACCAAAATCTATGAATATTCTATTGACCAACGACGACGGAATTTATTTTGAGGGCTTATGGGCCCTTTATCAACGATTTTCTGAATATCATAAAATTACGGTAATCGCCCCGGATCGCGAGCGCAGCGCGGTAGGTCATGGTATCACCCTGAACGAACCCCTACGCGCAGCGCATGTGGTTGTCAACGGCGGTTATTCGGGTTATGCCGTCAGTGGAACACCGGCAGATTGTGTTAAACTGGGAATGCTGGAACTGCTTGATTCAAAACCCGATATGGTCATTGCGGGCATCAACCCCGGCGCCAATGTCGGGATTAATATAAATTATTCGGGTACGGTCGCAGCCGCTAAAGAAGCCGCTTTGTACGGCGTAGCGGCGATGGCCGTTTCCATGCAAGGCCATCAGACGAATCACTACGATGATGCCGCACTCTTTATCTTGAAGCTGACAGAAAAAGTATTTGCAAAAGCCTTGCCGCCGGGTACATTTTTAAATGTCAATTTACCGAATAAGACCATTAAAAGCACCGCCGGCATCCGGATGAGTCAGCAAGGTCTTCCGCTGCCTTTCGAATATTTTGATCGACGGCTGGATCCCCGCAATCGCACCTACTACTGGCAGGGCAGTGAAACCCAGCAGTTTGAGAAAAACCTGGACATCGACGGAACCGCACTGGAGGGTGATTTTATCACGATAACCCCGATAAAGTGTGATATGACGGACTATAATGTTCTTGAAGAGCTGAAAAAATGGGAGTTTGACGTTTGGGATTTATAAGCGGCCGGGATGGGAATGTGAGGTTGCGGGTTCCGAGTTGCGAGTTACGGGTTGCGTGTTGCGGGTCATGGGTTGCGAGTTACAGGTTGCGCTTCTTATCTTTTGTGAGCATCACATAATACAAATCACATATCGTGCATTCTCGAAAGGAAGACGGTGAATTAAACATGAAGCAAGCGTTCGTCGATAATCTGAAGGCAGGTGCAAGCGTCGATGATATCTTCGTTCTGGCCGAGAAAAACATGGCCCAGAAACGCGATGGTGCGAACTATCTCAATATTACCCTTGCCGACAAAACCGGGCAAGTAAAAGGGGTGGTCTGGGATAATGTCGATTATATCGTCCACAACGTCGGTTCCGGTGATTTTGTTCGCGTCAAAGGCAGCATTTCCGAATACAGGGGTGCGCTTCAGTTTGTCGTGAAAGATATGATGGTCTGCTCCCCAGATGAAGTGGTCCCCGCAGACTTTTTACCGGCCACCAAGCGGGATGTGGAGAAAATGTTTGCCCGTCTTACCGAAGTTACCGCATCCATTGAAGATCCTTTTTTGAAGAGGCTCTTCGAACTGTTCTGGCAGGATGACACGCTTGCAGCCCGATTTAAAAAAGCCCCGGCTGCCAAAAAAATGCACCATGCATATCTTGGCGGCTTACTGGAACATACCCTCTCGATGGTGCTGCTGGCCGACAGAATTGCCGGCCATTACAGCGGATTGGATCGAGATCTTTTAATTGCAGGCGCTGCTCTGCACGATATCGGCAAGGTGGATGAGTTTGATTACAGTTCACGGATTGAATATTCAGATGAAGGCCGGCTGATCAGTCACATCGTAATCGCCATTCAGATGCTGGAAGAGAAGCTCAGGGAAATTGACGCTTATCCCCGGGAAAGGGCCAATCTGTTGAAGCACATGATCGTCAGTCACCATGGTGCCCGTGAGTTCGGCTCCCCCGAACCGCCAAAAACAATTGAGGCTGTATTGCTCCATTTTCTCGATGAGATTGATTCGAAGATCAACGGTATCCGTGAATTTATGGCATCGGACGATCCCGACGAAAAGTGGACTGCTTACCATCGTTTGCTGGAAAGACATTTTTATAAAGGTTAGTTAAATTGGTTATATTAGTTTAATTGGTTTCATTGGTTGGGAAAAACAAGAGCCCTGGAATCGATATAACCAATCGAACAAATATAACCAATCAAACTAATCCAACTAATTAAACCAATATAACCAATTCAACCAATTAAACCAATATAACCAATTCAACCAATTAAACCAATATAACCAATTCAACCAATTAAACAAATCAACAAAACCAAACCCATGTTCATCACCCTGGAAGGCATAGAAGGTTCGGGTAAAACGACCCAATTGAAAAATATTACGGCCTATCTGGATCGCAAAGGTTATGACACAATCGTAACCAGGGAGCCGGGTGGCACTGTCATCGGTGAAAAAATACGGGCAATCCTGCTAGATCCTGCAAATGAGGGCATTGCGCCGCTCGCCGAACTATTTCTTTACGAAGCTGACCGGGTGGAACACATAAAAAAGAAAATCTTACCGGCTTTGGCAGCCGGTAAAACCGTGCTGTGTGATCGATTTTGCGACGCCACCGTCGTATATCAGGGATATGCCAGGGGTCTGGATCTGGACTTTATTCAGCGGGTCCATTGTCTGATCCTTGAAGACCTAAAGCCCGATCTGACCCTTTTGTTCGATTTGAAACCGAAAATCGGTCTTTCACGGGCATGGGATCAAATTAACAACGGCCGGCGCACCGGTGATGAAAGCCGGTTTGAAAAGGAAACGCTCGCCTTTCATGAAAAAATCAGAGCGGGATATCTTGAGCTTGCGCGCCTGGAACCGCAACGGTTTCATATCATCGATGCTTCCCGGGACCCGGCACGCGTAAAATCAGATACGATTGCATGCCTGAAACAGGCACTGAAGCAAAAAAAACGTTAAGCCAAAGCATCCATATGATACCCATATATTTCCCTTATACCTATATTTCCAATCCGGTAATGGCGGCGCTGCAACATTGTTTCGGCCGAACTATCGTATATTTACCCTCAGAACTTATGATACCTGAAAACATGGCCCAATGGTCTGATGGCGGTTTGCTCGATCTGCGGGTGCCTGTCAAAAACGAGGAAGACAGACTTTCTGAGGTATTAAAAAACTACCAACAGTGGGCGGCACTGCATGATAACCGGCAGGGCATCGATTTTTCCTATTTGAAAGCGCACGGCCATGATTTACCGTTTTTTGACGAGAACGCGACATCACATATTCGGGCCGAGATCAAAGGCAAACTGCAAGGTGAGCAGGCAAACAGCAACAGACTTGACGGATTAACTGAAAACCTGCTCAGTTCCCGGATTTTTCTCAGCATCGCCCAGGAACTGGATCTGCAAACCGATTCGTTGAATGCCGATCTTAAGCGGTTTGATGCTATGGAGCGTGACCTTTTACAGAACCTGAAAGGAGAAGATGAATCATCCGGCGAGGTTTTCTCCCTAAAGCGCGCTGTAAAGCCGGGTGGACAGGAAGATTACATGATGCGCGAGCGCCTGCACGCCTGGATCCAGTTGATGCAAGCCGATGACGATCAGTTTGGCCACGAAGCCTCGGGGTTGCTGGTCACCAGCAACCACGCAGTACTGGAACAGGTTATCGAGCATGTCCCGGTTGCGGAAAAGATTTTTGAGTGGGAGGCTATTCCTGTTGGCCAAAAAATGGGGGGATCGATGGTGCGCTGTCGCGACGAGTTCATGGCACAGATCGAATTTCTATCCCGCAGCGAGTGGAAGTCGCCGGCAGACCGCCCCTATGATTCACCTGCTATAACTTCTGATGCAAGCGCTGAGCGAACGGTAGTGCTAACCGTGTTTCTGGTGCCCGCCATGCAACCTGTGGAGGTGCTCAATCGGATCATCCAGCAGGACCAGCCTCAAACAATTACCGCGCCCGACATAAAAAATACCATTGTCGGCTGTGTCCGACCGTAAACGGATATATATTTTAACCTGTTGATAATATAATTAATAGTTCAAGTATTAAAAACGATTAATTTACTAATAAATTGTATTTGAAGGCTTGACGTAAAGTTTCAATTGGTATATTGACTTTTCTTCACGTTCGCAACCAATGGGTGATTCAGGTCACCCTCGATTTAATATTCCAAGAAAGGAGAAAATAAAAATGGCATTTGTACCAACGGTTGATGAAGACAAGTGTGCAGGCTGCGAAGAATGTGTAGACGTTTGCCCTACCGAGGTTTTTGAAATGCAGGACGACAAATCGGTTCCTGTCAATGCTGACGAGTGCCTCGGCTGTGAAAGCTGTGTCGAAGTCTGTGAAGAGGACGCAATTACAGTAGAAGAGACCTAATAAGTCTTTAGGCGAATCCTCCGGATCCGCATCAGCGGATCCGGAGAAACTCACCGTATATTTTCCACCTGCCCATTGGCTCTCCCGTTACTATTGCCAGACATGTATCCACCGATTTCGCGAATCCTTATAATAGCCGACAAAGCACACCATATTAAACTACTTAATTATCCCACCTTCCTTCGGCGAAGTTGCGTTGCTGTTCACTAAAAAACCGTTTGCTCTGAAAGACGTATTCCTATTTTCATCCCCTGTCATCGGGTGATTCGCAGCGATGCGACGCTGGGCCGGTTTGGCGCTGGGACCGAATTGAAGCGCAAACTCATTGGAATCGAAAGGAGTGGCAAAAATTCCGTGGTTACCAGCGGCAGGTAAAGCCGGCGCTAACTGAAAAAGATTCCCAGTTGACTTCGTTCAGAGGTGTATCCGAAAATGTGCCGTCATACCAATAAACGGTGTCGGTTCCCGAGTCGGTTTCCCATATCTGATACTTGCCGTTAAAGTTCAGGCTCCAGCGGGGATTAAAAAAGAATTTGTAGCCAATGTACAATACGCTGCCGTAGCCGTCAGATTCTTGCTCAAAACTCACTGGATGTGCGAAATCACCTCTGAGATTCCAGTTGGCCCAGGCTTCATATTGGGCATAATGTAATTCGACCCCCCCGAAAAACTCCTGGCGGGAGGCAGCCAGATTGGCCCGTCTATCATAGAATGCCAATTCCAATCCGATCCATGGGCCGTACCAATCCGCGTCATAGCTGCTGTCAAGGCCCGGAAATGGACCGATATCCACGGGAAAACCGAAATTGGAAACAGTCTGAAAGCCGTTGGTCATGGTAAAATTTTGACCATGAAGCGATAGTCCCACAAATGGGGTTAAACCGATTTTGTCGGATACAAATAAAAATTCATAGCCAAATCCGAATAACAGATCCCAGGTTTCGCCATCATCGGCACTGTTGTTGGAGCGGGAAAACTCCAGCGTACGGTCGTTGCCGGCATAGTCCGAATCCTGGTTTTTGCCGTCGAAAATCAGGCCGTAGGCCAGCGTTCCTTTTATCCTAAACGTTTTTCTGAAGCGTTTTTGCAGTTCGAATTCCAACTGCAAGATTTCTATATCGCTCCAGGTCAGTTCCGAAATTATATTTACGCTCTGATTCCGATACTGGGGAGGGAGTCCTGGCAGGAGGTCATCCGCCGGATCGGCGGGCGGGGGGGGAATAAAACCAGGTATACTCCAATTAAAATCATCCCTGCGATAGCCGCTATTCAAGCTCCAGCGCCAGTGGTTGCTCAATGACGGGGCGGGCATCGAACCAGAAGATGATGCTGTTTTTAATAATTCATTTTCGGAAATTTCAGATTTCGCAATATACCGGTTTTTTGATTTTTCAGATAAATCAAAAATGCTGTAAGCCTCGGACCCCGCCATTCTCCAAACCGGGGCGGCGGAACCCATGTTGCCTGCCCCAACAGGTGTCAAGTTGATTGTGTTTTGTGCGGTGGGATCTTCTAGGCGGGGAATTTCCGGTCGGGCATATGTGGGTGCGGTAAAGCAGATTAAAGTGCTACAGGAGACGATAACTATGAACGTCAACCATCGACGATGTATCATTATATATCCACCCCCTGTTCGCAATCCAGCTCGAGAATCTGTTCAATTTCCAAAAAGTTACGTCAGAATGGTAGCGGTGGTTCATATCGTATTTTCGGTCCGTCCCGTCTGCATGGAGCCGTTTGAACGTGATAAGGCTGATCAAGGGCTTAATTTTAACTTAACGGCCCCCTAACGTCAAGAATGACCGTCAGTGGCCTGTAACATACACCTTGCGCGCACCAGGATTCTGTGATAAATCCTGTGTTTATGAAACAGTATCTCATCGATGAACTGCGGCCGGACGAACACGTGAAAATTAAGAAATACCTGGATGAAAAATATGCGGCAACGGTTTTCGACGGTCTCTACTGGATACCGATTGAGCAGGCACACTACACCAAGATTCAGATCGAGCACACCGGGTGCCAACCCTTTTATGTCGCCCTGAACCTGGAGCCGAGCTTGCTGGCATGTGAATTGCTGGTGCGAACACAGAACCGTCTGCGGTGTGCCTGTATGGGCTATGTCACCGAAAAGCAGCGGAACTGGCTGTTCCGACTGGTGGACGATATGTTTGGCCAGCTTAGAATTAAGACTTAGTTGTCTATTTGGTATATTCCTTGAAGTATTTTATTAACGGGACATACGGAGGCTAAACTTAAAAGTGACTAAAGTTGAATGTTTTAAGTGAACTAAAGTTAAGGACTGCGCTATCAGCGCGGTCTATTTATGAAAAGATAGAATACCTCAACTTTAGTCACTTCAAACTTTTCTGTTTATATTACTATGTCATCGCATTCATGAATGCATGTACTTTGTCCCAATATTTCGTGAAAATCTTTCAGCACTATTTATTTCAGAATTAAAATTAGATATTACAATTTTGATAGAAACAGCACCATCCCGCATGCGCGGGAAATTTTTTATCAGTCAATGATTCGAACGACGATTATTATCTTGTGGACCGTCCTGGCTACGGCCATTTTGGGGTCGCTCGCCATTATTGTATCTTTTATCAGCAAGACGGGTAATCTTCCGCATTTAATTGCCAGAATCTGGGGCAAATCCATTCTTTCCGTCAGCGGCATTAAAGTTACCGTCGACGGCTTGTCGAATCTCGATCCCGGTCGCTCGGCCATTTATATGGTCAACCATCAGAGCAACTTCGATATCCCGGTGCTTTTGGGCTGTCTGCCGGTACAGTTCAGGTGGCTGGCCAAGGCGGAACTGTTCAGGATCCCCATATTCGGGCACGGTATGCGCGGGTGCGGTTATATCAGCATTGATCGTTCCAATCGCCAGTCTGCAATTGAAAGTCTCAACCAGGCGGCCGAAACCATTAAAAAAGGCACGTCGGTTTTAATTTTTCCAGAAGGAACCCGCAGCCTGGACGGCAAAATAAAACCGTTTAAAAAGGGTGGTTTTGTGCTGACGGTTGACGCCGGAGTTCCGATCACCCCGATTGTGATTGAAGGGACCTGGCCGATTATGCCCAAGAAGCGGCTGTTGATAAAACCCCGTCCGGTAATAATGAAGATTCTATCTCCGGTTGAATCTTCCGGTTACAACCGCAAAACCAAAGATGCATTGATGGAAAACATTAGAATGACGATGTGTGATAATTTTAAAAAATTGAAGGGGGAACAGGCGTGCAGTTGAAGATTATACCACTGGGAGGTCTGGGAGAGATCGGCCTCAATATGATGGTCTTTGAATACGGTACAACCCTATTCATTGTGGACGCCGGATTGATGTTTCCCGAAGACTACATGCTGGGTGTTGATTATGTCATTCCTGATATGGACTATGTTAAGAAAAACCGGTCCCTGATCACCGGCGTTGTGCTGACACATGCCCATGAAGATCACATCGGCGCACTGCCTTTTCTACTGAAAGAAGTTGACGCGCCGGTTTTCGGGACCCCTTTTACCCTCGGTGTTGTCCGGCACAAGCTCGAAGAACATGAACTGCTGCCGTCAAGTCAACTGCACGAAATACATCCGGGCGAACGGCTCAAACTCGGTCCGTTTGAACTCGAGTTTATTCAAGTCGGCCATAGTGTTGTTGACGGGATCGGTATCGCTATCAAAACCCCGCTCGGGCTGATCGTGCACACGGGTGATTTTAAAATCAGTCATACGCTTGCTGGCAGCCAAGCCACCGATGTAAGCCGGTTTGCCAGGTGCGGCGAGAAGGGAGTACTGGCACTACTGTCGGACTCCACGAATGTCGAAAAAGAAGGATACACCATTTCCGCCAACGAGATCGGCGAACGGCTGGCCAGGATTACGGATGCCGGCAAAGGTCGAATAATTATCGCGCTTTTCGCTTCAAATATCACCCGTATTCAGCGGGTGGTCGATATTGCCACAGCCCGCGGCAAAAAAATTGTATTTAACGGCCGAAGTATCGAAGTTGCGGTAAATATTGCCAGAGAACTAGATTATATCAACATTCCCGACGACGTGGAGATTGATATTGATCAAATCAATGAGTTCGCCGATGATGAAATTGTTATTATTACCACCGGCAGTCAGGGTGAGCCGATGTCGGCTCTGGCGCGCATGGCCGCAGGGACCCATAAAAAAATCCAAATTAAACAGCAGGATACGGTAATTCTTTCATCGAAGTTCATTCCCGGCAATGAAAAAGCGATCACCAGTATCATCAATAAGCTGTACAAAAGAGGCGCCAACGTCATATATGAGAAAATATCCGAGATTCACGTATCAGGGCACGCATTTCAGGAAGAACTGAAATTGATGATCAACCTGACCCGACCCAAATATTTTATCCCGATCCACGGAGAATTTCGGCATCTGATTCTCCATGCAAAATTAGCCAAGCAGGTCGGCATTTCGCCTGATAATATCCTGCTGGCCGAAAACGGAAATATTGTCGCTTTTGATGAAAACGGCGCACGCGTTGATGACGCCGTGGCAACCGGCCGGGTGCTGATTGACGGCAAGGGGGTCGGCGACGTCGGCCGTAGCGTTTTAAGGGAAAGACGCGTCCTGTCGGAGGAAGGGCTTGTTATTGTTAATCTTGCATTCGACGAGGAAACCGGCATCGTGGTGTATGGCCCTGAAATTGTTTCCCGGGGCTTTGTTTTCGAAACGGAAACAGGACATCTCGTGGATGATGCCCAGTGTGTTATCCTCGAAATCATCGAAGACGTCGGACCGGAAGTTTCGGATCGGATAAAAATTATCCGCAAGCGGCTGCAGACCGCTTTGCGGCAGTATTTTTATTTTACCATCGGACGCAGACCTGTTATCTTATCGTTTATTTTGGTAGTCTGAGGTCGGTTGGGCCGGTTGAGCCGGTTGGCCCGTTTGCCGGTTGAGCCGGTTGGGCCCGTTGAGCCGGTTAGGCCCGTTGGTTCGTTTAGCCTGCTTAGAAGGCTGAGTGTTTCACTTTTACAATGCTACATGAATTCTTACTTTCCGGAATTGTACCAATAGAGTCAATTATAACGTTTAATCGGATTCCTATGTTTGGTGGCCTGCTGAATATGACGGTATTTATTTAGACGACCAACGAGACAAACAGGCTCAATCCCGCAAATCGGGACTTCCCATCTTAATTTCAGGACACCTTACCTCTGGGAAGAATAACTGACACCTTTGGCTTAATTGGGGGATGTATATCCCCCGAGTTCGTAGACCAGTCGCAAATCTGTTCCGGGATATTTTTCTTCGGCA
>Ga0126332_10000322_pt1 | contig 17892 bp, 12 predicted proteins | sample InaspJWI42metaG_FD_94482 | JGI IMG/M metagenome (GOLD analysis project Ga0126332, IMG submission 94482) | Marine gutless worms symbiont microbial communities from Oahu, Hawaii - Inanidrilus sp. 2 OAHU.JWI-42 metaG | ecosystem: Host-associated > Annelida > Digestive system > Unclassified...
TATGCAAGTCTGCACCTCGCTCCAGACAGATAACCATGCCAGTACCCCACCACTCTGTTTTTTACAGGCCGGATGCCCTTCCTGCCGCCCAACCAACAGCGTCAAAGCACTGAAGGCATTATAGTGTATTTACTATGTCATTATAGTGTATTTACAACGATAATATGCTGATGAAATTTGTTACGTTCGATCATTTGCCTGTGTGTTGAATAGGATGTCACAAGTGGAATGAAGCGAACGCGTCGTTCAGTTTGCAGTGCACGAGACCACATTCTGACACGTGCGGTGCTCAACAGCGGCAGCAGTGCCGAAACGGTTTCATTTAGCAGCATTGTCGGCGATGCGTCAGTTTGGGAACAACAGTTCACTAGGTAAATATTGCAGCTTGTTATCATAAGATCAGTGCTAAAATTAGATCGGCGATCTCAGTGTAAAATGCGCAGTAATTGTGAAAACCAGATTGAGCTTCTGATTGGTCACTGATGATTGGTCACTGATGCTGTTTTATAATCCATACAGTTGTCATAGCCCACTTATGGTCTTAGATTAGCTGCAAAGCCTAATTTGAGGTCAAATATCTTCTTTTGTGGAAACTGCCAGCACGAGATCGATGGTTCCACTGATTTTATTTCTGATCTGTTGTTATATATTGTGATTTTAGACAAATCTGCACACACACCCGTTTACATACAACATGGTTTGTGTGTATGTCTGTGTTTAAATGTTTTTTTTTCTATTTGGTAACAACTGTGAGTTCTACAGACATGACTGAACCAATTCAGGTGCTGTTTGGGGTTATGGACTTAAGCAGACCAAAGGAACCATGCATTAGATGGGAGCCCAGATCCTCCTAGGAAATGAACACTTTTGGGGGCATCTCTGGGCCATTTGTAATATATGGCAAATATCTGGCAATGGTTGATGTTCTCAACTTTATTCGGTAGGTGGAAGTAGCAGTGCGGTTTGTCACTGTCATTGCTGCAGCAACTTTTTAAAAAAATTTCATGGCAGCCTAGTGGGCGGGGACTGAACGTGTGAGATCTAGGTAATGCATTGACTCTAGACAAGTCATTCACAGTCACGTTCTTCTGTTTGTCAACAAGCAGTGTTAATTGGTACCAGCCAGTGATGGTAATGCTCTCTTGCTGGAAAAGTAACTGTGGGCATTATAGATAATGGCAGCTAGTTGCTGTGTTTATAACTGATGTCACCGACAGGCTCTCTGCTGTCGTATCAGTGATTTATAGTGTGCCTATTACTAATTGTGGGTGCGATACAGAAGTCAGCCAAATGCTAAAACACCAACTAAGAAAACACAAAAATCAACAAATGTTAAAAGCTTGACTAAAATAGTGTGATTTCAGCAGTTTTCGGAACTTGACAGTATCAGCCACGGTGCGGATGTGGTCGGGCAGAGCGTTCCAGGCAGCAGGACCCGCAGGTGAGAACGCCCGCTCGCGGAACTTCGTGTGCAGCCGTGGTAGAGAGTAGTCCATCGATGAGGTGGAAGATGAGCGTAGCCCGGAACGTGATCTGATGGCACCGACTGACTGAACAGTTTCCGTCAGATACGAGGGGTTGTGACCGTAGTGGATGGCATGGACAAGCCAGCACTGCTTGAACTTTATTCTGTAGCTTACCGGCAACCAAGGCAGCTGGATTAGCCCATATGGTCTTTTTGGAAAGGTCATTTACAGGAGTTACGGTATGCCCTATTGCACCTTCAAAGTTATAGGCTTATGCAAGGCGGCAAATATTGGAAGCACACTGCATCGAAGGGTTACTCCGTCGAAATAGAGCAAGGCCTGTGATTATTTTATTTTATTGAGAACTAGGTCCAGCGAATTGATGTCCCTTTCTGGTTCTGACCAGAATGCATGATCTTGCAACAGGTTTGAAATGACAAAGATTTAAATAAGTAGGTGAGTGTATTTGTATGGCACAAAAGTTTATGATGTCTCGTGATGTGCTGTGATTTTTTGGCAGCAAATAAACAATAAAACATGCTTTCAGATGTCGCGTAAACTGTCCAAAACTGTAGTGCCATGTTTTTTAGCTATTGTATTAAATATTGTTGAGTGATTGGTATCTGGTCTTTGTCATGCGCAGAGTGAAAAGTTTCATCATGGAGGGTATTGAACCATACCATTCAGAGTTGCGGAACCTTTTATTTCCATTATTTGCACATATCTTTCTGGAGTTGCTGCTTGCTGGCCAGAAAGTACAAGGTATAAATTATGTATTAGCTGCATATGAAATTGATTCTGTATTGGAACATTTGCATCTTTAATTCATTAGTGATCTTATATTTAGGATGATGAGCATTATTAGATTTTCTTATTAGTCTGTTAGGTTAGTATACCGAAGGAGTTATAGCTTACTTGTGTTACTTATTTCTTTATTTTTTCTTTGTTAGCTATTAGTTCTCAGAATCAGAGAATGGACAGTTTGTGGGTATGTTACGAACAGTTGGGGTATGGTGTAATTTTAATATCCTGTGATTGGGTTATTCATTTTGTCCCCCAGTTTTCGGGAGATGGGGAAATTGCCCCACTTTTGGCCAAAAATTTGACGATGCCTTCATTTGGTGAGTTGTTGTAACTAAACAGCTGAACATGGGAAAACGGAAAACAGAGACAGTCTGGCTACATTTTGGTGAAGAATATGCAAGTCTCCCAATACTCATTTTTGAGGAACCGTGGCTGATGCATTGGGGGTACCGAGTGGACTATCCCTTGCTATGGAGTATCATGCAATAGCAGCTTTGTAGTTTAATTTTTGTTTGTCCAGCTTATAGACATATTTTTCAGTTACCAGATTTTGATTTTTGTTTTACTATTCCAGTTTTTGCTGAAATCACTCCACGTAATCTGTATCTCTGAAGAGCTAATTAAGACATTGTTAAGTAGATGGTAATTTCTAAATTTATCGTTATTATTTACAATGAGTTTAATCTTTGTACGTTTTTAACGGTTTATTGAGAAACAGCTCGTTAGTTAACACAGCTCTTGCTTGACTACAGTGTCGAACAGTCAAGATAGTCAACTTCAGAGACCAAACTGTGGGTGACGTGTGCAGCGTTCATTGCGTATAAAATGTTTATGTATGAAGTCTCTGTTACTGTTATTATTTATAACGTGTTTATGCTATTGTGCTTATACCTATGTTGTTTGTATCAGCACGGCAGTTTTACGACAACCACAAGGCAATGTTTGATGAAGACGGAGATGTCCAGCCAGTGATGATTGCCTTGCGGTTCACGACAAATCGTGACGAAATTGAAACTAGCAAACCCGTTCGTGAATTCCGGTATGTACTGGCAAAATATAGGAGCATACGCATTTGTTGATTGCATACACTTGGCCAAAAGTAACCTCAGATTATCGGTTACTGTCAAACCACCTCTCTGGGTGGGTACCGCTTAAATGGATATCATTTGTATGGTCCCATTTGGACACATATTGCAGTAGCTGTGTGACATGTCTGTTTAATTGGGAAAATATTCATGTGTTGTGTTTGTTATTGGCATTGTACAGGTCCCACAAGTACAGCATATCGCTGTCTGAAGGTGCATTGCACTACTTAATAAAGTTCCTAAAAGTAAGTTTTCTTCGCTTTATTTATGATTTTGGCATGTAACATAAGATGACCTTATGAGGTGGATGATGTTCATCCACCGCATTAACTGTTTGTTGCTTTTATTTCTGAAACTACTGCTGAATGGATGTCGCGGTGAAGAATTTCGAAAAGCAATGTGCATTTGGTTAAGTTAATGCAAGAATATATTGCAATCTTTTCAGGTCAGCTAACTTTGAATTTGGCATACAGACAGTCTGGTTGTCTCGTCTACTGATCCAGAAATGTAACAGTTTCCTGTTGTGAAGCAACCTCCATTTTACGGTTATCTATTCCTCATCTGTCTCTCAGCTCGTTATTTGGAAATCACATTACTACAGACTTTAGTGAAACATGATTACTCCGTCCCTGATAGGGGAGCATGGAGTATTGTGATGAGCATGTCTGTCTATGTGTATGGCTGTCTGTCTGTGTGTTTGTCTGTCCGCAATCATATCTTTGGAACTACTCGTCCAATCTTCACCATTTTTTTTGTGCATGTTACCCATGGCTGTGGCTCGGTCCTCCTCTGACGGCGTAGCGATACGTTACGTATTTCCGTTTTTGTGGATGACGTCATATTTGAACATAAGCTAATTGACTACTCGACATCGCCGGCATAGAGGCTCACACGTACGCAGCCTTGAGCTTGGCACGTAGACATACCCGTTGCAGGCAGCGGATGCTCGGGACTACTTCTTGTTGCAGTCAGGGCCTACTAGGGCGCACTGGGTGTGTTGAACATCTGTGACCTCATGCTTGCACGTAATGTCCATGCAGTGACAAGAAAATGACGTGTGCTTAAAGTAACCCCACAGATGGCAACATAGGGGGCGGAGTCTGCGGTCTATGACTGCTTTGTTTTGCCTAAGCAGCTGTGTGAAAGCACTGAAACACAGCAAGCGAGTTCGTGGACTGAGAAATCTCGATCTCTCGTGAAATCTCTCCATAGCAAAGGTGTAAAAAAAAGTTCCATACAGTCAAACATTGACATCTCTCCCATTACTTCGTACATAGAGTATTAACTGTAATATTTACTACGACACTACACTCGTTTAACGGCCCTTTTCCGAGACTACCCAGGTAAGCCGGTACCAGAAAGGTAAACCAATCTGTATTTTACTAAAGCAAGAGACAGTGAGTGGCAGTGGCATTAGCTGGGCCATATACAAGTCTGCACCTCGCTCCATACAGAAAGCCACGCCAGCACCCCACCACTCAGTTTTTTATAGGCCGGATGCCCTTCCTGCTGCTCAACCAACATCGTCAAAGCACTGAAGGCAAAACTGTAATATTTAGTACTAGTTTATTCCAAGTTCTACCACAATACAATTATGTTTGTTTAAACCTCTTGTTTACATCTCCGCGCCCTATCATGCATGCATACTGGAAACTGTAAACTCGCTTATTGACTCTAATCGGCCTCGTCCTCTCTTCGTTGGCTTCCAGACTTCACAAGGAAGGTGGTGTTTCTTCCTCTTGTCATGGCTTACCAATGCTAGTATCCTAAATTAGTAAGTAAGTAAGCAATTTATATAGGGCTGAAGTCAAAAAAGGAATCACGTTTTGTAGTTTGAAAGTTGTTTTTGTATTTTTCCTCATGTGGTGTGATCATGTGTGCCGTTTGCTAGCATGAAGACAATGTGTTAATTCTGCAGATAGTCAATCTGTGGTTAGACATAGCAGGTATGTTACCACTCGGATGTGTTTTGATGAAAATAAATATAACTTACACAAAGTAGTTTGTTTCGTTTTTTTCATATTATAGTATTTGCCTTCAGTGCTTTGACGCTGTGGTTGGGCAGCAGGAAGGGCATCCGGCCTGTAAAAAACTGAGTGGTGGGGTGCTGGTGTGGTTATCTGTCTGGAGCGAGGTGCAGACTTGCGTTTGGCCCAGCAGATGCCACTGCCACTCACTGTCTCTTGCTTCAGTAAAATCCAGATTGGTTGTACCTTTCTGGTACCGGCTCACCCAGGTAGTGTGTGTGTGTTTGTGTGTGTGTTAGAGTTTTTTTTACCGCATGATGCTATGCTAGCACGGTATATGCTGTTATCATGTTTCTGTCTCTCTGTCAAAACCGTTAAATACAGGCTGGTGCAGACAGCACAACACAGTGGAACTGTCCTCCTGACACTGATGCAGTAGAGATGTTATGGGCTGTGGGAAATGGAGAGACTTACTAACACACACCCGTTTAACAGCCCTTTTTCCGGGACTACCCAGGTGGGTTGGTACCAGAAAGGGTAAACCAATCTGGATTTTACTGAAGCATGAGACAGTGAGTGGCAGTGGCATCAGCTGGGCTATGTGCAAGTCTGCACCTAACTCCAGGCAGATAACCATGCCAGCACCCCACCACTCAGTTTTTTACAGGCCGGATGCCCTTCCTGCCACCCAACCAACAGCGTCAAAGCACTGAATGCAAAAAGAGACTTACTAAAGATGTTAGAATACAACCGCAGAGGCAGGTTGTTTGTGAAATGGGTGAGTATGTTTTTCTGGTATCGGCAGAGGACCCGAGTCGTCGTGGATAAAGGGACATTAAATGTTGTAGGGGTGTCAGACAATGACACATTCATTGACCATGATTGCATAGAAATAATTAGTCCACTTGGTTTATACTGTGCTGACGGACTTATGTTTACTTCTGTTACTTACTTTTTTTATTTTTTTCTTTATTAGCCACTAGATCTCAGAACCAGCAAATCAGCAGCTTGTGAGTATGTTACAAACAGTTGGGTATGGTGCAGTTTTAATGTCCCGTGATTAAATTTTCGCCTAGTCCGGGAGATGGGGAAAATGCCCCAAATTTTGCCAGAAATTTGACGCTGTCCTCCGTTGGCGAGTTTTCATAACCAAACAACTCAACGTACAAAAATGGGAAAATATTCTTTCAAAAGCGGGATAATCACGCTACGTTTTGGTGAGAAATACACTAGTCTCCTGCGCATTTTTGAGGAACCGTGGCGGACGTGTTGGAGATGACCATCGAGCAGACTGCAGCTTGCTGTGAAGTATCACGAAATAATTAGTTCGATGTTGTGCTGAATGCTGCATCATTTGTGTACTGTCAGTACGTGGGATTCGCACCGAGCTGGTCGACAGTATCAGTGGAGATGGACTTGGACGTTCTGACGACGATGCCGCAGTGAATCCGGGTGCAAAGCTGAAGGCGCTAGATGTTACCCTGACCAGTTTACAGAACATGCTACAGAGAGTTAACGATGGCCCGCCTTCTCTGCCGTCGATATGTCTCTACAAGTTGCTCAACACACATCAGGGGTTTGTTGTGCACTGTTTCTGTGCAGTTTAGTAATGGACCCTTGCGACGGAATCGTGCTGTACACAGCTTCACAATGACTGTGCTAAGCTGGCGGTCGAGCAACGGCAGTCCAGTTTATCACGCTCTGAGCGTCCACTTTGTCGAGCTAAGTCGATAACACACTTCGTGAATCGATACGTTGAAGCAAAATTTCCGAAGTTCAGAGTTTGGGACAAAATTCCAGACGGAAATACCCTTATTTTTGGAGATACCAGAATTTGTTTTTATCACAGTGTAGGTAGAGTGTGTCATCGTCGGGTCAAGCCACATGCCCATAGACAACCTAATTCTAGTAATCCCTGTATATTTTGGGAATGTGCTGACTCTGGAGTGCGTGTGAGCCAAATCGTTGCTTATTATGCATTTGAAATCAAGGGCTTGATTTACGATTTATCATAATATTATCTGAAGTCTATCATAAGATCAACTTACGATGGTGACTTACAACATGCTAAGATTTCTCTTGGGAATATCGTAAGCTAATTTACGAAAACATCTCTGACGATATTATGATTTTGCCGATGAAAGAAAAGCCTTGTGTCCATCGTAAGATGTTTTGTAAATTACACGTCCGTCGTGAGTCAATCGTAACTAATTTGACCGTGAGATTGTCATAAGACATTTTGTAAATCGGGCCCCAGGCTAACAGTTGTTGGAACAGTGAACTTCCTTACTTACTATCATGGAAGTGAGCGCACACATATGCGTGCATGTATTTGTTGCTGCCTTCAGTGCTTTGACACTGTTGGTTGGGCGGCAGGAAGGGCATCCGGCCTGTAAAAACTGAGTGGTTGGGTGCTGGCATGGTTATCTGTCTGGAGCGAGGTGCAGACTTGCATATGGCCCGGCTGATGCCACTGCCACTCACTACCTCTTGCTTCAGTAAAATCCAGATTGGTTTTACCTTTCTGGTACTGTCTGACCCGGTTAGTCCTGGACAAAGGGCCGTTAAACAGGTGTGTGTGTATTTGTTACTGCAGACTGACGACAGTGTGCAGTTCGCCGGATGACAAGATGCTTTGTGCTGGCTTTGAAGAGTCACACTTGATGATGTGGAGTCTAACTCCGCAGCCGTTGCCATGCCAACTTGATAGCAATGGTGTCAGTAATACTGCTGATACTGGTGACACGATGGCTGCTGATAGCAATGCGACACAGCCAAGGTTTTAAATTTTTTTGATATGATACAAGTTTTGTGTCTGCTAGAGGGTGTTGCAGAAACGGGCTGTTCTCTCCTGTTAGCCAAAAGGTGACACATATTTCACAAGATAGTGCTGCAACACTGATTATGGTGTGATTTTTCCCGAATTTACTGCTGTCTGATGGTAAAAGAAATTTGGTAATCGGTGACCTTTTGACACTGTTACAAGTAAAGTAATAGAGTATATTAGCACCTTTTTTTGTTTACGGTGGTTTTTAATGCCACCTTGTATTATTTATACTAGTCGTGATTTTGATTAAGTATTGTAGAATTATGCGATTATGCGTGTGCATAATTTTGCGCATAATTGATGATCTTGCACGTAATTCAAACCCCGCATAATCAAAGAAGTTCTGAATAATTTGTCTTGTTTGTGAACAGTGTTTTGGCATACACTGTGAATTTACCTCGTGATCTGGAACATGCTGTAACAACTAAAGTAAACTTTTTCTTTAAGTCCGTGTTCAGGGCAACACCATTGTTGTTGATGTGCTTGGTGTTGGCAAAATTTAGAACTGCTGTATTAAACTCGTTTTTCTTGCATGTTGATTTGTGTTAATTTTGGTAGAATAATTACCTTCTCTGATATGAATTAATTTGTAAATAGTTTTTATTTATAAAGTACCGAAAATAGGCTAGACAAAACGTAAGAAATAGTATGCATAATTTGCACATGATTGGCAAAAACGAGGTGAATAATGTTCAAAAGCAGTGCACATAATTTGCAAAATTTTGGCATATAATTCTACCATCCCTAATTTTGCTCTCATCTTTGCATGAGGAGGCCGATCAGTTTTCTGTTATGACTGTCACTGGCATTCATGAATAGGCAGTCTGATATGATATTGAGAACCTCTGTTAACAAGGCAATACATAGGGTGACAATGACGTAATTTTATTCCATATCTATGCCAGCTAGTTTTCGCCACCATCTTGTGGGTAAAACTCTTGAGAAATGTTTGTTACTGTGACATTGTTTAAATATGCTTTGTTAATAAGTTAACAATCATATGGGCATTTCCTTAAACCAACTGGTTCGATTTTGTTTGAATAACACACAAAATCTTCACCCCTTAACACCACAGATTATTCTGTGTTATACCCACAAAATGACGATCATATCATGAACATAGATTATGTTGTGACAACCGCATGTATTGTACACATCAGATATTGCCGTTGGTGCCCCCTGCCGAGTCTCTCTGAGTATATTGACTATATGTGCTGTTAGCGTTAGTGCCTTCAGTGCTTTGACTGTTGGTTGGGCGGCAGGAAGGGCATCCGGATTGTAAAAAACTGTGTGGTGTGGTGCTGACATGGTTATCTGTCTGGAGCGAGGTGCAGACTTGCATATAGCCCAGCTGATGCCACTCACTGTCTCTTGCTTCAGTAAAATCCAGAGTGGTTTTACCTGTCTGGTACCAGCTCACCTGGGTAGTCCTGGAGAAAGTGCCGATAAATGGGTGTGTGTGTGTGTGTGCTGTTAGCATTACTTCTATGTGGCTGATTCCATAGAAAACATTATGTCATCGATGAAAGTTGTCACAGCACCGCTAGCGGTGGATCTAGCAGCCTGCTCCGAAAATTTGGTGACGTTTTTGAGATGCTTGATGTTATTGAGAGCTTCTTGAATCAGTTGAGTGTTGTCTGCATGTGCTTCGTCTGCGTCAAGTCGGCAAAGTACAGATGCTGCACTGCCCAAGGACTGTATACTGCTGCATGGACACTCGGCTGCCGTCTACAGCACGTGTTTTCTGCCTTCCAGTCCATTCCTCCTGTCCGCATCCGCTGACAAAACGGGTTTGTCGAATCCGAGATACGTACAACTTGTTCATTAGTCTACAGTCCCTGTTATTGTGCCTTCAGTGCATTGACGCTGTTGGTTGGGCGGCAGGAAGGGCATCCGGCCTCTAAAAAACTGAGTGGTGGGTTGCTGGCGTTGTTATCTGTGTGGAGCGAGGTGCAGACTTGCATATGGCCCAGCTGATGCCACTGCCTCTCACTGTCTTTGCTTCAGTAAAGTCCAGATTGGTCTTACCTTTCTGGTACTGGCTCACCCTAATAGTCCCGGAAAAAAGGCCGTTAAATGGGTGTGTGTGTGTGTGTTATTGTGAAACGATGGTGAATACTTTGAAATATAACTCAGAAACGGGCACACATCCATGCTGAGATTTGACTGATATCCTTTCTTGGACCTTTGAGGTGGAGATAATGGTCAGGGAGTAGGACTTACAACTGTGAACGTCATGAGTTTGACTCCCGGCCTTGTGCTTTTAGGTGTCAGCCCTGGGCACACATGAGCAGTATAATTTGGTACCTGTCAAATGGCGGTAATGCCCTGCGGCTGGGAAGGTAACCATAGGTCTGGCGTCGCACTGACCGTGTGTCAGAGACTTTACTAGTTTGTCCAACTACCGGCTCACGTCCTGAGGAAGGGAGGTGAGCACCCCGCCTACACTCCTCATGGGGTATGGCACACTTTGCCGTACTGGCCTGTAAAAAACTGAGTGGTGGGGTGCTGGCGTGGTTATCTGGCTGGAGCGAGGTGCAGACTTGCATATGGCCCAGCGGATTCCACTGCCACTTACTGTTTCTTGCTTCAGTAAAATCCGGATTGGTTTTACTTTTCTGGTACCGGCTGACCCGGGTAGTCCCGGATAAAGGGCCGTTAAACGGGTGTGTGTGTGTTATTGTTATCATTGTCCGCTTGAGGCATTATGTTTTTGACGTGTATTTATCTGTACTTGTGTTACATAAGCGCATCTCTGGGCGGAGGCTTCTGGTTTTGGTGTTTGTCTCATTCCATCTGTTCATACAGATGTCTGTGGACCCATTTCTCATTAGACAGCTGATACTGTGATATTCTGTGAAATTGACATACTCATACATGACCGTTTAACCGCTCTTTGTCCAGACCTGCCGGGGTGCGCCGGTACCACAAGAAACATTCACCCACTCACACCCATCCTGATCATCAACCACCCTTTAACATCTTCCTCCATCTACAACGATCCATAGGATCTGGCTCACCCGGGTAGTCCCGGACAAAGGGCCGTTAAACGGGTGCATGTGTGTGTGTTTGATTGTGGGACGTTGCCGGTCGGTGCTCTGTCATATGCTGCGTTTGTATTCTCACCTGTGTTCGTCATTGTGAAGGTGCAGGTTATCATAGGAGCACCGTGGACTTCTAGCTCATTAAACATTTGTCGCCATTTACACTGGTTACACGTTGGTCATCGTATTACCTACAAACTACGTCTCGCTACCTAGAAAACACTTCATACCTCTCAGCCTCTGTACCTCTCTGAACTCACTTTCTCACTATCTTCCTTCCAGATCCTTGCGTACTTCTGATACATATCTCCTAACCAGACCACCCGGTATTACTAGCAAGTTTTCCACTCGGGGGTTTTCTGTGTCTGCACCTTCTACTTGGAACTCTCTACCTGCACACATTCGTTCTATCGACAGCCTATCCACCTTTAAACGTTACCTAAAATTCCATCGCTTTCGGTCTGTCTTTACGGTCTAGTGATCGGTGCAAGCGCCTCAGATTCATTCTCACGATTTTTGGTGCTATATAAATTTGTATGTATATATGTATGTATTCTTGCCTTCAGTGCTTTGACGCTGTTGGTTGGGCAGCAGGAAGGGCATCCGGCCTGTAAAAAACTGAGTGGTAGGGTGCTGGCATGGTTATCTGTCTGGAGCGATGTGCAGACTTGCATATGGCCCAGCAGATGCCACTGCCACTCACTGTCTCTTGCTTCAGTAAAATCCAGATTGGTCTTACCTTACTGGTACCGGCTGACCCGGGTAGTCCCGGAAAAAGGGCCGTTAAACGGGTGTGTGTGTGTGTATGTATGTATTGTGCTTGCTGTCGTGTATGTTTGACGCAGTGCGACTGTGTGATATTGCCGGTCGATGCTGCGTCGTACGTTGTGTCTATATTTACACCTGTGTTGGTCATCATACAGGTGTGGTGCGAAGGTGTATATTGTGCTTGCTGCTGTGGTGTGTGTTTGACGCAGTGCGACTGTGTGACGTTGCCGGTCGACGCTGCGTCGTACGTTGTGTCTGTATTTACACCTCTGTCGGTCATCATACAGGTGCGGTGCGAAGGCGTATATTGTCCTTGCTGTGGTGTGTGTTTGACGCAGTGCGACTGTGGGACGTTGCCGGTCGACGCCCCGTCGTACATTGTGTCTGTATTTACACCTGTGTTGGTCATCGTACAGGTGCGTTGCGAAGGTGTATATTGTCCTTGCTGTGGTGTGTGTTTGACGCAGTGCGACTGTGTGACGTTGCCGGTCGACGCTGCGTCGTACGTTGTGTCTGTATTTACACCTATGTCGGTCATCATACAGGTGCGGTGCGAAGGTGTATATTGTCCTTGCTGTGGTGTGTGTTTGACGCAGTGCGACTGTGGAACATTGCCGGTCGACGCTCCGTCGTTCGTTATGTCGGTCACAATTATCCTGTTCACTGTGTTGATGCCTGGTATGATTGTCAGTATTTGCTCAGTCTATTGTTGAAATGTCTTAAGATCTTTCTCGTCCTAGTTCTAACACGGGCACTGGCAAATGTTTACTGTTACTACGCTAGCTGTTACAACTCTACCATATTTGAGCTTACGTTTTAGTGCCTTGAGTGCTTTGACGCTGTAGGTTGGGCGGCAGGAAGGGCATCCAGCCTGTAAAAAAAGTGAGTGCTGGGGTGCTGGCGTGGTTATCTGTCTGGAGCGAGGTGCAGACTTGCATATGGCCCAGCTGATGCCACTGCCACTCACTGTCTCTTGCTTTAATGAAATCCAGATTGGTTTTACCTTTCTGGTACCGGCTCACCTGGGTAGTCCCAGAAAAAGGGCCGTTAAACATTGTGTGTGTAAGCTTACGTTTCTGCAAAGGCCCGCTCGGTACTGTGCACTCCAGACTTTGTTTGAATTAAACGTATTTAGCTTTCATTTTAGTTTTCAGCTTGGGTAATTATTGTAAAATGAAACTTGGTTGGAAAAGTGAAAGGAAATTGAGGTAAACTCCATGTAAGTCTGGAGTAGCTGGCCTCGTCTGTTGTTGTCACAAAAAAGTGTGCCCGTTATAAGAAAGGCTGACAGTGAAGAGAATAAGGAGAATGGCATGTTTGCCTGGTGTTTAAGTCATTTAACGTTCAGTGAAAAATTGGCTAAATTTTAATACAGATTAATAGTCATCTATTCACTCACACACACAAACATTTAATGGCCCTTTGTCTGGGACTACCCGGGTGAGCCGGTACCAAAAGGAACCTTCACCCACGTACACCCATGAGGAGGAAGAAGAAGGATTCGCACAGACAGCAAAGTCCATTGCTTGGGAGCTCATGCCCTTTACGGTGCTTTGAGCCAGCCAGGGTTGATAGACCAGCATAAAACCGACTGACATAACCGACCATGGATCAGTAAGCTGCAGTCACAGTATCTGCTGTTATGCAGAACTCGCTGCATCCTTTATCAACTTCCTTAATTATTGCTCGCAGTCTTCTGGATTATCGTTCGTTTATTTAAATAGAAAGGGAATAAAAACGTCTACACGTATTTGCGTACAGTAAAATTTTCAAACAGGACGGGCGGCAAGGCAAGGAAAAGTGATAATCCAGAAATCCAGAAGACTGCTGACAGCTGGCTCAATAAAGCATTTGCATACAACATTGACATAGAAAAGCACACATAAAATAGTAAAAGTACAGGTAGCCCCGCTAGCCCGTACTCGATTACCGAGCGTAGGGTTCCGGAGCTGATCCCGGTTCTTGGCAGTCAGCCTGCAGGTGACGTGAGTCATAAACCCAGCGGTAAGCTGCCATTACTTTCCGCCAGGCCCACAGTTATCCCTGCAACCTTTAAGGGGACTGCTACTAATTTTGCTGCTTGGTGAACAGAGGCATGATGGGTGTGAACAGTTTGCCTAAGACTGTTAGCCGACAGCATCGCGGCTGCGATTTGAACCCGGGCCCTTCTGCGCCTGAGTCCAGCACGCTAACCACTCGGCTATCGAGCCACCCACGTTACCTACATAAATTAGTAAAACGCAAAATACAGATAATGCAAAAGTTGACCATTTTGCACTATCTGTATCAACGTTTAGCCACGTCAGTTAATAGGGTAGAGTGCATTTGCGGACGTGTGACTGGAGACTGGTGTTTTTAATCAGTGTGTGTTGTTTTTAGTCCGGCAGCCCCGATGTTTGCAAGCTGTTCATTTGATCACACGGCGAAGCTGTGGTCGACAGAGCGAGCATTTCCACTGAGGACATTCATAGGCCACACTCGCTCTGTCAACGTCAGTCTTTCGTTGGCTTTATGTACACTATTTTTGTAGAATTAGTGGATTACTAATCTTTAGCATGCTTTCAGTGCCTTGATATTGTTAATTGGGCATCAAGAAGAGCATTTGGCCTGTAAAAGTTTAGTGATGAGGTGTCGGTGCAGTTATCTGTCTGGAGCGAGGTAAGGTTGTTTGCATATGGTCCAGCTGATGCCACTGCATCCCAAAACCTCGTCATCTCTTGCTTTGCTGAAATCTAGACTGGTTTTACCTTTCTGGTACCGGCTTATCCAGGTTTTCCTGAAAAAGAGGCCGTTAAACAGGTGTAGTGATAGCAGTAGTACTAATCTTTAGCAAGTGTTCTGAGTAATTTGATATAAGGCCACATGGCCGCTGCACACGGAATCCACAGATTGTTTTATTTAATTTTGTCAAGTGGCACCAATGTGCACCCTGATCTGATAATAGTATTTTGGGCCTACTTGAACCTGCCCCCAAACAGCATTTGTATCATTTTATCCATTTTGCAAGGCTTGCTGGTATTATTTTGCGAGTGCTGCAGTTGCTTGCTGTTGATTCCAGCCACACTACTGCATCATCATCCGCTTCGTGGAGTAGATTCAGTCCACTTTCAAATTTTGTTAATGTAATGTCAATGTGGAGTTTAAGGTGACACTTCACGAACAAGTCCGTTGCGGGGGCACCTTACAGTATTAAAGGTTACAGTTACAGTCTGTCACACAGCCAAACACTATGGTGAAGAGTACGATGACTGAAACAGTGCCGTCTTAAGGTCGCAGCGGAACTGCAACATGGGCACGTGTCGACAGTGTGGTTCGTGGTCTGTCGTCTAATGCAAGGCTCACTGGTGTGACCAGCAGACAGATGATCAAGACTGCGTAGGACTAGGCCACATCCATGCTATGCATGTTGCGGCTTACTTCATGTGGTATCTGTGCCTTCAGTGCACTGATGCTGTTGGTTGGGTGGCAGGAGCGGCACTAAAAAACTGAGTCACTGGGTGCTGGCATGGTTACCTGTCTGGAGCAAAATTCAGACGTGCATATGGCCCGGCTGATGCCACTGCCACTCACTGTCTCTTGCTTCAGTAAAATCCAGATTGGTTTTACCTTTCTGGTATCGGCTCACCCGGGTAGTCCCGGAAAAGGGGCCGTTAAACGGGTGTATGTATGTACTTGTGTTCATCTGGCTTGCTGCGGTGACTGTGCAGTGCGTACGTTTCCACGCCAACGGTAACTACGTGGCGACGAGTTCGTCTGACTCGACGGTACGTCTGTGGAGTGTTCAGGACGCGCAGCCGGCACGGCTGATGCACGGCCATCGCGGCATGGTGACGGCACTCGCGTTCTCACCCGACGGAAAGTATCTCGCGTCTGCAGGTACAGGAGAGTGGGCGACGAGGAAAATGTCAATACTTTTGGGTGGTGCTGTAGCCGAGTGGTTAGCTTGCTGGACTCAAGCGCAGAAGGGCATGGGTTCTAATCGCAGCTGCGACGCTGTCGGATGACAGTCTTAGGCAAACTGTTTACATCCTTCGTGCCTCTGTTCACCAAGCAGCAAAATTGGTAGTAGCCCTCTTAAGCGTCGCGAGGGTAACTGCAGGCCTGGCAGAAAGTAACGGCAGCCTACCGCCGGGTTTATGACTCACATCACCTGCAGGCTGACTGCCAAGAACTGGGATCAGCTCCGGAACCCTATGCCCGGCAATTGAGTATCGGCTACCTTTACCTTTTTCTACTTTTTTGCAGCGGATAATTGGAAAAGGATTATTTGATTTACCTCGTGACGCATACTGGAGACCTGCAGGAACAAGTTCATGTCAAGTCTGCTGTCATATGCAGGGAGGGGGCTTAGCGGGTGGGGTAAATTTAAGTACCCGACCCCACCTGTAAATTTTTATTCTTACAAGACCTGACACGACCCACAGCATCGCTGCCGGACCCGACCTGTGGGAATACCTGTTCACGACACACAGCTGGTACGACTGATGCATGATCACGTGATCTTTCAGTGTTAGAGCTTCCTTTGTGACAGTGTGTGTAATGTGTTTATAATCATGTTATACAGGTGAGGATTAGGTGGTAAGATCGTCACCATGCAAGGTGTTAGACCTTTACTCGTGATGGTGTCCTTCGGGGCTTTGACGCTGATGGTTGGGCATCAGGAAGAGCATCCGGCCTGTAAAAATTGAGTGATGAGGTGTTGGCGTGGTTATCTGTCTGGAGCGAGGTGCAGATTGTTTGCATATGGTCCACCTGATGCCAATGTTATCCGAAAACCCCGTCATTGCTTACCTTACTTAAATCCAGACTGGTTTTACCTTTCTGGTACCGGCTGTTAAATTTGTGTCGTTGTAGTAGTAGTAGTAGTAGTGCTTTTGCCTTCAGTGCTTTGACGCTGTTGGTTGGGCGGCCTTAAGGGCATCCAGCCTGTAAAAAACTGAGTGGTCGGGTGCTGGCATGGTTGTCTGTCTGGAGCGAGGTGCAGACTTGCATACGGCCCAGCTGATGCCACTGCCACTCACTGTCTCTTGCTTCAGTAAAGTCCAGATTGGTTTTACCTTTCTGGTACTGGCTCACCCGGGTAGTCCCGGAAAAGGGCCATTAAACGGGTGTGTGTAGTAGTAGTTAGTGATGGTGTTTGTGATGTGTTTATAACGATGTTATGCAGGTGAGGACCAGGTGGTAAAGGTGTGGGATCTGGCGTCAGGCATGCTGCTCAAAGACCTGCACGGTCACACTGAGTTCATCTACAGTCTGGCGTTCAGTAACGACAGCGCCTTGCTCGCTTCCGGTCAGTCGCCGAGCACTTCCGGCACCTACACACACACACGCACACACCCATTTAACGGCCCTTTTTCCGGAACTACCCGGGTGAGCCGGTGCCAGAAAGGTAAAATCAATCTGGATTTCACTGAAGCAAGAGACAGTGAGAGGCAGTGGCATCAGCTGGGCCATATGCAAGTCTGCATCTCGCTCCAGACAGACAACCACGCCAGCACCCCACCACTCAGTTTTTTACAGGTCGGATGCCCTTCCTGCTGCCCAACCAACAGTGTCAAAGCACTGATTTAACTGCAGCTAATATGCCTATTTAATGGCTTCTTTTCCAGGAAAACTTTGGTAAGCTGGTACCAGAAAGGTAAAAACCTGTGATGTTAACGAGGCCAGCTGGGCATGAGGCCATGGCTGAGGCCAGAAAGAGTGAGAACGAGGCCGAGGCCCATAAATTTTTTTGAGGCCGAGGCCACAATGTTTGAGGCCGAGGCCAGGCACGTTAGAGAACAACTCAGTGTGTATGAGCATGAAGACTAAGGTATTGGCGTTCAGAACATAGTTTTCACTGAGCAACCAATACACAACAGAACTGATTGTCGATGGCTATATATTGTGAATATTAATTAATGTCATGTGCACTGTAAATATTCGAGGCCA
>Ga0126332_10000325_pt1 | contig 17816 bp, 22 predicted proteins | sample InaspJWI42metaG_FD_94482 | JGI IMG/M metagenome (GOLD analysis project Ga0126332, IMG submission 94482) | Marine gutless worms symbiont microbial communities from Oahu, Hawaii - Inanidrilus sp. 2 OAHU.JWI-42 metaG | ecosystem: Host-associated > Annelida > Digestive system > Unclassified...
ACTGACTGCGTCCAGTTTGAATTCTTTCGAATATTTCTTTCTCGTTGTCATTAATCGTTACCTCAGTTAAGTTTCATTATCTCTTAACTGGGTGGTATCAATCTATTGGACCATGTCACCTGGCGTCTTCGGAGCAGAAAGGTATGCCGAGATAGATATTGGCTAGGCTAACGACTTCGTCCGGCGTCTGGAATACGCTCAGGCGTCCGCGCATTTTTTCGGACGGCTCGAAAAATTCCTTGAGCGACTTGCCCTTACCGGCATACAGTTCGCTGTTGAACGAGAATGACGTCGTGCCCCATTGCCAGGGACCGGTGTACTCCTGTTTGGGATCCCATTCCGGAAATTTCCACCGCTCCTTCAAGTTTTTAAAATTGGCCATCGAATGGACATCGACCTTCTGGATCAAGCCTTCATTGATCAGGATCGGCACGAAGTTCTGGCTGGGCACGACCAGGTCGTATCCGGTGGCGCCGGCCTGGAGTTTTGCCAGCAGGGTTTCATTCGAATCGTAAGTATCCACGGAAACCTTGATACCGGTTTCTTTTTCGAATTTGTCGATGAGCTCCGGCGGCGTGTATTCCGTCCAGTTATAGATGAATAATTCGCCTGCGGCATTGGCCGAGCCCAGGGTCAGGATCGCGGCGGCCGCGATGTAGGTGGTGAGTAAGCGTTTCATATTATTACCTCCGGTTGCTGTGCATGTTTTGTTGGTTACATACTTACTGAATCAGTGCGCCGTATTGGTCTGTGACTTTTTCGAAACGACCCAGTAAGCCGTGACGATAGCGACCGAAACCAGCAGTAACAGCGTGGAGACTGCATTGATCTCGGGCGTCAGGCCGCGGCGGATCATCGAATAAATATAAACGGGCAGGGTGGTTGAGCCAGCTCCGCCCACCATTAGTGTGATAATAAAGTCATCCATCGAAATCACGAAAGACAGCATGGCGCCGGCGACGATTCCCGGCATCAGCAACGGCACGGTGACATAACGAAAGGTTTCCCACTCTGAAGCGTAAAGATCGCGCGCGGCCTGTTCCAGCGATGTATCCATGCCCTCTAGTCGCGCCCGTATCGGCATGAAAGCAAAGGGAATACAAAAGGTGATATGGGCAATGATGACATTGCCCAGGCCCCAGTTCAGGCCAATCGCGGCAAAAAATATCAGGACCGCAACGGCGGTAACGATTTCCGGCACCATCAACGGCAGCGTAATCAGCCCCAGCGAGACCGTCTTGCCGCGAAAGTTGCCGCCCCTGGCCAGCACCAGCGCCCCGATGGTGGCGATTGCCGTGGCAAATATCGTCGCCACCGTCGCCACGATCAACGAGTTCCAGACCGCATTTTGAATATCGTCGTTGCGGAATGCTTTCAAATACCAATCGAGGCCGAATCCGCCCCAGCTCATCACCATGCGATTGGCGTTGAATGAATAAAAAATCAGCACGACGATGGGTAGGTAGAGAAAAATAAAAAATACCACGGTCCAGGTGCCGAGGCCGCGATAGTGGCCTACGGGAAGCATCTTTTTGCCCTGGCGCGGCGGTGACGGCTGTTGCACGCGAGCATTCACGATCAGGCACTGCCGACCAGGGCCGTCCGTTTTTTAGCCGCCCTGGCATAGAAAATCAGGGTAATGACCACGGCGGACAGCAGTAGCATGGACAGCGCCGCGCCAAAAGGCCAGTTACGCGCCGACGCGAACTGAAATTGAACCAGGCTACCCAGCATCAGCTTTTTGCCTCCGCCCAACAGATTCGGCGCAATGAATGCACCCAGGCAGGGGATGAATACCAGGATGCAACCCGCGATGATCCCGGGTTTGCACAACGGGATGACGACCTTGGTCATGATTTCGAAGCGGTTGGCATACAGATCGCTGGCGGCTTCCAGCAGGCGGAAATCAAGCATCTCGAGGCTGGCGTAAATGGGTAATACCATCAGCGGCAGATAACTGTAAGTCAGGCCGATGGCGATAGCGCCGTCGGTATACATCATGCGCAACGAATCTTCGATGATGCCAGCCGCCAATAGCGGCGTTTCGATCACGCCGCCGCGGCCCAGGATGATGATCCAGGCAAAGGTGCGGATCAGCAAGTTGGTCCAGAACGGGATGGTAATCAGATAAATATAAAAATTGCGCCGGTTTTCGGGCTGCAGCGTGATGAAGTAAGCCACCGGGAATCCGAAAATCAGACACAGCAGGATCGCGCCGAAAGATAGCTGAAACGAGCGCAATATAATGTTGAGATATCCGGGATTGAATACCAGTTGGTCTTCCAGATCGTATTCGAAAAAGAGCTTGACATAGGCAGCCAGCGAGCCGATGGGTTTGACGCCGCCATAGGGATTAGGCTCCAGAAACGAAAATACGCCCATGATGATCATGGGCACCAGCATGAAGATACCGATCACTAAATAGGCAGGTGCGAGGCCCAGCCAGCGCCGTCCGGCGGCGGTTTTAGGTAACCAGTCGCTCATTGTGCCAGAACCCTCAAAGCCCGCGCCGGGAACCCGACCGCCAGCGGTTCGCCGATGGCGAATGGCAAGTTTCCGTCCTCTCGCGGGCGCGCCTGCGCCGTTAGTTCGATGCCGTCGCCCATATCCACGGTATATGCCGCCTGATTGCCCAGGTAGACGATGTTAGCGACTTTGCCGGGCCGAGTGTCTGCGCTCGAAGTTTCCTGCGCGGCCGACAAACTGATTTTTTCGGGTCGCAGGAATAGCGTAACCCGATCACCGACCTGGTGGCCGCCGCTGTTCTCGGCTTCGAACACGCTTTCGGTGCCGACTCTGCAGCTCACAAGGTCATCGTTAAAGCGCAGAATTTCGCCATCCAGAAAGTTCGTATCGCCGATAAAGTCCGCGACGAAGCGGTTGATCGGGTGCTCATAAATATCCGTCGGCGCACCTATCTGTTGCACTTCGCCATCGGACATGACCGCGATACGGTCGCTCATCGCGAGGGCTTCCTCCTGGTCATGGGTGACGAAGACGAAGGTAATGCCGGTTTCTTTCTGTAATTGCTTGAGCTCTTCTCGCATGGTTTGACGGAGTTTCAGGTCGAGCGCCGAGAGCGGTTCGTCGAGCAACAGCACTTTCGGGTTCGGCGCCAGGGCGCGGGCCAGGGCGACGCGTTGCTGCTGGCCGCCGGAAAGTTGATTGGGACGCCGATCGCCCAGTTGCTGTAACTTGACCAGGTTCAACACTTGTCCGACCGTAGCTTCGATTTCGGGTTTAGGCTTGCGCAGGCGTTCGAGACCGAAAGCGACGTTCTCGGCGACCGTCATGTGCGGGAACAACGCGTAATGCTGGAATACCGTGTTTACGGGTCGCCGATTCGGTTCGAGGTTCTCGATCTCGTCATCGAATAGCATGATTTCACCACCGGATACCTGCTCGAAACCGGCGATCAGCCGTAGCAGAGTCGTTTTACCGCAGCCGGAGGGGCCCAGCAGGGTGAAAAATTCGTTATCGCCGATGGCGAGGGAAATATTGTCGAGCGCCTTGACTGCCTGCTGCGATCCGGGGTTATAGATCTTGGTAACCGCGCGAATGTCGATTGCAGCGGTCATCTCATACCCATGCGAGCGATAATAAGTTTGACACCTTGCCCGGGTGATTGCCGGCATCTGATAGATGGATAACATGACACCAGCTGGTGGCGCCGGTATTGTTGGCTTGCGACACGCTCCCCGTGATCCTCTTAATAATTATCGGTGTTTGTGATCACACCGTTGGCGTATTATTAAACCTCAGAACATAAATAATGGAAAGCATTGATTATTTATCATCTGCATCAAGAATATTGATTCAGATTGGGCTCGGAATGAATAACAATAACTTGCAAATCAAAGCCCTGATCTGCTGATTTTATACTCGTGATCTCGATTCGGCAGCGAAATTTTATTATGGGACTCTAGCCCGCTTATCTCGGCAGAAAATTCGGCGGGATAAAAAAAGCCAGACTCGTAAGCCTGGCCTTTGCAATGCTGAATCGCCGGAGAACCCGGCAATTCGGGGTCAGACGGGAGTGATGTCTTCCGCCTGGGGCCCTTTTTGTCCCTGGGTAATTTTGAATTCGACCTGCTGACCTTCAGTCAGTGTCTTGAAACCGGAACCCTGAATAGCGCTGAAATGCGCGAATACATCGGGACCCGATTCCTGTTCGATAAATCCGAAACCTTTGGCTTCGTTAAACCATTTTACTTTGCCGGTTGTCTTGTCAGACATAATGTGTACCTATTTGAAAAATGAAACCTGCGAGAGGCGATAGTGCCGGAAGAAAGACTATTACTTATTGACGACAGAACGAGGGAATACAGAAACACAACGAGGAGTAGGAATAATATAGACTTATTTTCGAGCTGCGACAAACTTTATAGGTAATTTGAATAATGTCAATGCTTTATTGACTTTCAGGCTTCAGCTTCGAAGAGTCGTTCGGCCCGCGCGCCACGGGAAATGTCGCTTAATCACCCATACCCCGGCTTATTATGCGCGCCTGACAGGGCTCGGCGCAGACGCTATTCCGGAAAGGTTTAACAATCCAATTGCCTTGCGAGGTGGACGATACTGGACGCGTGCAGCGTATTGGCTTCCCGGGGCGCAACATTCTTGGGTGCATCGCGCCCATACTCGTAGGGGCGCTCGATGTTGGCGGTTTGCAGCCCGCAGTTGCGCGCGGCCTCGAGGTCGCCGTGATGCGCGGCTGCCAGCATGACCTGCGCGGGTTCGAGTGCGAAGGTTTTCGCGACCCCGAGGTAAGTGTCCGGGTGTGGTTTGTAGCGCATGAAATTCTCCGCGCTCAGAATGCAGTCCCAGGGCAGACCGGCGTTTTTCGCCATCTCTGCGAGTAAACCGATATTACCGTTGGACAAGGAGCAGATAAGATAACGCGACTTCAGTCGGGTCATTCCCTCGACCGAATCCGGCCAAGGGTCGAGCCGATGCCATACTCGATTCAAATGCCGACGTTCGGCCGGCGCCAGGTCGCCAAGCCCGAAATCGTCGAGCACGCGGTCGAGAATCCGCCGGTGCAGGTGGTCTAGAATGATCCATTCACCGCTTTCCATGACTTGCGCCATCGCCGGTTGGTAGCCGGCGCGCCAGGCCAGCGCAAAAGCTGCCGGGTCGACGCCTAGGTCCATCGCGGCTACTGCACGCGCTACCGATCCGTGCCAGTCGACCACGGTACCGAAGACGTCGAAGGCGATTACCCTGATTCGTTCCGCCAGTTCAGCCATGACTATGGATTCATTTGCCGTTCGGCTGCCAGCTTGACCTTGGAACGCGGTCTCACGGATCACCGAAGCTCGGAATTTCGCGCGGGTCGTAAATTCGCCGAACTGCCCAGGCCAGCGCTTGGTCTGGAATTTGGGCCAGGAGGAAATTCGGGCGCTCGAACCGTGGTCTCATATCCATTCCCGGGTTTTCAGCAATAGGACCAATCCTACCAGAATCATGACGCCGGCAGCGATGCCATTGAGGCCCTGAATTAGGCGCGGATTATTAAAAATCAGGCCGGCGCGATCGGCCAGCCAAGCATAGACCAATTTAGCGCCGCCGACCCCGACCGTCGCGATCAGAATAATTAGCAAGGTATCGATCGGAGTCATGCGGCTGAGATCGAGAAATGCCGGAAAGAATCCAAGATAAAACAGGATCGCTTTCTGATCGCCGAGGGTGATGAGCAATCCCGCCAGAAAGCTGGAATGCCGGGAAGATTGTCCCGGTTCGTTCGAGCCACGCAGTTTATTGTCTGCGCGCCACAGAGAAATTCCAAGCCATATCAGATAAGCTGCGCCGAGATACTTGATCAAGGCAAATTGCTCGCCCATCGCCGTAGCGACGAAGGCGAGACCGTAGATCGCGACCAGGATGAATATTACATCGCCGACGACGATGCCGAGCGCGGTAAATAGGCCGTGACTGAAACCGAAGGCCGCGGCACGCGCTGACACCGCGAGCACGCTGACGCTGGGAATGATTGCGAGTGCAATCATCGATCCCAGTAATGCGGTCATACCGGCCGGGGTCAGAGTCGGTTCCAGCCTATGGCTCCGTTAAACGCTGCGGGCATGTTACGGTGGGCTTAATCGCTACGGGACATGTCCTGGCCGCAGCACATGGGCGACTTGACCATGCCGTGGTCATCGGGGCATTTGGATACCTGCACCTGATCGCCGGCGTCGGTGGTAATGCTGTCGTGATCGAGTTCCTTATCACAGCTGCCGCAAGTCATGCTGCCGATACTCATGCCGCAGACATCACATTTATATAGCGCCATTGTTATCTCCTCCGGGGGTTGTAGCGAGTGATATTAACATCTAAAACCCGGCGCTGCTTACAGTTTTGCCGCCAGCGCCCGGGTCATTTGCGCCGCTGGAATGGCGCGGCATCCGCTCGCGTTTTGACCCGACCATAGGGGTGAGAAATCGCCCAGCCCCTCGGATTCGGCGGCACTGCGTAGCGGGCCGATCGCGCTAGCGGCCAGCGGGAATGGCGACACTTCACCCATCGGCCCGAGTTCGCGCATAACCCGGTTGACGATGGAGCGCGCCGGGCGCCCCGAAAATCGATTGGTCAATGCGGTGTGGACCGCTGTCGGATCCTGCAGCGCCGCGCGGTGCACCGCGCTGGTGGTGGCTTCGTCGCAGAGCATATAAGCGGTGCCGATCTGTGCCGCGGCCGCGCCGAGCCCGATTGCCGCGGCAACCCCGACGGCATCGGCGATGCCGCCGGCGGCAATTACCGGCAGATTCACCGCCTGCACAATCTGCGGCAACAGTGCAAAAGTTCCTACCTGGCTGGTTATATCGTCGCTCAGGAACATGCCGCGGTGCCCACCGGCTTCGACACCCTGGGCGATGATCGCGTCGATACCCTGGGCTTCGAGCCAGACGGCTTCCGCCACCGTGGTAGCGCTGCAAAACACCTTCGAGCCCATCGATTTGACCCCGGCCAGCAGCTCCGCCGCAGGTAAGCCGAAATGAAAGCTGACGACCGCGGGTTTGAAATCCTGTAATAAATCGAGCGCGGCGGCGCTGAATGGCTCGCGCCGGGCACCCGGCGCAATCGAATCGGCGTCGATACCGTATTCGGCGTAGTAGGGTGCCAGTTCGGCGCGCCAGCCTGCTTCGCGGTTTGCGTCCGCCTGCGGCGGAGTATGGCAAAAGAAATTGACGTTGTAAGCCTTATCGGTAGCGTCGCGGATGGCGTTCAATTCTTGCCGCATCTGCTCCAAATCCAGCATTGCGCAAGGTAGCGAGCCGAGCCCGCCCGCGTTCGACACCGCGATCGCCAGCGCGCTGCCCTGCACGCCGGCCATCGGCGCCTGTATGATCGGTAGCTCGAGGTTTAACATGGATTGAATTGGTGTTTGCATCGGTTTATCCCTGGTGCGAGTTAATCACCCATCTGCCGTAACTGTTCGCTGCTGCAAGCCGATATTTTACTGGTTATATTAGCGGCCTGGAAACCGCCCCAGACCGAAACCCCGACGAGCGCGGCGATCACGGTAAATACCGTCAACGGCTGAATCATCGTGCCGCGGCCGTAGCGGTAACGGGTTTTGCGAAAAACCTTCTCCCCGGGCAGTGGGTATTGTCCGATTCGCAAAACCTTGAGGCTGCGCCTGCCTTCCAGCAGCCAAATCAGCAGCGCCAGCGAAAGCGGGATCAAAACGAATACTCCGTACATCAGCAACTGCACGCCGTTGACGCCGCCATAGGAGTGACAGTTGGCGTAGCTGGCGTAATTCTTCAGCCACGGAAAAAACCAGAATCGCGCCAGCAGGTAAACCGGCGCCGCCACCGCCAGTATTTTCAACACCAGCTGAATGCGTTCCCGGGTCGTGTATAACGGCGCAAAGTCGTTCATCGCCTAGCTCGCACCAGCCGTGGCTGCAGCGCGCCCGGGGCTATCTTAACCGCTAAGCTGAACGACGCGGCCGCTTTAGAATTAGCGCTCACGCCGCGCGAGAATTCTGTCGAGTTGATCGGCAAAAGCCTTGCGATCGGCCTGGTTGAGCGCCGCCTGACCGCCCGAGTCGACACCGCTGGCACGTAGCGATTCCATCAGATCGCGCATCGTCAGGCGCGCCTTGATATTGTCGCGAGTGAAGCGTTCGCCGCGCGGGCTCAAGGCGTGCCCCTGGTTTTCGATAACTTCGGCCGCCAGCGGGATATCGCCGGTAATTACCAGATCGCCGGCCGCCAGTCGCCTGACGATTTCATTGTCGGCCGCATCGAATTCCTGCACGACCTTGAGAAAGCTGATGTAACGCGACGCTTTTACACGGATATCGTGGTTGGCGACCATTGTCAGTGCGATTCCGGTGCGTTCGGCGGCACGAAATAATATCTCCTTGATCGCGTTCGGACAGGCATCGGCGTCAACCCAGATTTTCATGGCAGTTGCCGTTACTTGATGCGCTTGCTGTCACGGCCGTTCTCGTACTGCGGCAAGTCATCCTGCGGCTGCGCCCATTGCAGGCCGGAGGCGACATAAATATGCGCATCGGGTTTAACCGGCACTTCATCGTCGAAGCAGGCGAGCGCGATTTCGATCAAGTCGGGATCGGCCGCGGGGCTGGCGAAGGTCAGACTCGAACCGCAGTTCGAGCAAAAGCGCCGAATGGTGCCGTTATCCGCGGTGAAACCCTTGAGTAAATCCGTACCTGCAGTCCAGCGAAAATGCTGAGACCGCGCTTCGGCGATGGTGGCAAAGGCGGCACCGTGGAACTTGCGACACATCGAGCAGTGACAATTTCCGGTTTGCGGGGCGAATCGATCGACCTCGAAGCGGATTTTCCCGCACAGGCAGCTGCCTCGATAGTGTTTGGTCATGGATGATCTCTACCAGTTAAGTGCCCGCTGGGCAGTTTAAGTGTTCATTCGTCGACATAGCGAGGGTAGGTTGTTTTGCTGTGGCGCGCAAATTCCGGATCGATATCGACGGTCGCGAACGGTTGCTCCCGATCGGTCTGCGCCAGTACCTCGCCCTCGGGTGAAACTATCCAGCCGAGCCCGCCGCAATCGGCCTCGCTGCCGGGTGGAGTCCACAGGTTGGACGAAAGGCAATAGGCGCCGGCGCAGACCGCCGCGGTCTGGCCGCCGGCCAGCCACTTGGCGCTCGAGGCATGCGGCGTTGCGCGCGGGATACATAACATTTCGGCCCCCGCGTCGGCGAAACGGCGAGCCCATTCGAAAAACCACATCTCGGTGCAAATTTGGACCCCGATGCTGAGATCGAGCGCCTGGCAGGTGTCGAATTCGAGTTGCCCGCGCTGGTACCAGCTCGCCTCCCAGTAGCCGTCTTCGTCGGGCAGGTAATATTTCTCGTGTACCGGCAGCACCCTTGGTGCTTTTGTCCACAGGTAAGCCTGGTTGTGGAAAGCCCCGCTGTCGCTAACGATCGGGCGGGTGCCGATAACGGCCCGGGCGCCGAGCCTGCCGAGCTGCAGAATTTGTGCGGCATGGGACTCGACCGCCGCCAGCCAGCGTTCGCGCTACGGTTGTCGATCCGCCGCCAGCCATTCGTGGAAACACATTTCGGGCAACAGCAGGAAATCCGATCCGGTAACGTGGATGTGTTTTGCCAAGGCTTCGAGTTCGGACTCGATTGATTCGGGACGATTGTCGAGCTGGCACACCGTGACTCTCATCGGGCGATGGGTCCATGGTATAGCTGGGTATCGTAGTCGAATGCAAGCCGGCCGTTTTCAGCATGCTCGTCGAATAATCGGCGTAACGCTTCGAGCAAGCGGTGGTAGGGTTTGCTGCCCGTTTCGGGGCAGTAGGAAGAAGACTCCAGGCGGCCGCGTAAACCGTCGAAATCGAGTTGCTGCCGATTATCGAAACACCGTTGTTGCATTGCTCCGGCAGCGAAAAATCCGGCGATATCGTCCGTGCTTAAATTCATATGGTTGACCTTGCCATAGTCAGGCGCAAGTTCGCGCAACAGGGCGTCGTAGGCTTGCTGAAACGGTTGGCTGAGGCGGCGTTGGTTCCAGACCAGCGCCAATCTGCCATCGGCCTTGAGAATCCGCGCGAATTCGGCCCGAGTCGATTCATTATTGAACCAGTGAAAGGCCTGGGCGGCGGTGACCAGATCCACCGAAGCAGTATCCAGCCCGGTATTTTCGGCGTCAGCATCGACACTCAACAGCTTACCGTAAGCTGCCAGGGATTTCTCTGCGGCCAGCCGCATATGGGTGTTCGGTTCGATCGCATAAACTCTGAGTCCGTGCGGCAACAGCAGCTGCGTGAAGATGCCGGTGCCGGATCCGACGTCGGCGATCACCGGGGTGACGCCATTTACCAATCCGCCCAAAATTACAGGTACCAGTTCGGGCGGATAACCCGGACGATATCGAAGATAGTTTGCCACGCGCTGGGAAAACCGGTGGCGCGGATCGGTCATGTCGGCCTCCTGCGACTAAAATGCATGCAATTATTTGCCCTCAATCTCGGCGACCAGTTGCCGAGCCAATTGTTCCATACGCGCCAGGCCGACGTCGGCCTTGTCCAGAAACGCGCGCTCGAACTGCCCCGGATCGGCCCAGTACCTGCCGGTGATATCGCAACGCTTGGCCAGGGCGCCGAGTCCGAGATCCTTCAATACGAATCCGAGTTCAGTCCACTTTTGCGCGAGCTTTGCCTCCTGTGCGTGATCCGGTTTTGCCGTGTCGCTTACTTTACGCAAATAAGCCTTGGTATAGCGGGCCGCAGTAATAACCGCGCGCAGCGCGCGGATCGACTGGCGTTTGCGTTCGTCGCCGGCGCGCCGCAGATTGTTGAGCCACAGCTTGAGATGTTTGATCAGCGCCCACAGGCTGATGTCGGTAATCAGCGCCATCAGATCCAGACGTCGTTTGCCGCGGTTCGCGCGCTGTCCTCGTCGCCGGTATTCTTGACGCCGCGCGGTTCGATCAGCAGCATTTTCACTTCGTCTTCGGCATAGGGCTTGTGCTCGATTCCCTTTGGCACGACGTACATCTCACCCGGGTTGAGGGTCACCTGACCATCTCGAAAATCGATGCGCAAGCTTCCATCAAGCACAATAAAGGTTTCGTCGGTATCGGCATGATCGTGCCATACGAAGTCGCCCTGAATTTTAACCACTTTGAATTGATAGTCATTCATTTCGGCGATTACCTTGGGACTCCAGTGTTCGTCGAAGAGTCCCAGTTTTTCGGCGAAGTTAAGCGCTTTGTAGGTCATTAGAAGGTTCCGGTTTGGTAAAAATTTTTTAATTGTCTGCGGTAGGGTTCAAGGTCGAATCCCTGGTCGTCGAGCCAGCTTTGATTGTAATAGGTATCCAGGTAGCGTTCACCACCATCACATAGCATCGATACCACGCTGCCCGTTTTACCCGCGGCCTTGAGTTCGGCAATGATTTCGAATGCGGCATAGACGTTGGTACCGGTCGATCCGCCGCAACGGCGGTCGAGCAGGTCTTGCAGAAAATGGATCGTCGCGTAAGACGCGGCGTCGGGCACCCTGATCATGCGATCGATCACGCTGGGGATGAACGACGGTTCGACGCGCGGACGGCCGATACCTTCGATATTGGAACCACGCGCGTTGGTTAACGAGCGGTCGCCGCTTTGATAGGCGTCGTAAAACACCGAATGTTCCGGGTCGGCGACGCACAGCCGGGTGTCGTGGCATTGGTAGCGGATGAATCGCCCGATCGTGGCCGAGGTACCACCGGTGCCGGCGCTGACGACGATCCAGCTCGGTATCGAAGCGCTTTCCCGTGCCATCTGGTTGAAAATCGATTCGGCGATATTATTGTTACCGCGCCAGTCGGTGGCACGCTCGGCGTAGGTGAACTGATCCATATAATGACCATTCGTTTCAGCCGCCAGCCGTTCGGACTCGGCATAGATGTCGGCCGGCTCTACCAAATGGCATTGCCCGTTGTAAAAAGTAATCTTATCGATTTTTTCCGCCGAGGTGGTTTTGGGCACTACCGCGATAAACGGCAATTCGAGCAGCTTGGCGAAATAGGCCTCCGAGACCGCGGTACTGCCCGACGAAGCTTCGATGATCGTCGTATTCTTTGCGATCAGACCATTGCATAAGCCGTATAGAAATAACGAACGCGTCAGGCGGTGCTTGAGGCTACCGGTCGGGTGGGTGGATTCGTCCTTGAGGTAGAGGTCGATGCCGTCGATCGCGGGTAGATCCAACCGGAGCAGATGGGTGTCGGCGGAGCGCCGGTAATCTGCCTGGATTTTATTTATTGCCTGGTTAGTCCAGTCGCTCATTGCTCGCCCCTATGCGCTTGAGTCGGTCAATAGTATCGAATTTTTGAATAGCGGGCATGCCGCAGGCGCTAGCTGTCGCTTAGCCTGACGCTTGCGAATCCTGCCGGAAACCATATACCCGGCGACTAAGTTAGGTTTTCGAGAACCTGGACTTGAAAACGCTTGAATTACCCGAGTCCGGATTTATCAGGATGCTCGCGCAATCGAACGCTTTAGGGGCGGTTGTAGTGCAAGCGCGGCCTGAATAAACCTCCGGGCCGTGTTCGGGCAGCATCTCCTCAATGTGCTGCCAGAATTAAGGGAACTCTGAATAAATCGGAATTTCCTTAAATCGATTCCGATATTTCGGACGACCGCTTAAACGGGGGATGACTGGTTGACGTGGCGGGACGAACCCTTGGGTGAACCAGACCCGTGTCATGCTCGTTGCTACCCGTGAATCCGAAAATCACGGCGCCGTGTCAGATTTGTCTTGCCGTTCTTCGCGCAAGCCTTGCTTCGCGGACTGGAAAAAATCGGTCAGGATCAGGCAGCAAACCGCGATTACGATAACGGCGAAAGGAAGCGCCGAGATCGATTTGGCCAAGCCGAGGACGAAGGCCATAAATATGCTGACGGCAATAGCTCCGGTAATGATGTTATCCATGGCGGTCTCCGTCGGTTAGCCGGGTTAATAGTATAGGGAAAATTAATCATTCAGTATATTCAATAGCCAGCGCGTACTGCGAAACAGGCGCGCGTCGTCGCCTTTTGCGCCCACCACCTGAACGCCGATCGGCAATTGCTCCGGGCTTTGTAACAGCGGGACATTGATCGCAGGTGTGCCGCAGAAGGTCCAGATAGTGTTCATCACCGGGCTGCCGGTGGCGTCCAGCCCCGCCGGTGCCGGGCCCGGGGTGGCGGGCGTCAGAATGGCGTCATATTCATCGAAGATTTCCTCGAGTAACAAGTCGTAGTTCTGCATTTTAGCCAGTGCATCGTGGTACTCGCGATCACTAACCTGCTGGCCACGTTCGATCATTTCGCGTAGCACGGCGCTTAACTCGGTCTTGCCGGTGTCGTATTCCGTGGCGAAGATACGCGCCAGATCGGCTTCCATCACTCTGCGGTGGTCCTCGTGCAACTCGGTGAACGGCGCGGGCAGATCGACGATATCGACGGTCTTTTCGCGGCTTGCGTTGACCGCGTCGATTAATTCGCGCAGGCCGTCCTTGGTTACCTGCTCGACCTGTTCCCAGACCGGACTGCGCACGAATGCGAAATGCTGAGCGGCCGGAACCTGTTGCGCCAGTACCTTGCCGATGCAGGGCGGGGCGATCGGGATCATCGCGCTGTCCTGGGCATCGTAGCGCATCAGTATATCGGCGATGAGCGCGAGATCCTCGAGACTGCGCGTAAATACGCCAACGGTATCCAGCGGCGGCGATTGCTTGAGCACAGCGTGCCGCGAGATGCGTCCGAAACTGGGTTTGAAACCGTAGACACCGCAATAGGATGCCGGTCGGATAATCGAGCCGTTGGTCTGGGTACCGACAGCTAGCGCGACCATGGCCGCCGAAACCGCGGCGGCCGAGCCGCTGGACGAACCACCCGGAGTGTGTGCAGGATTGTGCGGATTGCGGGTTTTACCGGGCGAGAACACCGCCATTTCGGTGGATACGGTTTTACCGAGTATGATCGCACCGGCTTCCTTCAGCAGCGACACCAGGGTGGCGTCCTGCGTCGGTCTGCGCCCCTGGTGCAGTAGCGTGCCGCGCTCGGTCGGGTAGTCCGAGGTATCGATAATGTCCTTGACCCCAACTGGCAAACCGTGCAGCGGTCCGATTTCGAGGCCGCGGCTTCGAAATTTATCGGCCGCGCGCGCCTGTGCCATCGCCCACTCCCGGTCGAGATGCGCCCAGGCGCCGATCGATTCTTCGAGTTCGTCGATGCGCGCGAAACAGGCCGCGACCAATTCCTGTGAACTCAGCAGTCCCTGTTCGATTGCCGCGCGTGCGTCGCAGGCGCCGAGCAGGTGGGCCGTAGCCGGGTCGAATTTATCCATGCCTCAAGCCTTACTCGCAGACTATCCGGGTCCGAACAGGTAGACCGGCAACCACAGTGCGATTCCGGGGAAGTTATACAGCAGTACCATCGATAAAATGATGATCGCGAGGTAGGGCATAATGCCGCGGAAAATATCCAGCAGCTGGATATACGGGGGCGCCACGCCCTTCAAGTAGTAGGCAGCCATCGCCATCGGTGGCGTCAGGAAAGAGGTTTGCAGATTCAGGGCTACTAGAATGCCGAAAAACAGCGGATCGACATTGAAGGTTTCCAGCATCGGCAGGAATATCGGCACGAAAATGATGATAATTTCGGTCCACTCCAGCGGCCACCCCAGCAGAAAGATTATCGACTGCGCGAGCACCAGGAAACCGACCGAGCCGAGTTCCAGCGACAATACCCACTCGTTGATCAGCTCGTGGCCGCCTAGGTAAGAGAATACCGAGGCGAAGGTCCAGGATCCTACGAACAACCAGCACACCATCGCCGAGGTTTTAGCAGTAAGGTATACCGCTTGCTTCAATCGTTCCCAGTTGAGCGAGCGATAACATACCGCAAGAAAAAGTCCGCCGAACGCGCCGACGCCCGCGGCTTCGGCCGGTGTCGCCAGACCCATCAAAATCGCGCCGAGCACACTCATAATCAACAGTGCCAGAGGCACGAACGAGGTGATCAATTCCCAGGCGATCCTGGCAAAGGACGGCACCTCTTCCTCTTTTGGCTTTGGCGCCAGATTCGGATTCAGTGTGGCTCGCCCGACCACGTACACCATGTAAAGACCGGCCAGCAGCAGGCCGGGAAACATGGCCGCGGCATAGAGGCGCAGCGGTGATATTTCCGCGATCGCCGAGTACACGATCAACATGATCGACGGCGGTATCAGGATACCCAGACAACCCCCGGCACAGATGACGCCGGCCGCGAAACTCTGGTCGTAGTTGGCTCTCAGCATCGCCGGGAATGCAAGCATGCCCATTAGCGTAACCACCGCGCCGATGATGCCCGATGCGGTGGCAAACACGGCGCAGGTAAATAGCGCCGCGACCGCCATCGAACCCGGCAGGTGACGTGCGGCAAGTTGGATACTGAAGAACAGCCGATTGACTATGTTTGCCCGTTCGACCACATAGCCCATGAATAAGAAGAGTGGGACGGCCACCAGTACGTCGTTGGACATGACCGAAAAGGTGTTCTGTACAAACAGATCGAAGATTCGATTATCGAAAATGGTCTGCATGCGTTCGGCGTCGTAGTAGGCGTAGTAACCAAACCCGAGACCCATCGCAATCAGGGTGAAGGCAATCGGAAATCCCAACATCACCATGAAGATGAACAGGCCGAGCATGAAAACTGCGATCACTGGATCAGACATGACCTTCCTCCTCCAGCTTGCGCAAATCTTCCTGTTCGTTGATCAGCATGGTTTCGGTTTCCTGCACATCGTGCAGCCGCGCCGGCCAGGCCCCGGTTTTTATGCAGATTACACAGCGTACAGCCTCGGCGATGCCCTGCAGTAAAACCAGTGTGCCGGAAACGGGTATCAAGGTTTTGAAGAAATAGATTTGAATTCGAGACGGGCTGCTCCAGCTTACCTCCTTGTAAAACCAGGAATCGGCGGCGAAACCATATCCGTAATAGATCAAGGCCAGAGCGCCGGGCATTAGGAACAGGATATAAAGCGTTAAGTCGATCTTGGCCTGGGTTTTTATTTTCAATAGCCGGTAGACTACGTCGCCACGCACGTGGGCATCCTGTGATAACGCGTAGGCCCCGCTCATCATGAACAGCGCGCCGTACATTTGCACGCTCATATCGAAGGCCCAGACCGTCGGTGCGTCTAGTACGTAGCGCATGAACACTTCGTAGCAAGTCGAAAAAGTCAGGATCACGATACACCACGCAAAGGCCTTGCCGGACCAGGCGCTGAGGCTATCGATGAAGTGTAGAATGCGGGTCATCATTGCTAGTCACCGAAGTGTTATTCGAGCAGGGTGATACGGAAAAGCAAGGGCGGTATTTTGGAAATACCGCCCTGCTGACTGGCTTTCCTAATACCTATAGCTTACCAAAGTAGTGCTCGTAAGCACCGCGGTAGTTAGGCGAGTTGTTCAAGGCGTAGGCACCGTGACGCTTCGCCCAGGCCATCTGCGACTCGATGACTTTTTTGAAGAAAGGATCGGATTTGTTGAACTTCTTGACAATGATATCCCAGGCCTTGAGCTGGTCATTCATGACGCTGTCGGGCGTTTTGTATACGTTTACACCGTGCTTCTCTTTCAGCTCTACCAGGTCCTTGGAGTAACGTTCCATCGCTTTCCAGGCCATATCGGCGGAAGCCGCTTCAGAAGCATATTCCAATATTGCCTGGTGCTCTTTCACCAGCTTGTTGAACCGACGCTTGTTGAAAATAATTTCAAAGCATTCCTGCGACTGGTGGAAACTGCCCAGGTGGTAATGCTTGGAAACGTCTTGCATGCCAAAGTCCTTGTCCGAAGTCGGATTGTTGAACTCGGCGGCATCGATCAGGCCGCTCTTCATCGCCGGCTGAATTTCACCGCCTGGCAATTGCACTACAGACATGCCCATTTCCTGCAGAACGTCCGCGGCAAGGCCCACGGTCCGATACTTGAGGCCTTTCATCTGGTCGCTGCGCTTGATTTCCTCTTTGAACCATCCCAGCGGCTGTGCCGGCATCGGGCCGGAGAAGAAACCCACCAGATCTAGTCGCAGGTCACTCATTAATTCATTGTACAGAGCCTTTCCTCCGCCGTGCTGAATCCAGCCCATCAGTTCGTTGGCCGACCAGCCGAAACAGGGTCCGGTGCCGAATAGCGAGGCTACCGGACTTTTCGAGTACCAGTAGGCGGTCACCAGGTGCGCGCCGTCGAGTACGCCCTTGTGCACTGCGGTCTGCATTTCGGCGGTTTTTACAACCGCACCAACCCCGAGTAAATCGATCTTCAGGGATCCCCCCGACATTTCATTAACGCGCTTGACGTAATCCTGGGCGAATTCCAGAAAAATACCGCCGCCCCAGGCTGCCTGCACCTTTAATACGACGGGACTGGCGCCAACGGAAATATTTGGTAACGAGGCCGCGGCCGCTCCGCCCGCGATAGCGGCGGCTCCGGTGGTTAGAAATTTGCGGCGTGATGTCTTTGCTTCGGTCATTTCTGTTCTCCTGTTTCTTTGGTAATAATTATGGGACTGCAACTATATTTTTAGTTTTAGCCAATACATTGCCGCGTGACATTGTATGTAACTAATCTTGTTCTAGGATCTTCAGATGTTTCAGTTTATATTATTTTTGCCGTTCCGAATCATACATTTAAAAAATCGAGCACGTAAAATATAAAGCTTGTATATTGTATCACTGCTGTCCCGTTAACAAAAATAAGACGGCCTGATTCGAAGCCGATTTGATACAATGAGTTTGCGTATAACTTGTTGAATCAAAAAGGAGAATCAGGCCGTGGCACATTGTAATACG
>Ga0126332_10000327_pt1 | contig 17800 bp, 13 predicted proteins | sample InaspJWI42metaG_FD_94482 | JGI IMG/M metagenome (GOLD analysis project Ga0126332, IMG submission 94482) | Marine gutless worms symbiont microbial communities from Oahu, Hawaii - Inanidrilus sp. 2 OAHU.JWI-42 metaG | ecosystem: Host-associated > Annelida > Digestive system > Unclassified...
CCGCAGATAAACCAGCAGCCGCCGGAAAAACTGGAAGCGCAGCAGGTTAAAAATTTCAGTCAAAAAATTTCAGCACTGAAGATCGAACCGTACGTTACCGCTATTCATCCCAAACAGTACGTTCAGAATATTTCCGACACCACCGCCCGAGAAGTAGCCGGAGGCGGAAAAGGCAGTCGCGCGATCACGATATACCAGGGCGTTACCCGTCAACCGCTTGCCGTGGGATATTCGCGGGGAAAGAATGAATTCGGCTGGGTACTCGGCCCGCGCCTCGAGGTCGATCCCGAGGGTAATGTCACGGAAAGGCACCTGCCGGTTCAATACGCTTTTCAAGTCAACATCATGGTGCCGGCCTGGTTTGAATCCATCCGATTGGCAGGAAAATATTACTGGCGGGCAGAAGACGGCAGTCTCGGGAAGGGATCGGACATCTGGAACGGCGAGATCGAGGTGAATCTCCCCGGTGAACCGCAGGTGATCACCTGGGCGTTGATGAAAGATGCCGCACCGCTTCAACCGATCATCCTGCCGCCGTGGGAGCCCGGCAGTACCCAGGATCGGTTCGTCGTCCGGGAGGGACAGAAAGCGACGCTGATGATAAGGGGCTATGCACTGTGGCGTCACCCCCGTGTTTTCATCGGTGCGCAGCCGGCATCGAGCGTCGATATTCTCCCGGATGGGGATGGACTGCTGATTACCTTCGATTCGATTCAACCGCCCGCAATGACCAGCCGCAGGGGCCGTTCTTTACTGGATCTGACCGTCATCACGAGCCGAGGAAGAGCGGTACTGAAAAATGCCGTCGAGGTTTTACCCGAAAGAAGATAAGTATAATATCAAAAAGGGAGCAAGCCGAGAAAGGGTTCTTGATTTGTGATTAAAAAGAACTTCGACAGCTAGTCATCTGACTTGGGAACGTAAGGTAAAAAGAACTCGAATCGGAGTCGGACCATCAGCGAAGAATATAATCAATAATCGAAGTTTGATGAACTCGTAAAAAGTCAAAAATCTCCCTCTCCCTTGATGGGAGAGGGCCGGGGTAAGGGTGAAAAAGACGATATTTCAGTCCGTTATATCCCCCTCCCCTTAATCCCCTCCGACTCGACTGCCTTCGACAAGCTCAGGCTCCGAGCACGTCGATGGGAGCTCGTCGCAGGCCGCGAGGGGAGGGGGAATATGACTTTTTACGAGACTATCAGGTTTAACCTTTTACACTGAAAGATATTGCGTATGCGATGCTTACTAATTCTATTAATGCTTTTTTTTATGCTTGCTGACATCGACATCGTTACTGCGAAAGCACCTATAACAGCAGAAGATTTTCTTCAAAAAGCCGGGCTTGGCGTCCATCTTCAATCGCTGCTTGCGGGTGAGATCGTTACTGTGGGACGTCCAGAGCAGGAAATCAATACGGAATTAAATGTTGCGATGCTGGTCTTTATTTCAGCCTCTTTGCCTGATACGGTGGCAGCGTTGCAGCAGCAGAGCACGACTGTAAGCAATCCTTTGATCATAGCAGTGGAGGAGATAAAAGGCCACCTGAACGCTACCGGCGAAAAAAATATATTCAAGAACGTGAAATTCGATGAATCTGACAGCCGAGAGGTCAATTTGTTAATGAAGATCGGTCCCGGTAGCGATTATAATCTCAGCCGTGATGATATTGCTTTGTTTCAGCGTGCCGCTGACAAGGTGCGTGCCAGAAAGGGAGAATATGCTTCGGCAGCTGAAGCGATGAGTCATATAATGCGTAAGATTCTAAATAATCGTTATACGTCTTACCGCCTGGGGGGGCTGAAAGCACTGACCCCGTATCAGCGTAGTAAGTCTTCACAGGTATCTCCTACTGAAGAGCTGATCGTTGCAACAGAGTCGATGATCATTTTGCAGCAACATTTCCCGCTTTTTTACCTCTGCCTTCGATACTTCCCGGACAAAAATGCCGAAAAATTCGTCCATCAATTCTTCTGGGTGAAACAACGACAGGATAAGCGCACCCTGTTTGTTCTGAAGCACTGGCTGGCCGATATTGAATCTGACTACGCGTTGATTGTCGAACGACAGTATTACCTGAGCAATACCCTGAACAGCCTGCAGGTGGGTATTCTTTGTTTGCCTTACCGTTCCGGTACACTGGTAGCATTGCTTAACCAGGTCTTCACCGAAAAAGTGGACGTAAGGGTCGGAAAAAAAATTGCCAAACGGATCGGTCGTCAACAGGTGGATAAACAAATCCGGCCCCTGTTCGAAAACCTGCGTGCTACATTTGCCCAATAATTGGTTTATTCAATTGATATAACGTATAGATTATTCCTTCGAAGCCGGTATAGGGTAGAGGATATCTGGCAGCATAAACTCGGATACGGTTTTAGTTTGACGTGGGAATCCTGATCCTCTGGGTTAGGCCACAGACAGATGGCTCTGACTTGAAAAATACAGGGAGTGATGGAGTGTTGGAGCAATGGATAAATGGTCTAAGATTCTTGGACCCCAAAAGGAAGAGAATCCCGTCAAATTCGGGTTTATTGCCGGCAAATGTTTGTCATGTTTTCTGCTTTCCAATACTCCAACGCTCCAGTTGAAGGTTGAAATCAGCTCGATCTTAAAGCGCCTCTCTGTAAGGATTGAACCAAAACCGGAATCTTCGAACCAGGATTCTTTACTTGCATTACATACGCTGGTGGGCTTTTGAACAAGGTTTCAATTCTAATAGGATTTTGCTTCATACTCGGTTTATCGGCCGCCGGAATGGCCGGAGAGATCGATAGCCAGGTAGATGAGCTGCAAACGGACATCGAATCAGGCCGGAGTGCTTCCCGAAAGCTGTTCGGTAAAGACGCCCGTCTGGTGCCGGTCCCGATTCCTATCTCCAACCCGACCATCGGAACCGGGCTGGCGGTGGCATTGATCTATATGCATCCGCAAAAAAGTCAGAAACCGGACGCGCCGACCACGTCAACGGGCGTGTTCGGAATGTACACAAATACTCAGAGCTGGGCGGTGGGTGCGATACACGATGGTTTTTACCGGGATGATCATATTCGATTACGGATGCCGGCATTTCATGGTGATTTCAACCTGGATTTCTACGGTATCGGTAACGAGTCGCCGCTGAAAGACAACCCGGTTGAATACAACGCAGTGACAGATGCCGTGATACCGCGATTGTTATTTCGCCTGCCGTGGAATAACTGGTTTCTGGGCGGTCAGTATATGCTGATGAAAATTAACACCAAATTTGACTTCTCTAATTTGCTTCCCATTGCCCCCGGAATCGATGCGCAGGCCCAAACCGCCGGCCTGGGGCTGGTGACGGTATATGATTCCAGAAACTCCAATTTCTGGCCGTCCAAAGGGAGCTGGCTGGACCTGACCGCCACCCAGTTCGGCGATTACGTAGGTGGAGATTTCAGCTACTTTAAGCTTGTAACCAAATGGGCGCAATATTTTCCTGTAACGGATACCATCAATCTGGTGTATCGATTGGACGCCCAACTGGTCGACGGAAAGGCGCCGTTTTGGGCACTATCGAGAATTCGCTTGCGGGGATACAGTGGAGGCCAGTTTTTAGATGACGTCGCCGTAACGGCTCATGCCGAAGTACGCTGGAATGTCTACCGGCGCTGGACAGCCCTGGCTTTCGGTGGTGGCGGCCGCATTGCCGGCAGTGCCGGGGATCTTGGAAGCGCCCCGACCAATTGGGCCGGCGGCGTCGGCTTTAAGTACATGCTGGTTGAAAAACAGAAACTTACCATCGGCATCGATCTGGCATACGCGGAAGGCGGCAACGTTGCAGTATATTTCCAGGTAGGCGACTGGCTGGCCAATTGACAGAAAGCCACTGTCAAGCAAAACCTGATCGGATCCCAATTGTTAGCCTCTGTCCACGGCGATGGTTCCTGCGTCCGCTGAGTTGTCACCGAAAAGCGTTCGTTGTTTGGTATTGCTATGCGCGTGCGGATTTCGTCCTTGGTGACCAGTTCTTCGTGATCTTCTATGACCAACGGGGTAGGGTAGTCAATGGCTGGTAACTATTGCACCAAGCAGACTTCGCCTGCAGCTTCAGAATACTTGCCCTCGGATGAGATGCGCGCATTCATAACCGCCGCTCCTAAATGGGATGGGGGAGAACTCAGGGGTAGCTTCGTTGATGGGGTCGAGGCAGTTGGAAATTAACTGTCTGCACTTTGTATACTTGTCCGTAAAGCGACCGGAGATAAGATCCTGGACAGTTTGAAACAATATCATAAAAAAGTAATACAAACCTCTCCGACCAAAGACAAAGAGGAGGAACTCCGCAAGGTACCCGAGAAGGCTTGACAAGAGGTCTTTACTCCGATTTAAGACTTATATGGGTTCCACAGACACAAAAGGTATTACCCTTTTGTGAACACAATGAAACCTTAGGAGTGAAGCCATGTATTCAGATGGTGTATTTATCAAATTCAAGCTGGCTCTTTTCATGATCTTCCTAAGCGCTGCATGCAGCCCAAAGCTGGAAATCCGTGATGATTTGCCGGATAGCGCTTTTGAGTGTATGCAATACTATACGCCGGGCGGCGATCCGTTGATCCGCACCACCGGGGAGCCTTCACCGCGATCATCTTTTCTGACTATCAACGACAGCAAATCCGCTCTCGAATGGCGGCTGGCGCTCATCGACAGCGCCCGCCGCAGCCTGGTTATCCAGTCTTTGATCTGGGGAACCGATGAGACCGGTACCCTGCTCATCCGCCGTGTGCTGCAGGCTGCCAACCGGGGGGTTGACGTGCGAATCCTGATTGACGATTTCTATTCGTCCGACTGGAACCGCAAAGCCGCTGTGTTGACGCTGCATCCCAATATCGAAATCAGGGTATTCAACCCGTTCAAGAAACTGCGGGGAGGCTGGGCCAAAAGGGGGTTTGAGCTGGTGACCGACCTGGAGCGCCTCAACCATCGCATGCACAACAAACTGATGCTGGCCGACAATCGTGCCGCAATCGTTGGCGGGCGAAACATCGGAAATGAGTACTTCGGAGCCGGGAAAAAATTGGACTATCGCGACTATGACGTGATCACTATCGGTCCGGTTATAAAGGAGTTGAGCGATAGTTTTATCGTGTTCTGGGACAGTGTCTGGTCCTATCGGATCAGCGATCTGCCGAAAGGAGATGCAGACGCAGAGAAAATCGATTCCTTAAAAGCAGAGCTGGATCGTACCGTCCTGGATTCGGATTGGTTGAACCAGGAGTTCGACGTGGAGCCCGGTGATTGGGCCGATCGCATTGCCGCGGCAAAAGCGCAGATGACAACCGCCCCGGCCCGTGCAGTGTTCGACTGTCCCCCGCCGGAGGGAGATCAGTTCCCGGTGCAGACCGTGGTAACTCTGAACAAGGTAGTCGATCAGGTCCGTGACGAAATCCTGATGATTTCCCCTTACGTGGTTCCGCTGGAAGGATTTCACGCCGCCATTAAGGAAGTGGCGGACCGCGGTGTGACACTCCGCCTGCTGACCAACTCTCTGGCGGCTGCCGATCATACCATCGCCTTTTCTGGGTATAAAAAGAACCGGGTGCAGTTGCTGGAAAACGGCGTCACGATTTACGAACTGCGTCCGGATGGCGACATGTGGCAGCAGCACAGACTACCCACCTCGAAGGCCAAACACTTCAGCCTCCATGCTAAGATCTACATATTTGATCGGCGCTGGGTGTATGTGGGATCCCTGAACCTGGACCCGCGCGCCGTCCATTGGAACACCGAAATGGGATTGCTGATTGACAGCCGCGATTTGGCCTCCCTGATCTACCGTGATTTCAGCGTAGATTTGAGTTCGGAAAACAGCTGGCGGGTCGAATGGCGAACGCCGGACAGTGACAGAACCGGTGGTCGCACCCGACCTGAACTGGTATGGGTATCCAGCAGCGAAGAGACAACCCGTGAGCCGTCCAGGGGCATCATCCAAAGGATCAACCTGTGGTTTTTTTCGCTGCTGCCCATTGAAGAACAGCTTTGAATTCAATATGAAAATCGATTAGCAGGTGTGGAACTTGTTGAAAGGAGGAAACCATGACAGGACTCGATGTATTTGCGTTGATTGTTCTAATCGTCCTGATATCGGCCGTGGTCGGCATCTGGGTGATATTGGGAATGATGCCGGGTAAAATCGCCCGTACACGCAACCATCCCCAGGCAGAGGCCATCAATGTCTGCGGTTGGTGGGGAGTGATCACCATGGGTATATTGTTGCCGCTGGCATTTATCTGGGCATATACAAATCCTCACAGGCACCAATACCTTAACAAAAGTGAGGTTGAAATGCCCGCAACTGACAGCGGAAAGGAGGTGGCGGTTTGATAGTTTTTCTAACCCTTTGTTATGTCGCCATCCTTGGTCTTCTTATCAAGTTAAAGGTCATAAAGCTGAATCTCTGGTGGAAGATCTCACCGGCTGTCTGGATGCTGCTCCTAATCATTGTGCTGTTCATACCCATGCAGTGGGGGGCTCCGTCCGGTACAGTGACCAATTATAATTACGTCGTTGAAATTGTTCCCAACGTCAGCGGTGAAGTAATCGACGTGCCTGTTGAGGCACTGAAGCCGCTGAAAAAAGGTGATGTACTTTTCAAAATCGATCCAACGCCTTTCGAGTACAATCTGGGTAGGCTCAGGGCATCGTTGAAGGAAGCGCAGGTAGCGCGTGATCTGGCCGAAACTCAGCTCGATCGGAATATAAAACTTGCCGCCCAGTCGGCCGCTGCCCAGCGCAAAGTCGATGACTGGCGTGCCCAGTATGATAGCTCGCTTGCAACCATTCAACGGATAAAAGAGGAAATCAAAGATGCCGAATGGAATCTGGATCAAACAGTTGTTACCGCTCCTGCAGACGGATATGTGATCGGTCTTACCCTGCACCCCGGTCAGAGAGTAACGAATCTGCCGGTACGAACATGGATGGCTTTTGTAAACTCGGAAGCATCACGGCTGGTGACCGGCATTAATCAAAACATGCTTCGTCATGTCAGGGCCGGACAAAAAGCGGAAGTCGTGTTCAAACTCTTTCCGGGCAGAACATTTACGGCCACGGTTGAATCCATTGCTCCGCTGACTCCCCAAGGGCAGCTTCAACCATCAGGGGTCGTACCCACAGCACCCACAGCGAATTTGATGCCGGCAACTTATGGTGTCATATTAAAACTCGATAATAAAGCCTCGGCGCTGCAGCGTCTCCCCGGCGGAGCCATGGGAACTGCGGCCATTTATACCGACAACGTCAAAGCGACCCATATTCTCCGCAAGGTGATGATGCGCATGCAAAGCTGGATGAATTACATTATACCCTACTAAGACGCTGATGATTCGCTTCCTTAAATGTGCTATGATTTTACGACGTCTGCGATTGTGGTTAAGAAATCAGGAAAAGTACAGATATCATTAATCTCCAGCAAGGCGTACTATTCGCCAAGCTTGACAGCTGTGCCGTAGACTAAAAGTTCAGCCGCACTGCCCACAACACTCGTTGTCGTATAGCGAACATTGATGATTGCATCAGCTTTCATCTGCGCAGCCTGGGCGATCATCCTGCTGGTAGCAGCTGCTCGGGCCTTTCCCATCATTTCCGTGTATTCAGTTAATTCACCACCAAGGATCAGTCTGATTATAGCGGAAAGATCTTTACCAAGCCAGATGGCAAACACCGTGTGCCCCTGGACGAGACCGAGAACCTCGGCGACCTTTCGGTCAGGTGGTGCTGTGGAACTCATTAGCGGTAAAGTGCTATCAGACTCCACAGGTAGTTCTATCTTTGTCGAAGCCTTGATAAGTCTTTGCTCAAGGGCTACCATCAATAGGACCACAAGGATACCTCCCAGAAGACAGAATACTGCTGACCTGAACCACCATGGCATGATTGGGTCTTCTACAACAGTAACATACCAGGGCAGCCCTACAAATACTACAGTGAAGAGCCCGAGCACGAAGGCTATCGATCCCATGTGCCGAAATATTTTCATATCTCCTCCTTTGACTGCTTGATAATACCACATTGTTGCATTACTCTACAAACATATCACCCATATAATAGGAAAATTTAGTAATCTCAAGAACTGGTTTACCAAAAATCGCTTGTATATTGGAGGGATAGCGAATGAAAACGTACGCTAGATTTATTTCCATATCGACGAGTTGGTTACCCAAAAGTTTGAGGTGTGCAGTGATTACGGTGGTTCTTCTTTTTACAGGGGTTGCGTTGGCTGAGCAGGTAGAATTGCTGTGGCTGGGTCACGCGACTACACGCATCACCAGCACCACAGGCAAAGTGATTGTCATTGACCCCTATCTTACAAAGAATCCCAAGGCTCCGCAGCAATACAGGGACCTGAAAGCCCTCGGCAGGGTGGATCTGATTTTAATTACCCATGGTCATCTTGATCATACAGCCGACCTGGGCGAACTGGCGCGTCTGACCGGTGCTACCGTAGTCGCCAACTACGAGCTCGTGCTTAATTTGGGCAAGCTGGGTGTGATCGATATTGACAACATCATCCACATGAACAAAGGCGGTACGGTGGCACCACTTGGCCGTGGCATCAAGGTACATATGGTACCCGCTGAGCACGGTTCGTCTGTTGACCTCCTTAATTTGGGACTCCAAAAGCCGGATTCTAATTCGCCTAGATTCATCGCCGGGGGTGTTCCTGTAGGTTACGTGGTGGAGTTGGAGAATGGATTTAAAATTTACCATTCCGGAGACACCTACGTGTTCGGCGACATGGCCTTGATCAACAAGTTTTACCAACCAGACTTGGCTCTGGTCTGCATTGGGGGGCACTTCACCATGGGTCCGGAACACGCAGCCTACGCCGTGCGCGAGCTGATTAAGCCCAAGCAGGTGATACCTATTCACTACGGAACCTACCCTATTATTAATCGGACGCCCGCAGAGTTCAAGGCGGCGCTCGGGGATGCGCCGATTAAAGTTCTCGATGTCAAACCCGGGCAGACGGTGAAATTCTGAGTGGATCAGCGTGTCAGTCGGGGATGCCTGCATTGCGAAGACCTTGTGCTAGCCGTTCCGCATCTGCCGGCTTTTTGAAGGGAAGCCAGAACGCACTGGCCCTGATGGTGAGAGGATCAAAGTTGTTCATCAACCCGCGCTTGTCTCTTTCTTTGATCGCCTTCAGAGCCTTTGTCGCGTCCTCACCGCGGCCGAGCAGGCCGTACGTCGCCAGCAGCAGCCGGTACGACCAGCGGTCGTCGGGGTTGAGGGCCGTAGCCTGTTCCAAAGAATTCGCGGCCTTGTAGAATTGTTCCATACCGAAGTAGACCAATCCCAGCTGGTACAGATAATATGATGGATAGTGGGGGTTGAGCCGCATTGCACGTTCGACCCACCCGAGCGCCTCGTTAGCCCGGCCTGCCAGGCTCAGGGCGCCGGCCAATGCGACATAGCTATCCGCGTCATTGGGATCGCGGGCGATTGCACGCTGCGCTTCGGTGATGGCATCCTCGTGTTGCTGCAAGTGCAAAAACCTGGCACTGGCAACCTGGTGCGCAAGTGGTGTGGGGTCCTGCATGGCCTTGGCAAGGAACTTTTCTGCCCGGAAACGCGTCTCGTTCCTGTGATATATAAGGCTCAACCCTATTCTTTCATGCCAAAATCTCTTCCAGGTTTCCCAGTAGGTCGCGGCGAGCGCCGCGTATGCGCGGGTGTATTGTGGATCCAGATCGATCGCCTTTTGGAAATAGGAAATTGCATTGCGGAAATCGTCGGGTGTCTGTCGGCGGTAATGCTCCCAACCCCTCAGAAATGCGTCATAGGCTTGCGTGTTGTCGGTCCCCCTGCGGGTGACCCGCTCTTCGTCGCCTGCGGTCAGTTGCACTGCCAGGGCAGTGACAATGCTGCGAGTGACCTTATCCTGCAAACCAAAGACGTCTTTCAGATTTCCGTCGTAGCGATCCGCCCATATATGATGACCGGTCAGGGCATCAATTAACTGAGCTGTAATCCGTACTTGGTTTTTGGCTTTGCGAACACTGCCTTCAAGCACGTAACGTACACCAAGCTCTTCCGCCACTTGCTTGACCCCGATCGCTTTTCCCTTATATGCAAATGTCGAATTCCGCGCGATGACGAGCATACCCGAGATTTTGGATAAATCCGTAATCAGATCTTCCGTTATCCCGTCGCAGAAATATTCCTGCTTAGAATCATCACTCAAATTGTCAAACGGCAATACAGCAATGGATGGCTTGTCCGGTAGAGAAAAGGCCATTTTCTCAACAGAAGCGACTTTCACTCTATTTGCTTGGCGTTGATAAAACTGCCAGCCCGCAATAGCAACCGCTCCGACAACAATCACAGCCACTAGAGCCAGTACCAATTTTCGCCATTTCCGCCCGACAGCTTCTTTCGCCTGGACAACTCTGTGAGCTGGAGCACCCGGATAGGATAGCACCCGATATATCCTCACCGGCCTGGTGATGTTTTTAACTTTTTGTTCCCCCAGAAACTCGTACGACAGATCTAATTTGTTCTCGACTTGATCATAAGCTCTGCCGGAGATGCAGATTCCACCAGGCTCAGCCAAACCTTCCACCCGCGCCGCAATGTTGACCCCATCACCATAAATTAATCCATCCTTATCGATTACATCACCCACATTGACACCTATGCGAAAGTACATTTTTCGATCTTCGGGCAGATTCCCGTTTCGTTCAGCCAACTCCCACTGGATTTTCACGGCACATTGCACTGCATCCACCGCACTGGCAAACTCGGCCAACAGGTTGTCTCCCGGTGCATCTACCACACGTCCCGAATGTTGCTTGATAAACGAGGTCATGGCCTCTTTGTATTCCGCCAATGTTTGGATAGTACCAACTTCATCCTCACCTATAAGGCGACTGTAACCTTCGACATCGGCACTGAGAATAGCGGCAAGCTTGCGTTTTAAACCTTCTTTTTTCATGGTCTTATATCAAATCTGCAGGTTAGAATGCGAAGGGGGAAGGAGCGGATACCAGCGATAATTGAGTATTAGAATCTAAGCATTTTTTAACATAACGTTTGAAACATGTGGCTTTTTCAGAGCAGTGAATAGCATACTGGATTGTAACTGGACTGTTGCGTGTTCCGCGTTACGGAGTACGGGTTTTCAATTGGATAGTTTTCTTTTTTAACGCGCAACCCGTAACTCGTAACATCATCTTTCAATGCAAAACAACAGTCTACCTTTGATCGACAACAAATTGTCGATATAAAGTTATTATGCGTTTGAAGGGTTGCCCCCCCATAACAGGACAAAATTAGGGTGCTGAACTTGATTTATAGATAACCACAGGTGCGAAGGTGGTCAAGTTTTTACCAAGCGCATTAAATGCAAATATGGATTGCGAAACTTGAATCAAATTTTTATCCAGCAGGATTGACATATACAGATTTATACGTTAGCGTGCTTCAATCTAATGGTGTTCAAAAACTATCGCAATGAAAACCCTTAATTCAAAGGAGGTGAAGCAATCTAACAAGTTTTAACCAATCACAATTAGACAAAAGGAGGCAAAACCATGAAATCTTGGTTTCGAAATGGATTGTTGATTCTCACTCTAACTGCACTGATCACGCCAGCGTTACCGGGACTTGCCAAAGATTTACCCGAAGAACGACTGGTCCCCCCCCTTGGCCTGCTGGGCACCACCGCCGACTATTCCCCCCAGCGTTACAACATGATGCGCATGATCGTAGCAAGCTGGAAGAAATTAGGTGTTAACGCCTATCTCGATCCCACGAAATATGAGGCGATGATCAAGCGGGCCTTTCGATCAAAACGCTTCGATGCCTACATCATTAACTGGTCTCCCAAACTGGTTCGGCTGGAACCGAATGTCTTCCTGAGATCCATGCTCACGACACCTAACGCGGGTTGGGACGGCATCAACGTTTCCGGCTACCAGAACCCGGCCTACGACAAGCTGGCCGATGCCCAGAAAGTGGCGATCGATGTAAAGGACCGCAAAGACATTGTGGACTTCATCCAGAAATTCCTGTACGAGCGCCAGCCTCACCATGCATTCATGCATCAGGAAAACATGCGTGCTTACAATCAAAAGAATTTTAAAGATGTGGTTCTGGCACCGGGAACAGGTCCCTGGAGTTTCTGGACCGATTGGTCGGCCACTCCCACCGGCAGCCAACGAGTCTTCCGACAGGGAGGACCGGCCGACTTCAAAACCACTAACCCGATCATGGCCCAGTTGATCACCGATCAATGGCTGTTGGCGCACATCTATGACACGCTGATGCGCATCGGCCCGGATGCTAAACCCCAACTATGGGCGGCAACCGGCTACAAGTGGCTGGATGATAAAACCCTTGATGTCTCCATTCGCGAGGGGATGACGTTTCACGACGGCAAAGCGGTCACCGCGGAAGACATCGCATTTTCTTATGAGTATGGCCGCAAATCAGGCTACCTGCTCTCCTTTTTGGAGAACCTGAAGTCGGTTGAGGTCACCGGCGACAATTCAGTTCGCTTTAAACTCAAAGAACCGGACGCCGGATTTCTGTTCACGGTGCTTTGTCAGGTTTACATCCTGCCCAAACACGTCTGGGGCGCGATCGATAATCCGGCCACTTTCGCCAATGACAATCCTATTGGCAGTGGCCCGTTTAAATTCAATTATTACCGCCGGGATGAGGAACTGTCGCTGAATGCCTACAAGGAGCATTTTGCACCGCCCAAAAACGACGGTTTTTTGCATGTGGTCTATGGCAATATTGAAGCCATTGTGGGTGCCATGGAACGCGGTGAAGTTGATTCATGCGGAGCTGCTTCTCTGGATCCCCTTCAAGCTGATAGGCTGGCGAAGAACTCCGACATCAAGGTTGTAGCGCCGCTGACCTTCGGTATGTATCTGCTGGAATATAACACCCGCATCCCGCCATGGAATGACGTTCACTTCCGTCGGGCGGTTTCCTATGCTGTCCCGGTGCCGATGATGATCAACCGGGTGTGGGACGGACACGGCGTGCCGGCCGGCGCGATGCTTTCGCCGGAGAACAAGTTCTGGCATAACAGCGATCTGCCGCCCTGGCCCTATGATCTGGAAAAGGCCAAGCAAGAATTGGTCAAGGCCGGCTATGAATGGGACGACGAAGGTCGCCTGTATTATCCGGCCCCGGAAAACGACAAGCGCTGGATAGACACTTTTGACCAGCATAAATCCTATGAGAATCGGCCCATAGACTGGAGAAATCCTTAACCGATAAAAAAGGGAGGAGAGCTTCGGCTCTCCTTTCCTGCCGACAATTTACGATTGAATATTGAATATTTAAGGCCTGCCCGCCTCGCCTTGCTTACGACCATGAGCTCGGGTCGAATGACGGCTCGCATGGCGGGCGTGGTATTCTTCCCTTAGGGAGCCTCCCTTCAATCTTCAATCTTCAACTTTCAATTCCGGCTCGTCCGGATCAAGGTGCGGAAAATGAGGGGAAGATATCTTCTAAAACGATTTTTGCTGATGATCGTCACCCTCTGGGTGCTGCTCACGATTGTGTTTTTTCTGTTTCGGATTATGCCCGCCGACCCGACGGCTCTGTTTATCGGGGCTTCACTTCATCCGGATTCCCAGAATATGATGATGGAACAGTTCGGGCTCGATAAGCCCAAGCTGGAGCAGTATTTTATCTATATGAAAAATCTGTTTAAGGGGCAATTTGGCATATCCATTCGAACCAACCAACCGGTAGTAAAAATGCTGCGTGGCAAGCTCTGGAATACGATGTTTATGATGGGCACCGCCATGGGATTGGCTCTGATTCTGGGCGTTGTCATCGGCACTATTCTGGCTTGGAAACGGGGAACCGGTGTCGATACCGGCGGGATTGCCGTTTTTCTTGCCCTGCGTTCGGCCCCCGAATTCTGGCTGGGGATGATTATTCTGCTCATCTTCGGATATATTTTGCAGTGGTTTCCCATCGGTCTGATGCTGACACCGGGGCGGGCCTATACCGGGTTTTTCGACAAATATTTTAACTGGGATTTTATTCATCACCTGGTTTTACCGGTTTTTACCATGTCCATTTTCTATCTGGCCACACCCATGCTGGTCACCCGCAACAGCATTTTAGATATCTTGCATGAGGACTTCATCGAAATGGCCCACGCCAAGGGGCTTACCAACAAGCGGATTATGTTTCGTTACGCCCTGCGCAATGCTTTGCTCCCGGTCGTCACCATTGCCCCCCTGATGCTCGGATTTGCCATCGGTGGCCAGGTTCTGCTGGAAAAGGTATATTCCTGGCCCGGAATGGGCCGAGAACTGGTCGAGGCCGTCAGTAGTATGGACTATCCGGTGGTCCAGGCAGCCTTTCTCTTTTTGGGGGCGATTGTGATTATCGGAAACTTTCTGGCGGATGTGCTGTATTCGTATTTGGATCCGAGAGTGAAGGTAGGGTGAGTATATTGAATATTTAAGATTGAAGATTGAAGAATTAAGGGCTGCCCGCCTCGCCTTGCTCAAGGCCATGGACTCGGGCTGAATGGCGGCTCATATGGCGGGTGCGGTATTCTACCCGATGGGTGCCTCCAGGCAGAATGATCGATTTTAAAAAGGCGGAGCGTAGCGACAACCACAATTCTTCAATTTACAATCTTCAATCTTCAATTTTCCGCCTCCGGCGGATACGGGTTAGGGAGACTTTGATATGGCTAAAAAAGCATTCTCCGAACGTACTTTAGTTTTTAGAAATTTTCTCCACGAGCAGAGAGAAGTATTTCGCGGAGAGAAGCTCAGCATCGCCGGGTTGGTTATTGTTGGGATATTTTTGATGTTGGCCATTGTTGGTCCTTACGTCGTGCCATATGAACCTTACGAGGCCATCGTTGATGAATTTGGCCTGGTTCCTGATGATAAAACCCCGTCCAAGGAGCACTGGTTCGGTTTAACCCGATTCGGTTATGATGTTTTCAGCCAGACGATTGTCAGTTCCCGCACAGCGGTTGTTGTCGGACTGATCTCCGCTATTATGGTGGTCTTTGTCGGTGCCAATCTGGGTTTGTTGTCCGGGTATTTTGGCGGTTGGCTCGACGAAACCATCATGCGAATTACAGACATTGCTTACGGAATACCATTTCTTCCCATGGCAATAGTGCTGATGACACTGCTGGGCCGGGGGATTTCAAACGTTATTATTGTTGTAGTGGCACTATTCTGGCGAACGACCACCCGTGTAATTCGCGCGCAGGTGCTAACCATCAAGGAACGGCCATTTATTGAGGCCGCACGAGTGGCCGGGGCTTCTGATTTTCGTATTATATATCGACATATTGCCCCCAATGTTATGCCGATGGCATTTCTCTATGTAGCCCTGGCTGTGGGCTGGGCGGTCATCGCCGAGGCGAGTATCAGTTTCCTGGGTTTCGGCGATCCGGACGCGGTCAGCTGGGGGCAGATGATCCATTTCGTTTTTGCAGCCCAGATGTTTCGCGAGGCCTGGTGGTGGTTTTTGCCCCCGGGTCTGTGCATTGTTTTGCTGGTCATGAGCGCTTTCTGGATAGGCCTGGCGTATGAGAAGGTGGTAAATCCGAGGCTGAAGATTGAGTAGATCATTGGTTGTTACTTTTGTGCTATCTGTGCAAAAAAATATATTTGGATATTTTCACTATCATGTAACGATAAAATATTGAAGATTGAAGATTGAAGAATTAAGGCCCGCCCGCCTCGCCTTGCTCAAGGCCATGGGCTCGGACCGAATGGCGGCTCGCATGGCGGGCGTGGTATTCTATCTTTATTAGAAAAGACGGAGCGGAGCGACATCCACAATTCTTAAATTTTCACTCTTCAATCTTCAATCTTTCGCAAGCGATTTCGGAGCAGCTATGGCATTACTTGAAATTAAAAATCTGAAGATTCATTACCGCACCAGGAATGGCGTTGCCGAGGCTGTCGATGATGTCACCTTTTCGGTCGCAAGCGGGGGCACCCTGGGACTGGTGGGAGAGTCGGGCTGCGGCAAGACAACCATTGCGAAAGCCATTATGAGATTGATGCCCCGCAACGGGATCATCGCCGGGGGTGAGATTGGTTTCAAAGGCCGCGATCTGGTCGACCTATCCATGGACGACGTCCGCAAATATCGCTGGGAGGAAGTCGCCATGATTTCCCAAAGTGCCATGAACGCCCTCAACCCTGTCGCACGGGTGGGCAACCAGCTCATTGAAGCCATGCAGGCCCATCGCCAGGTAAGCCGGGATGAGGCCACCCAGCGGATGGCCGAGGTGTTTGATTTGGTGGGACTGAGTATCGAACGAGCCAGGGATTACCCCCATCAGTTCAGCGGTGGTATGAAACAGCGCGCCGTTATCGCTATGGCGTTGCTATTAGAGCCGGATCTGATCATCGCCGACGAACCGACCACGGCGCTGGACGTTCTTGTGCAGGATCAAATTATACTCAAGATCAAAGAGCTTTTGAGTCAATTAAGCAACGCCATGATCCTTATCACCCACGACATCGCCGTGGTGGCTGAAACCTGCGAGCGGATGGTGGTCATGTATGCCGGTAAAATTATGGAGCATGCCGACACCGACGACATTTTCCATAATCCGCACAACCCCTATACACTGGGTCTGCAAAATGCCTTCCCAAGCGTAAAAGGGGAACTCAAGAAACTTATTTCCATTCCCGGATTTCCTCCGCTGTTAATAAACCCACCGCCGGGCTGTCGATTTGCCAGACGCTGTCCTTTTGTTCTGCCGCTGTGCCGCGAACAGGAACCGCCGTTGGAGGAAATCGCCCCGGGACACTTTAATGCATGCCATCGGGCAGCTGACGTTGAAGAAATCCGGGCGAGATCGAGAGAGGAAGAAACCTGGGTGAAGGAGGCGGCAGCCTGAATGTCCCACATTGAAAATGAAAAGCTATACATTTAAGACAACCGCACGGAGCTGATATGGCTAACCCGGTTATTCGAGTTGAGAATTTAAAAAAATACTTCGCAATCGGCAAGGGTCCATTCTCGTCTTTATTCGGACTGTCTGATGAAATTGTAAAAGCAGTGGATGATGTCAGCTTTTCAGTAGAATCCGGCCGAATTTTAGGGCTGGCCGGGGAAAGCGGCTGCGGTAAAACCACGACAGGCATGGTCTGCGTCCGGCTGTACCGACCCACCGAAGGCAGTATATTATTTGAGGGTCAGGATATCTCGGCTTATGAGGGCGATGAATTACTTCGCTTTAGAAGAATCGCTCAAATGATATTTCAGGACCCTTACGAATCGTTGAACCCGCGTTTTACGGTATATCGAACTGTTTGCGAACCTCTGGAAATCCACGGCATTGGCAGTCGAACTGAAAGAGAAGAAATGGTTTATAAAGCGTTGGAACGGGCGGAATTAAGACCACCGGAACAGTTCTTCGGCATGTATCCGCATCAAATGAGCGGTGGCCAACGACAACGCGTGGCGATTGCACGGGCCATTGTGCTGGAACCCAAATTCCTGGTGGCCGACGAACCGGTGTCCATGCTGGACGTCTCCATCCGGGCCGGCGTGCTGAAGCTGTTCAAACGCCTGACCGAGAGCCTGGAGATGGCCGGTGTTTTTGTTTCGCATGATCTATCTTTGCTCAGACACATCTGCGATCATACCGCCATCATGTATCTGGGTAGGATTGTGGAAATCGGCGAAACCGAGACCATTATTACCAATCCTACCCACCCCTATGCTCGGGCTTTGTTGGCCGGTGTCAGCGTTCCCGACCCGAGAGTCAAACGAGAAAGAATTGTTTTAAAGGGTGAAGTTCCCAGCGCGAAGA
>Ga0126332_10000329_pt1 | contig 17764 bp, 12 predicted proteins | sample InaspJWI42metaG_FD_94482 | JGI IMG/M metagenome (GOLD analysis project Ga0126332, IMG submission 94482) | Marine gutless worms symbiont microbial communities from Oahu, Hawaii - Inanidrilus sp. 2 OAHU.JWI-42 metaG | ecosystem: Host-associated > Annelida > Digestive system > Unclassified...
CCGCAGGCGGATTAACCTCTTATTTGGAAAATTGATCTAAAAAAGATCTCATCCTTATGAACCCACTTTTCCAACATTCCAGGATTTCATCACCCCAAGACATTTGTCTACGGTCCACCGCAGGCGGATTGCCTCTGACCTGACCCAGAGGACCAGGATTTCTATGTTTGATTAAAATCGTGTCACTTTTTAAGCGGCTTAAATGGAAATGACTGCTTCATTTTATTGTGCGTGTATTATTAAAAGATTCAGGATTTTTGTATAACTATACACCCATTTGGTTGTCAAACAATATCCCATATTCGATTTGGTTATTTTCCAAATCGATTCAATGCAAATTGGTTTTTATGGTATGCAAAAATAATGGGAGGTACTCTGAATTGTGAAGGATATGAAACGATCGTGCAGCGTGTTGTTGTGTATAGCTGTATGAGATTCAGGATGATTCCGCTGCTCAATCCGGTGTCAAGAATCCCGGGGTGCCCACCACTGGTAACGATAGGTCCTGATTCGGATCTTTGATGCACGGCGCGAACCCGGACGCTGGCCTACAGCTCACCCAGCAGCGAGCTTAGCTTCGACTGGATCCGGTTACAACTTCATTTTATAGGTCATGTCGGTGGCAACCGGCGCTTGCCCGGATCAGTTGCATTATTCATTTTAACGATTTTTATAATTTCGTTTTGTTTAAGGCAAACTAAAAATCCAGGATTGAAGTTACAAACTTGAATTTTTGCTCTTATATAAAAAGAAAGAGCGAAGTGATACCGTGATCCGGTATCTGGTATCCTGAATCTGGCATCATGCATTTAAAGAATATATTTTTGCCAGATAGACCAACTCTGAATAACGGAACATTATTTTGACAACCACTATAATTGTCCCGATATTCCCAAGGGCCTACATCTCACGCGATTCACACATGGTGGTCAAAACGTCGATATATTCATTCTGGCCTTTTAATAACCGGCTCATTTCAATTAGGATGCCCGCGATCTGAGCCAGCGCCTGTACAAAATTCACATCATCCAGGGTAAATTCCCATCTCTCGGCGGTATAGGCCCGGACGGCGCCGATAGCCTCATCGCCTAACATGATGGGAACCGAAAGAATGGAGGCAATGCCCTCATTTTTGGCTGCCTCAGGATACTGGATTCGGGGATCATCGCTGACGTCATAAACTGCTACCGGTCCGTCCTTAAGTGAATCGGCAATGGATCGCAAAGCGCTTACCGTCCCCTTGTTCAAATACTCCGTGCTCAATCCTGCTGAAGCCGCGACTTCCAATTCTTTCGAGTCGCGATTAACCAGAAACAAGGCACATCCCTTGATTCCCAGCGCAGATTTTATGCTCTCCACCGTCAATCGGATGATTTCTTCCGGATCTTTGGATTTGGATAGAGATCTGGAGACCTTGAGCAGCGTATCATAGTTAATTTGCAAGTTTCTCATTCCGCCCCTCCTTGTTCTGTCGCGTTAACTGATTATATGAATATATACGCCCCAAGGGGTTGGCTGCTTTATGGCAATATGTAACAGTATTTCAGCCAAACATAATGAATCACCTATTGTTAACAGGGGCCATTTGAAGAGTAACAGTTAAAATTCTAAGAAAAGAGCCAGGCTCAGCGAGTTTCGACCGGATGGAATGCAGAGGCAATAACAGGAGAACCGCGTGAGAAGAAGCCACAGGGTCGGCGACAGCATGAATAATCTTAACTGTCAGTTCATTGTGTCGAAATTAAAAAACATTGTCAAATGAATTTGTCATAAAAATTTCACAATAGGAATTGACTCGCAAAGACGTATGAGATAGTAAAGAATCATAGCCCAGAGGGCCAGGCTTTGATTTCACCCCAAGGGGTGTTGTTGGCTTGTCAGATAACCAATGGAATAATGGAATGTCGAAGATCCGCCTCTGGAGGAGTGGAAAAATGGAATATTGGGTTTGAAAAGCGGTCCACCGTAGGCCGATTAATTTCTGATGAGGCCATCTATATAAAAATAGATCTTATTCCGCCAAGCCCAGTATTCCAACATTCCATTATTCCAGTACCCCATGGTATTCGATTTCGAAAATCCGCGAACTGACCTGGCCCAAAAGAATAGATTTTCGGTATAAGAGTGAATTTAAGTTCGTATGTTCCACCGGAATTGAAAACACGCTTCACATTTAAGTTTGTCGGAACCTGCATGTTCATTTGCGTTGGAGTCGAATATCCTCACATTGCCCCACACTCCTGTAGACTGACAAGTTCCGAATCAGCCAAATCGCCATTTCCATAGAAACGCTTTCTGCATACAGTACCTGTTTATTGAAATCACATCATGTTTGCGAAGGATTTATCTAACAAAATATTTTCGCCACCAAGACACGAAGTTTAACGATAATAAAAATGTATTTTTTGTGTCTTAGTGCCTTGTGGCTATTCTTTCCGGTTTATCCGGGTTGGGTAGTAAAAAATCCGGGCCCAGAGGACCCGGTTTCGCTAGGCTACGCCGTGGCAGGCCCGGATTTGATTAACCGACTGCCGGCTGAAGATAGCAGGAGAACAATCTGATGAACGAACTTGCGCAAAGTTTGTTTCAGGAAAAGGTCGATACGCGGATCCTTGCAGCCATTGAGGCGTCTGTCAGCGTAAACGACCTGGACGATCTGTTCGAAGTCTACCTTTCGAATATCCTCAATATGGCCCCGGTTCACAAAGCGGAAATTCGGCTGTTTAGCCCTCAAAACGAGTTGGTAACGATCGCCTCTGCCAGATGGATGCGCAGTGACGGCCATCGCATGCAGAAAGTTCGATCGGAAAGCTGGGTACTGGATTACCGGGTAAAGTACGGCGTTCGCAGAATTAGTTTACCCCTGATGCGGCCGGACTATTCGATTCCGCTGTTAGGTCCCGACGGCATTCTGGGGTTTCTTAACATCCAGCTGGACAAGCTTCAAATTACCGATCGGACGCTGCTTAGCCATTTCTACCTGGCGGCTTTCCATATTGCAGCCAAAATAAAAGAAATTCGACTCAATACCCGCATAGAAGAATTACAAAATGAACTACAGAACATGGTATCGAACAACATGGAGCTGCAGCGTCGGGTGACGTCTCTCAGCAAAGAGCTGTATGCCGTCAGTGCCATTTCCACCAAAATCAACCAATCACTGGATTTTGACAAATCGCTGCGCAAATCGATGCTCACCACTCTCAAAGTATTTCAGGCTTGCAGCATTCTCGTGTACACCAAAACACCCGGTACCGCGAAGTTTGAACTGGCGGCCATCGAATCGGAAGACAACCGCGATGATGCCATTCTGCTCAAGCTCCTGGTTAAAAAAAGGGAAAAACAGTTTATAAAAAAACTTGTGCAAACCCGGAAACCGAAAGTACTGGATGCTGTTTCAGAGTTTTTTAAAAGCGGGGCGCAGCACGAAAAAATTCAAACCATAAAATCCGTCATCGGCGTACCTTTAAGCTCGAAAAACGACGCCTTCGGCGCAATGATTCTATTTCACAAATCCGGCACAGCTGTGGACCAGGCCGGCTTGCGGCTGCTTTCGGGAATGGCCAATATCATGGGCATGGCCATCGAAAACATGTCGCTTTATCAGCACAGCCAGCAGAAAAAAAGCGAAGCGGCATTTTTATTAGATTCCATTATCAAGTTCAATGAAACCCTGGATCTGAAAGCCACCTTGCAATCCGTGGCCGAGAAAGGGGCTGAGTTCGGCGGCCCTTTGAGCCGCGTGTATCTGTTTTCCAAAATGAAATTCCCGTTGATTTATACCTTCCATGAACAGCAAAAAGGAAAAACGGCCATCGCTTCCCGTTTTGCAAAGCAGATCATCCCCGCAGAAATGAAAAACATCTATCGTTTGCTGTTAAAATTGTCAGCCCATCGATCCGTGCTCATTCAAAGCTTGAGCCATTCCAGAAGAATCAAGAAAGATATCAAAACCAATTTCCGAAGTTTGAATATTTACACCTTGATCGCGGTGCCGCTGCGTGTCGGCGGAAAGAAATTGGGATTGTTGCTGCTCGTGCGGGGCAAGGGGGCCGAAAATTTCAACCGCCAACAACTCTCATTTGCCGAAGCACTCGCCAGTGCCGCATCCTTTGCCATTGAAAATGCCCAAACCTATAAGTCCAGCCAGGAGATGAGTGATTTTCTGGAAAAAAGGATCACTGCCAAGAACAGCGAGATAGAACAAATCCAGACCCAACAGCGAATTCGGGTAGAAAAACAAAAGGATATTATTTTTCGTGTGAAAAACAACCGCTATATTTTTGTAAACAAGGCCATGGAGATGATGTCGGGTTTGCCGCGCGAAAAATTATGCCATAAAGACTTCCGGGCTGATAAAGTGGTGGCGGCAAAAGACCGTCAACGGGTCAGAGGTTTTTTTCAAAAAATTTTAGAGAAGCAAATTCCTCTGGGAAAGGACCTGGAATATCGGCACCTCAATCGTCGGGGGGAAGATCATATCATCTCATTGACGATCTATCCCGAAACAGACCAACTTGGACGGGTAATCGGCATTGAGGGCATCGGGCGCGACATTACCGAAAAAAAAAGATTGGAAGCCGAACTAAAAAAGGCCAAGGACCTGGCGCTGCTGGGAGAATTTTCGAGCGCGATTGCCCATCAGATGCGAAATCCCCTGGGTAATATTCTGATAGGAACCAAACGGTTGCAACATACACTCGGATTAAACGACCTGATGCCGGAAACAGACCGTCCGGCAAAACAGATCGGTGCCATCAAGGCCGACCGAGAAATCCTGGATCACATTATTAAAAATCTATCCGATGGCGTCAACAATCTCAACCAGGTAGTGACCGAATTGCTGGAATACACCAAAACGTTAAAACCGCATATATTTTGCCAGCGGCTGGAGACCATTTTGCAGGAAACCGTGCAGAACTTTGGAGGCATGATCAACCAACATGGTATCGAAGTGCAAGAGTTCTTCAAGACCGATCTTCCACCGGTAGCCGTTGACGCTGTTTTGATCGGACAGGTTTTTCAGAATGTCGTCCATAACGCCATCCAGGCCATGCCGGAAGGCGGAAATCTTTTCCTGTATTCCGGGCGCTACCAACAAATTCCGAACCGAGCCATGATAATCATCAGCGATTCCGGCCCGGGTATTAAAACTTCAGAAGTTGAAAAGGTTTTTCGACCATTTTTTACGACAAAGGACCAGGGAACAGGTCTCGGATTGTCTCTGGCCCATCGAATCATCGATGCCCACCGTGGCATGATATGGATATGCCGCAATCCTTGCCCGCACCTGACCGGGTGTCCCGATGTGAAGAAGAAATGGCTTCACTGGCCGCCGGCCCGGGGCACTACCGTTCATATCCTGCTGCCCATCGAGGCGAATGTAAACTATAGAGATGCGCAGGCAAGTGAAAAGCCGTCCGGTCTTTATGATCCGAAAAGGAATATTCATGAGAGAACACATACTCGTGGTTGATGATCAAGTGTCTTTTTGTCAGCATATCCTGGCAATTCTTCAGGGCGAAGGCTACAAGGTGAGAGTGGCCCACGATTCCAACCAGGCCCTGAACTACCTGTCGTCTCAAACCCTTGACATCCTTCTGACCGATATGAAAATGCCGGGGATCGACGGGATGGAGCTGTTTAAAATTGCCCGCAAAATGGATCCCCATATCTCCGGTATTATCATGACGGCCTATGGTTCTATTTCTTCGGCGGTGGCTGCGGTCAAGGGCGGCATAACCGATTATCTCCAGAAACCGTTCGAGCCGGACGCATTGCTGATGGCCGTGGAGAAAACGATCCGTGAAAGACAGATGCAGCGCGAAATCCGCAGCCTGCGCAAAGAGATCGACCAAAAGTATTCATTCGGCAAAATCATCGGTAAGAATTATAGGATGCAAAACGTATACAGCCTGATTCAACGAGTTGCCCCCACCGACGCCAGGATCTTTATTACCGGTGAAACCGGTGTCGGCAAGGAACTGGTCGCCAAAGCCATCCATTTCAACAGCCACCGTAAAAACAAGCCTTTTGTGGGCATAAATTGCGGTGCCTTGACCGAAACCCTTCTGGAAGCCGAGTTGTTCGGTTATGAAAAGGGTGCGTTCACCGGTGCCAACCGTAAAAAAATCGGCAAATTCGAATATGCGGAAGGCGGCACCGTATTTTTAGACGAAGTCGGAGACATTTCCCGCAGCATGCAGATCAGACTCCTCAGGGTTCTGCAGGAAAAAATGTTTGAACGGGTCGGCGGCAATCGTCCCATCGAATTGGATGTCAGAATAGTTTCGGCCACCAATCAGGATATCATGGAAAAAATCAGAAACGAGGACTTTCGCATCGAACTGCACTACCGCCTCAATGTCATCCCGATCCACATTCCTCCGCTGCGGGAAAGGGTGGAGGATATTCCGCTGCTGGTAAACCATTTCCTGGCGATTTTCAATAAAAGCTTGAACAAAAATATTAGCCACGTCACACCACAGGCTATGGCCCGGCTGATGGATCACTACTGGCCCGGAAATGTGCGTGAACTGGAGAACGTTCTGGAAAGGGCCGTGGTGACCACCGACGGGGATACCATCGACACCATCATATTTTCCCATGATATTCAAAGCAGTGCGCCCCAGGAATCCCCTTATACGGTGGACACGGATATCCCCTTCAAGGTCGCCCGAACCATGGTGGAACAACGCTTTGAAAAAGCCTACATTTTCGAGGCATTAAAGCGCTACAACGGTAATGTTTCAAAAACAGCCCAAGAAACAGGAATCAACCCCCGAACCCTGTGGCGTAAAATCAAAGCCTATGAATTTGAACGCAATATGTTTATGCAAAAAGAAGCCGTGTAATACATGTCAGACTGCGACAAAGATGTCACACATTCAAGTTATTAATATCTCAGCAACTTTCCGATAAACCCTCCCATATACCGTTGTTGCAGGGCATCGATGACATAGCGTGCCGTCGATGCAGCGGATGGAGATGATGCCCTAACTGTCTGAAAATAAACATCATACCGGTGACAGACTTTCAAATGCTTTCTGGCATGTAATTTGCTGTTATTTAACCTGATAATATCATTTTACCGAAATATCCCGATCATATGGTAGGGAAGATGGTGAGAAGCCATCACTGCCCCGCAACTGTGAACGGTACGTCTTTGCTCTCCTACGGAAAGCAAAAGGACGCTTCGAAGAAGCAGGCAGCCAACCCTTTTCTTCGAAGAGTGCAATCTGCAGTTAACCACTGGTCCAACGACTGGGAAGGTGCAGAAAACAAGCTTTACCGTGAGTCAGGATACCTACCCAACCGTAATGCCGCTCTTTCGAGGGTAAAGACGGCATTTGTATCAAATCTGAGTTCAACACGTACAATTTAGGCACTCAGAGGCGGGATCAAATGCCGACCCGAAAAGGACGCGGTAATCCGGTAGCTTCCTCAAGCCCATATCGCTCCATACTCCGTCCGGCCTGAAACATCAGAGCAAATTTAGCGGTCCTGATAGCGAGTTCGTCCAGCCAGAATTCCGCTGCTTATAAACACCAGGGATTTTTACAAAGGAGGTGTATCTATGAATTCCAAAGAAAGGGTTATGGCCGTAATAAACCATGAAAAACCGGACCACATGCCCTGTTTCGGAGCTAATTCGACGGTGACCTATGAGCAAATGGAAGCGGTACAGGCCTTCTGGCCGGAGGGGCATTTAAAAGGGGAGCCCATGGCCAAACAGGCCCTGGCTGCCTACAGCGTACTCGGATTTGATGCGATAAGGATTCCCTTCTGCCAGACGTTTGAAGCGGTCGCCCTGGGCTGTAACTACAAACCGGGACGCGGTATTGAAGAAGGGCAGGAAGGCATTCCGGGCATTGAACATCCACCCCCGTATACCCTGGATGACTCCCCGGATTTTCCCGACGACTTTCTTTCCAGAGGCAACATTCCCGAGCTGATCAAAGCGGTTCGAATTCTGAAAGAAGAAGTGGGCGATACGGTACCGATTGTGGCCGGAATTATCGGGCCGTTTACGATTGCAGGGGCGCTGGTGGATACGGTGCCCCTTCTCAAAGCCAGTTTCAAAACCCCGCTGTTAATGCGACCTTTCCTCGAGGTGGGTCAAAAAGCAGGACACGCCCTGGCCATGGCTATGGTGGAAGCCGGGGCGGACATTATATCCTGTGAAGATATGACCGCCTCGCCGGATTTGATCGCCCCCAAGACTTACAAAGAATACGAAATGGAATATCAGCGCAAACAATTTGAAGGGATCCCGGTGCCCAAGATTTTACACATTTGCGGCAATGTGGATTCCATCATCGAATATATGGGAGAAACCGGCGCGGAGATACTGAGTCTGGAACCGAAGGCCAGTGCCACGCTGGCCCGGGATAAATGCGGACCGGATGCAATTCTAATGGGCGGGGTCGATACGGCCACAGTGCTTTTTATGAAAGACCCTGAAACCGTCAGGCAGGGATGCCTGGAGCAGATCGAAGACGGCATCCAGATCCTGGCTCCGGGCTGTGCGGTAGCGCCGGGTACACCGAAAGAGAATCTTCTGGCCATGGTGGAAGTGGCCAAGGAGCACTAATCCCATCATTTGGGATAATTGCGGGTTCTGCCGGAGCCTGCCAATATTCACCCTTAAAAAGTGAAAGGAGGGTAGATATGAAAGTTTTGAAAGATTTTTCAAAAATTTTCAGACGCTACGATCTCGAGCTGGAAACAACCGGGGAGGCCAAGGAAATTTCGACGGACCCGGTCCTGCAAAAGATCGCGCAATTTGTTGTAGATGGAGATGAAGAGGGGATTGTTCCTGCGGTTGAAGAAGCGCTGAAATCAAAATCCCCTCTGGACGTGATTAACGACGCCTTGATTGCCGGAATGAATGAAGTCAGCCGTCTATGGGATGAAGGCATATATTTTCTTCCGCAGGTCATTCTCTCCTCGGATGCGATGAATCTGGGTATCGACAAATGTGAAGCGGCAATGGGCAAAGCCATGGAAAGAAAAGCCAAAGTGGTTACCCACACAGCTGAAGGCGATATCCACGACATCGGCCAGGTTATTGTAAATGCTCTGCTCAATGCCAATGGTTTTGACGTCGTCAATCTGGGTGCGGACGTTCCGGTAGACAAGGTGGTGTCCGCCTGTAAAGAGCACCGACCCGTTATGGTCACCGGCACGGCGCTGATGACGACCACCATGACCGCCTTTCCAAAGATTGCCCATCAGCTCAAAGCCGCGAACTTGGGAATTCCGTTCATCTGTGGCGGTGGGGCTGTCTGTGAAGAGTATGTCACCGGCTACGATCTGGGTATCTGGGGCAAGGAAGCCAGCCAGGCGCCCGGAATGGCTGAGGACGCTCTGGCCGGCGAAAACTGGGAAGCCATGCGATCGAAATGGAACGGGTAACTGGATGAGAGAAGGATGGTAAATGCTTGTCGATGTCGCTTTCGGGTTTTTAGGCTCCGGCAAAACTACGTTTATCACGCAGGTTCTCAAAGCGTGGGGGGCTGATGAAAAAATAGTGGTGCTGGTAAATGAATTTGGAGAGGTGGGCATAGACGGTGAATTGCTGGCTTCACGGGGCGGCAATGTCGTTGAGATGCCCAGTGGATGCATTTGCTGCACACTCCAGACCGACTTTCGCACCCAGCTTTTGGATATCAGCCGTACTATCCGGCCCGAAAGAGTCATTATTGAACCCACAGGTGTTGCAACCATCGGACAAATTGAGGAAATTCTCGCAAGTCAGTTATTCGAGCAAGTTATCGATGAGCTCCATAAAATCCTGGTGATAGATGCCACCGGATTCATGGAGCTTTATCGAGCCAATCGTCACTTTGTGGAATCCCAGGTAGAAAGCGCCCATATTGTGCTGCTGAACAAGTGCGATCTGGTGGACAAAAAAATGGCGATGCTTACCCGGTCTGCTGTGGCAGGCATCAATCCGGAAATTGCCATATTGAAAACAGTATTCGGAGCGGTGGACTGGGATGAGTATCGGCTCTCTCTCACATTTGCCCACGGAAGCGCAGAACGTCCGGCTTCACCGGGTGAACCAACGCAATTGCGGGAAACGGAGAAGGAAGCTTCTTCTCCGTTTCCCACGTGGCAATCAATATCCGAACATCCGGAAGAACATTCCGGTGTTCATCATTTCCATGAAGAAGAGAACGCCCTTGGGTATGAATCCATTGGTTTTGTTTACGATGAAACATCGTTTGACCGCAAAAAACTGGAAGAATTGTTCCAAAGGCTCATTGCTGCAGAAACCGGCATGGGAGCGGTTGTAAGGGCTAAAGGAATTTTCAGATGTGATGATCGCTGGGTCCTTATGGAGATTGCATCCAAGGAATACTCATCGCAACCTGTTAGAGAGTTCAAGCAGAGTAAAGTCTCAATCATCGGCAAGGATTTGAAAAGAGAAATGCTCAAAGCCGCCTTTGAACAGTGCGCAAGCGGATAGCGGTGTGGATCGGTTGATTTTTGCCGCGAATCCGACATCAGCGGCAAGAACAACCCCACCATCAATTTTTCTCAGCAAACCGTTTGATATTGAAGGCACGCGATATCACGCTGATTTGGCGTGCATCGCGCCGATAGATTCATGCAACAACAACCATCTAACAGGACACCTGAAACCATTTAAAAAAAGATCTCTATTTGCCTGACAAGACAGGATCTCCACTCGGCCGATCATGGTGATGGGTGTTGCACTGTTGTATCGCGGAGAAAGGAGGTAAAATATGGTACCTGCGACGTTATTAGGCATCAGCATCATGTGGCTTCCGGTCGCACTGCTCTTACTGGACAAAGGCGAAGCCAAAGGGACCGGTTTTGCTACGGCCATAGTCGGAGCACTTACGATAGTCGCCGGAATCATTACGTCTACCGTTTACACAAATCCGTGGGTCGGCTCGCTGCTTGTGGTATACGGATTCTTTTACTGCTCTGTGGCCCACGCCCTTTATACCGGACAGGAAGACTTGCGCTCCGTAGGAAACGTGAGCTTGACCGTTGCTATTATCTCAATTGTTTACGTCATTCTATCGCTGACCGGTGGACCGGTCCTGGAAGGCGGAAAGCAGCTGATCGCCAGAAACTATTTCCTGGCCTTTGCCTGTGCCGGTTACGCGGTGTTGTATATCATGGTCTGGCTCAACGCATTTCAAAAATTCTCGGCCAAGATCCTGGCCTGGTCCCTCATTGTGTGGACGATCGTGGGATTGTGGATACCCGGATTTTGGCTGCTGGCTGCGGGCAAGCTGCCATTTTAGGACGCCATGATTTGCTGTGTTTTAGAGTATCGCGTTTGAGTTAATTCCCCAGCTGCAGAAACCCAAAAAGATATTCAAGGTTTGCCCCTGGTAAAAACATGACGCACCATTCGCAAACGCGTAAACCCGTCGTCCTGATTGTGGACGATCGTTTCAGAGCACTCAAGAGTCTCCGGCGGCTGATCAGCCCTGCTGATTTTTCGCCTCTGTGGGTTCCCAACGAAGAAGAAGGATTGCAGGTACTCAAAGATCGGCCGGAAAATGTGGCCGTAATCATCATTGACCTGAAATCTTCTGCAATGGGCGGCGGCGGCTTTTTAAACCAGGCGCGACAGGTTGCACCGAGTGTGCCGGTTCTCATTACCGGACCGCTGAGCCATTGCTTGTATCAGGATGGCACATTTTATCAGTTGTCCGGAACCGACCTGAAAAGCGAAATCAACACCGTTTTGCTGGGTATCATCCACCGCAAGGGCATGGTCCAAACCGCCGATCATAGGCAAACCGGACGAATGGATCATTTTGGTGTCATCATCGGACGCAGTCGCGGTATCAACAAGGTTTATCGGCTGATTGAGAAGCTGCGACAATCCTCGGCCACAGTGCTGATCCATGGCGAAAGCGGAACCGGCAAAGAATTGGTCGCCCGGACCATACACAGGACCAGCGTTCGAAATAAACTCCCCTTTGTTGCCGTTAACTGCGGGGCTATTCCGGCCAATTTGATGGAAAGTGAGTTGTTCGGGCATGAACGCGGTGCCTTCACAACGGCCATTAGCCGGCGCAAGGGAAAATTTGAAATCGCCGGCGGTGGAACGCTGTTACTGGACGAGATCGGAGAACTGGACAAAGACCTTCAGGTTAAGCTGCTCAGGGTCCTCCAGGAAAAAGAGTTTCAGCGGGTGGGGGGCAACGCCACCATCAAAACCGATGTGCGCATTATCGCCGCTTCCAGCCAGGACCTCAAAAGCGCTGTGGGGGATGGACATTTCCGGGATGATCTTTTTTACCGTATCCATGTGGTTCCCATCCATATCCCACCCCTGCAGGAACGCAAAGAGGATATCCCGCTGTTACTGGAACATTTTATGGAAAAGTTTGCCGGTGAAATGAAATGCAGTCAGCCTTTGCTGACAGAAGAAGCGCAAATGGCTCTGTGCAGTTACGACTATCCGGGCAATGTTCGCGAATTGATCAATATCGTAGAGCGCTTATTCATTACCTGTCCCAACGGTCAGATCACCCTGGAGGATCTGCCGGAAGAGGTGGGCTTGGCAATTCGGCCTTCAGCCATCAGATCGAATCTCTTGAAACAAATACCTGAGGAAGGGATTCGGCTCACGGATGTGGAAAAAGAGTTGATCCAAGAAACCCTGGAACTAACCAACGGGAATAAACAGGCCGCTGCCAGAATGCTGGGCATCACCCGGCGTCTGCTGTATTTACGGCTGGACCAATACGGGCTTTAACCGGGTCAGGCTGCCACCCCCGGTTACACGATCCGAACCCGCTGTAACCTGAGGTGACACATTCTGCGCAGCACCTGAAAACAGGCGAAAGGAGCTCAAATTAACCTTTATATTTTCAATATGTTATCAGCCCAATCCTCGTGGCTGAGTGGCACAAAAATTGCTCATTATTGAATCGGAATCAACCACGTACCGTTTCAACCACATAACAGGAAGGGGGTAAAATGGCTCGTAAAAAAGTAACCAAGATGGCTTACACCAGCGGTGATGAAATGATTTTCGGAACCGCCAAGCATCCGGTAACCACCAAACGCGGCATCGAGATCGGCGGTGGCTATGTCCATCCCGAGGTGGTGCCGCACCCCAGACCGGGCAGTGAAAAGACCATGAAAACCCTGCTGCGGGAATACGAAAAGGCCAATGGTGATGCCCTGGAACGGATGGTCATCGTCGGCCATCCGACGCTGCAGATCGAAAACGAGCATGTGTATCAGATGACCCACAATCCGAAATGGGGGGGAGAGATTGCGGCGCAGTCGGCCAAACAGATGGACGAATATCTGGAAAATTACGGGCTGAAGGCTTCCTATCGCTCAACCATCGCCGACCTGCGCAAACCCGACATGCACCACATGCGTGAAAGCGACTACACCATGGAGGTGATTGAATCCTTCAAGGAATGCTCCAAACACGCGGATGTCGTATCCATCGAATCCATGGGTGGTAAAGAGATATTCGACCATGCCATTATTCGAAACGACATTCAGGGAATTCTATTCGGCATCGGTGTTCTCGGCGCCATCGACATGGAATGGATGTGGACCCAAATCGTAGAGATCGCCAAGAAAAATGGCTGCATTCCGGGCGGAGATACCAATTGCTCCGAGGCCAATACTGCCATGTTTATGGCCGGCGGAATGACCTCCAAGGATGTGCCCCATGTGATGGCGGCGCTGGCCCGCGCCATTGCCGCTTCCAGAACCCTGGTAGCCTATGAATGCGGTGCCACAGGACCTACCAAGGACTGTGCCTATGAGGATCCCATCATCAAGGCGATGGCAGGTGTTCCCATCTCCACCGAGGGGAAGACCAGCGCCTGTGCGCATTCCGATCTAGCCGGAAACCTGATTGGCGCCGTATGCGACCTGTGGAGCAACGAGGCCGTGGAATACCATGACATGTTCGGTGCCACCACCACTTCGGTCTTTGCTGAAATTTTGGGTTATGACGTCGCCCAGTTCAACACTGCCATTGAACTCGGCTATCAGCAACAGATGAAAGAGATTCTAGTCAACTCCGATATGTATCGGGATTCCCACAGCCTGATCGTATCTCCCAACAATGCCTGGGAGGTCGGCAACGCTATTGTCAGCAACCGCAATAAGAGCAACTACAATAGCGCCCTAGCCGGTGCCATGAAGGCCGGGGAGATCATCCTGGAAGATGCGCAGATGAAACTGACGTCCCTTGAGGAAGAGGCCCTCAAGAAGGCCATGGCGGATATGAAAGCCTTGCCGGAAGATGAAGGGACCTTCATCGACCAGTCCCTCGACAAATACAAGAACGTCAAGGGCTTTAACCCGGCTTCATACGGGCTCTAATCAACGGTCAAAAAATTACTATTTGATTCACAGGGCATAGCATGGTAGATTCCCGGCTATGCCCTGGTTTTTTATTTTCACTCGGCTTTGTACATAATTTAGGATGATGGTTGAGGATATGACCGGACGATGATTGCCTGCACACGATGCGGACGCTGGCATTCGGACGCGGAAGCGGCAACTGGAAAACGGCTGACCTGTACGGAAGTAAAACAATACTGGGCCGGGAGAAGGACCAGACACCAACACCGGTACGGCCACATTCCCCAAATCACCACCGATGAATCCGAAAACTGGATCTGTCTTAAATGCAACCGTAAGTTGTAAACCGTAAAAAGCGCTCAAAATATACCTGGGGCTGGGTATAACCGATGTAGTATATCTCTCAGGAAAGGAGCAAATAGTCCAATGGCAAAATTGGGTTGCGCACTGGATCTGGGCACCAGCGGATTCAGAGGGCAAGCGATCGACCTTGACGCGGGCGGCAAAATTCTATCCACGGCCATAACCACCCGGCACCCTCTTCCCGGAGCCAATGTCATCGACCATCTGCATTTCGCCCTTGAAGTGGGACTCGAATTTGCAAGCGAGATCGTGGTAAATGCCGCCAATCAGGTGATTGACCATCTGCAGGTGGACAAAGACCAGATCATTAAATTGGCGATTTGCGGAAACCCCATTCAACTCTCTCTATTCCAAGAAATCGAAATCAGAGATCTGGCCTATGCCGGGAAACGGAAGCTTGAATCCCTGGGTGTCGTCCCTCCCAAGCGGGATGCGCAGATCGTAAAAGCCGAGCAGATACGCGGACTCGATCTTCCACCCGCGGCCGATATCCTGATTCCGCCTGCCGTAAGGCATGAAATCGGGGCCGACGCACTGGCCATGATGATCCAGACCGGGATGCTGGAGTCGGACAAGATTGTGGTGGTAACGGACTACGGAACCAACAACGAGATGGCGCTGCTTGTAAACGGTACGGTCTACACCGGATCCACCGCCGCCGGTCCCGCCCTGGAGGGACAGCATATCGAAGACGGTCTTCTAGCCCTGCCCGGTGCGATCTCGGATCTTGATTTTGAAGCGACCAAAAATCTCGTCCGGACGGGCTTTCAAAGGGTTACCGGAGCCGATCAAGCCATTGAAGGCACCTTTAAAACCTTTGTACTCGACAAAGAAATGAGGGCCCGCCCGGGAGACACCGTCCATCCGTCCTCCGGTCATCGCACTGCCAAAGGAGTAGCGGAAGCAGTCGGAATCACCGGAACTGGCGTCGTAGCACTGATCAGCCAGGGATTTAAATCCAAGCATATCCGGATTCCCAGGATTAATACACCGGACAATATGATCCATTTACCCAACGGGATCAAGTTCACTGAAAAAGACCTTCTGGAGGCCGGTTAAGCCATCGGGGCTGTCCGGGCAGGACACCTGACTCTTTGTCAGGAAGCCGGCATCAATCCGGAGGATATTGCGATCGCCTACAGCTCCGGAGCTTCGGGGACATACGTGGATGCTCTCAAGGCCCAGGATATCGGTATGATTCCACCGGGAGTGGAAAAAATCTACCAGGTCGGCAACACTTCCCTGAGCATGGCCAGAGATATGGTCCGAGACGAGCAGGAACTCTGGCGCATGAAGAAAGTAGCTGATGAACTGCGGCAGCATCACTGTATGTTTGCCGAGTCAAAGGTGTTTGAAAAGGTCTACATTCTGGAGCTTTCTTACTGGACCGAAGGGATGCCCCTGGGACAGTATCAAAAATTTTTGAAAAAATACGGACTTCCGCCGCTCAGCGAGGTTACGACACCGCCGGAAGTCATTAAAACCGTGGAGCGAGATATACCGGATTTGGGCCGAATGGGTCTTCAAATTATTCCCGACATCGGCCAGCGTCGAACGATTGTTTTCCAGGGATGTCTAGGTGATATGACCTGTGAAAGCGAATGTCCGGAAAACGCCCTTGAAATTGAGGAAACACCGGAGGGAGATCATAAAATCACCATAAATCTTGCCTTGTGCGACGGCGTAGCCTGCAGGAGATGCGAAAGGGCTTGCAGCGAAAAGTTGTTTGATTTGATAAAACTGATAACGTGCAAAGCGGAGGTTCAGTAAAAAAGGATCTCTTCAGGAGTGGACCTCGGCCGGGTCCATCATATAATAGACAGAATTCCACAGGCATTTCCCAACCGAATACTTTTCAATTCAACCAGCGGATGAACGATGGACAAAAAAAAGACGGACCAATCCATTGTATCAGCTTTAAACCGGGTCAAAGGTATCAGACAAGCATCTCCGGTAGCCGATGGTGATCGAACGAATATACTGGCGCTTGAGAAAAAAGCCGAAGAGCGGGCCCTGATGGGACTGGGCAAAGTTGTCAATACCGGTGTATTGGAGGTGCTCGATCAGGACTTGATTTATGCGGCCCTTACGGATATGGATTTTGACTGGGGAGACGAGGCCACGCTGGTACTGAAAAAGGGCGATGAGGTGGTGGGTGAAGAGGTGCGAGACGAAGCCGTAATTGCCGAACTGTCCAACAAGAAAAATGTCTGGTTCATGCATCGCAATTTTGTGATCTACAAGGACAGGGTTTCATTTCCCCAGGATATTATGAAAAAGGTCTGCTACTTTGAAATCCCCTGTCTGCCTGCCGAATGGTGCATACTGGAAGATGATCAAATGAAGTGCCGCAATATTACCTACGCCAACCCTTCCACCCTGTGCGATGTCTTTTTAAAAGAGCAGTACTTCGACCGCATGGATGAAAAAGGATCCGGAACGATTCTGGTCGGGGTGAAATTCTAGTGGATGCTATTGTCCTGGGATATGGGCTGTGCGGCAATGCGCTCCGGAAACCGGATGAACTGCTCGCCGATGCACAGGTGCCCGTTTTTATTCCCATGGATCAGGATCATCCGGTAGATTATTTCGTCGGTCTGAATATCGGCGGCCGGGAGTGTTATTATCAGGAGCAGTGCCGTGTGGCCGGCACCTTCTTTATGATCCCCGGATGGACCCGCCATTGGAAAGAGCTGTTTGAAAAAGAATACGGTAAGTTCGATGTGGAGTCTGCCAGACGTTTATTTCGCATGTCCAACTATGAACGCGCCTTGCTTATTCCCAACCCGGTGTTGTCTGAAGAGGAGATGCGGCACAACATAGAAGAATTCAACCGCCTGTTCGGCTTTCGCACCGAAGTCCGGCAAGGGAACCTGGACCTGTTGCTGAATACCTGGAAAACCGCCAGGGAGTTCCTTATGAAAAGCAAGGAGGCTTAATCCGGATAAACCAAAAAAGTTACAAGTGAACTAAAGTTTTAAGTGCCTTAAATTAATGTGTCGCACTCGGCCGTAGTAGTCGTAGTCCAACATCCGGCCATCGTAGCCACCTCGGCGGATTAGGC
>Ga0126332_10000330_pt1 | contig 17715 bp, 15 predicted proteins | sample InaspJWI42metaG_FD_94482 | JGI IMG/M metagenome (GOLD analysis project Ga0126332, IMG submission 94482) | Marine gutless worms symbiont microbial communities from Oahu, Hawaii - Inanidrilus sp. 2 OAHU.JWI-42 metaG | ecosystem: Host-associated > Annelida > Digestive system > Unclassified...
CTCTTTGATGAAAGACGAACCCCAGGTGGCCGAATATTTCCGGGACGCGGTGCTGGAGATCACAGACCCCAACGTGCTCAAAGAGGTTGTGGATGAACTGGACACCATCGATTTTCGCAAACTTGGACCGGACGTCAAGGGTGATATATTCGAATATCTGCTGACCCACCTTGGCCAGTCTGCATTAAACGGCCAGTTCCGTACCCCCAGGCAGATCCGCGCCTTCATGGTCGCAATGGTGGACCCGGATATCGGTGACACCATCAATGACCCGGCCTGCGGCACGGCAGGATTCCTGATCGACACGGTGGACCACCTTCTGGCCAAATACAGTGAAAAACCCCAGGAAATTCCCATCTACGGCGAAGACTGGCTGGAAAAGCGGGGGCAAAGTCTGGTAGATGCAAAAAAGGAAATTCCACATCTGCAGACATACCGCAAAGGAGCCGGTGAACGAATACCGGACTGGGGCATTCTCGAAGCCTCCATTTACGGCACGGATGTCTCCCGCCAGATGATGCGCATTTCCATGATGAATCTGGTGCTGCACGGCATCAGCAAGGCTAGGCTTAAACGGGCCAATGTGCTCTCTGAAATCGGCGGTCAATCCGAAGATGATCTAAATCGGCGCTACAAGGTGATCCTCTCCAATCCACCCTTTGCCGGTGTGCTGCCTAAAGAGTCCATTCGCCAGGATCTTCCCACAAGCTCAAAAAAAAGCGAGCTTCTTTTTCTGGCGCTTATGATGGAATCGCTGGCGCCCGGCGGCCGCTGTGCGGTCGTTGTTCCGGAAGGGGCGTTATTCGGCTCCACCCTTGCCCACAAGTCCCTTCGTCAAAAGCTAGTGCAGGATTTTGAGATACTTGCCGTAGTATCGCTTCCGGCCGGAGTATTCAGACCCTATGCCGGGGTCAAGACCTCGGTGCTGGTATTTCGCAAACCGGCTTCAACTCCCAAAAAGGGAAAGGCAGCCACGCAAAAGGTATGGTTTTATGAAGTAAAAAACGACGGCTTTGACCCGGATAAAATCCAGGGCGGGGTCCGACCGGAAACCCCTGAGAAAAACGACATCCCCGGGCTTCTTGCCGCGTGGAATCAATATAAGAAATCCGATTTCATAGTGCCGCCCGGAGAAGAAGCAAATACAATTTTACCTCCGGGAAGTGAGGAGCCCAAATCCTGGTGGGCAGCCCATGATACCGTCGAATCCGGCGATTTCAATCTCACTGCCAGTCGTTATAAACCGCAGATCGGTGAAAAAATGTTGGATGAAGACCCGGCCGATCTAATCCGTGAGGTGCTGGCGATTGAAAAGGAAATAACGACAGGATTAGAAAAGTTACTGAAGGATGTAGAGGTGGTGGAATGAATTGGCTTGTTGTTAGAATTAGACAGGTTGCTGAAGTCGCCAGTGGATTTGGGTTCCCAAGGAAATACCAGGGGCAAACAGATGAAGAATATCCCTTCTTTAAGGTAGGAGACATGAATCTTCCTGGCAACGAACGATGCATGACCGTAACAACAAATACAATATCCAGCAAAACCCTAAAAAAGCTTAAAGCAAAGACCTTCCCGCAGGGAACAATTATATTCCCTAAAATCGGGGCAGCGATAGCTACTAACAAGAAAAGGATGCTTACAAAATCTTCCGTCGTTGATAATAACGTTATGGGGCTTATCCCAAATCAGCACATCAAAGAGTGGTACTTGTATTATTGGGCGCAGCAGTTTGATCTCCGTATTCTAAGCAATATTGGTCCAGTTCCTTCGATGCGGAAAACCGAAGTTGAAAAAATCCCTATTCCTTTACCTTCGTTCTCCGAACAACACCGTATTGTTGAAATACTTGACCAGGCCGATCGGCTGCTAAAGTTGCGCACTAAGACTGACGCCAAAGCCCGGCGAATCCTGCCGGCACTATTCATCAAGATGTTTGGTGATCCGGCGACGAACCCAATGGGATGGGATACAGTATTATTTAATGAGGTTGTGGAAATAGGGACTCAGCTTGTAGATCCCAATCAATCTGAATTTTTGGATCTGCCTCATATCGGTGGAGAACATATCGAAAAAGAAACGGGACGTATTTTATCGCCACCATTGGTAAAGGATAGCAACCTGCGGAGCAATAAATTCAATTTTTCCTCTGACCATATCCTTTTATCTAAGATTCGACCTTACCTGAACAAAGTCGCATATCCTAGATTTTATGGTGTCTGCAGTGCTGATATTTACCCACTGAGACCTAAAAAAAATAATGTGACACATTGGTATCTGGTTTCACTGCTCAGGACACAAGCTTTTTTAGACTATGCCAAAGCTCACTCGGATCGTCTACGAATACCAGAATTAAACAAGGCTCAACTCGGCGCTTTTGAGTTTCCTCTCCCTGACCCACATTTAATGATAGCATTCGATGAAAGAGTGGAAAAGATAATATCGGTTGAGAATTTTCGTTTTGCTCTTCAGGAAAAAATAGAAACGCTTTATCAAGTAATACTGCACCGTGCCTTCAACGGTGATCTCACCGCGTCTTGGCGTGAGGCACATATGAAAGAACTGTTGCAGGAGATGGAACTGCAGGCAAAGGCATTGGCATCTTAGGAGAAACCGGATGATCAAATCTATTCATCTTGGCAATTTTAAAGCGTTTGCAGAAACGCAGGTGATACCGGTAAAGCCGATAACGCTCATTTTCGGGGCGAATAGTGCCGGAAAGTCCAGCATTATCCACAGCCTGGCATTGCTCCATGAGGCGCTTAACACCGGAGAACTTGACATTTTCCACACTAGGCTTGGCGGCAGTTCGATTGATCTTGGCGGTTTTCGCCAATACATTCATCGGCGACAAGCCAACCGACGCATGGATTTACGGCTGACCCTCAACACGGCAAAGTTCCAGGGGCGTCTCAAGGAGCTACTTGATCCGGCAATGGAGATAACCACCGCTGTCACTGTCGGGATGCCCCTTGACGACCAGGACCAACCGCTGCCGGGAGCGGGACCGCGTGTTATTTCCTACGAACTGGAAAGTGACGGTAAAACTCTGCTTCGGATGAGCCGCCGGCCGGCCGGTCATTTTGCCCTTGATCTGCTGCCATACAACCATCCGGTACTGAAAAAGATCATTACGGCCCTTCTGGAAGGTTTTACTACGACTGGCAAAATATTCGAAAAAGATATTGCAGGGCTGGAATCACCGATGACGGATATCATTGCCGACCTGCGCGCATCCATGGGTGCATTTTTCCCAAAAGGACTTGCGGACTTCAGCCGAGATGATGATGGCGAAGCCCGTCAGTCTAGCCTGTTTCCGGTAAGCAAAGGATACCGTCGGGAAGATTTAGCCAGGGCGCTGCGCTTTTTTCTCCCGCGGACCCTTGATGAACTGCTCCGTGAAATTAACGCGTTGGTAGAGTCTGAAATAAAACGAATGCAGTATCTAGGACCTTTGCGTTCATATCCGCCAAGACACATTGCTTTTGCGGAACATGAAGACCTCAACTGGTTTGCCGGTGGCGGGTACGCCTGGGATGTGGTTCGCAGGGACGCTGGGGTGCGAAAGCAGGTAAATACCTGGCTGGGAGACAAAGAGAAACTCAGCACTCCATATGAACTTTTAATTCGTGACCTTGTTGGTCTCGACCAGATTGAAACCCCTCTTCTTGACGGGCTTGAACGGTTGAATGAAGAAGGCCTTGATATTGAGTACGAAGAGGAATCGCGATATACGTCCGCTGGAACCTGGCCGATAATAAAAGACACCGAAGCAGAGGCAGAAAAATTACGCGATCTTATTCTGGCGTCAGACATCGAAAGGCTCAATGAGTTGATCTTGGTTGATCGAAGAACCGATACACAGGTCTCTCATCGGGATGTCGGCATCGGTGTGAGTCAGGTGTTGCCCGTGCTTGTATCAGCCTATGCTTCTCGCAATGAAATAATCGCCATCGAGCAGCCGGAAATTCACTTGCATCCGGCCTTGCAGGCTGAGCTGGGTGATTTGTTCATCAATTCCGCCCTTGGTGGTAATCAAAATACATACCTGCTTGAAACCCATTCCGAGCATCTCATCCTACGTATCCTCAGACGAATCCGGGAGACAGCCGAGGGTGAATTGCCGGATGGATTGGCTCCGATCACTCCTGACCATGTGTCGGTGCTCTATGTCGAACCCGGCAAAGAGGGTTCAGAAGTAGTCCATATACCTACGAATAAGGAAGGTGAATTCGAACGGCCCTGGCCCCGGGGTTTTTTTGCTGAAAGAGCCCGGGAGCTGTTCTGATGATATACGAGTATGCAATAGAGCCGACCTTGGCGGTTGCCTGGGGAAAAAGCCAGAGTGAATTTGAATACTATTATGAAAAGTTCGGACTCGGCCAGTCGAAAATCATGTCGGAATTTCCAAAATTCAAAAACTGGAGGAAGCAGTTCAAGCAGGCTGCTGCCGGGGCACAGGATTTTGAATTACAGCGAATTACGGCTCTTTTTAATCTCTTAGTGGAAAGGCGTATCATCCGAGAAGGCTTTACCTACGACGGCACAACCTCATGGCTTGAAAATGCGGAAACGGAAAATGATCGTTGCCCATTTCAGGCAATTCTTTCTTCTGAAAATCCTCGAAAACACAAAAGCGTTTTATCTCAAACTTCTGTCAAGAGCAGCAACCTGTGGAAAACAGTGGAGCAGGACTACTGTCCAAGAATGTCCGAGAATATGGCTCAGCTTGTTTTACCGATTTTATCAAACTGTAGCAGACTTTATCTGATAGACCCGCACTTTGGACCTGAAAATCCCAGACATCGCAGACCCATAGAGGCTTTTCTAAAATGCATGGCCAACAACCGCTTTGGTAAACCGCTTCCCGATTGCATTGAAATTCATACATCAGACAAAGCGGCTTTCGAATTTTTTAAAGATACCTGCCAGGAAAAATTACCGGCCCTCATCCCTTCCGGTTATCGCGTTAAGCTGAAAAGATGGATAGCGCGACCCGGTGGAGAAAAGTTTCATCAACGATTTATTCTTAGCGACATTGGCGGTGTCGAAGTCGATCCCGGCCTCGATGATGGAAATGAAGGTGAGAGCTTTAAAGTAATGCTACTCAAACGGAAAATGTTTGAAAAACACTGGCAAGATTTTATTGCCGCACATGCTTTTGACCTTGCAGAGGCACCATTAGAAATATTCGGCAAAGCATAAAGAGATAATTGAGTGAGTCCAGCTCTGAGAAAGGTAAATGCCGGGGACCAAGTAAAACCGAGTAGTTTCTACAAAGATATATAACTTATTAGAGACCAGGGCAGAGTCAGGGCAGACTCGGGGAAGAGTCACCGCAAGAATCGGGAACAATCAGGGACTATGTTGGAACCAAGTAAGCACCAAGTAGGAACTAAGCAGGCATCAAGTAGGAACTATGTATAATCCGGGAAGGCACTGAGTCACAAATAAATAGAATGGCAACCTACTATTCCCTAATCCTCCACACCTTCACTTCAGCAACATCCTTTTTCCAAAAATAGCCTATTGAAGGCAATTCAAACATAAAAGTTTTTATTATATATTAATATATTTTATTATCACCCTTGGATTTTACTCTATCTGATCTCTCGCTCACGCTAATTCCAAAACAAATTCCTTTTCAAAAATAATAAAAATCATCTTTAATATAAGTTAGTTATGAAAATGTTCTGTGATTTAGTATGTCGAATTAGCGTCTGATTTCGTTTTTGGCATCTGTTTTGCTAAGTATCATAAATAAATTGTTTTTCCCATAAATATTATTGGAGGGGCTTCAATGACAATGGTGCAATTGAAAGATGATCAAAAAATCCAGATTCTGCTGGTTCAGTTGCAAGAGCGATACGCTGCTGCCCACAAGATGCGGGAACGAAGCACCAATTTTACGATATGGCTTTCGGGAATGGCCATCGGTCTTGCGTGGCTGCTGATCAGCCATCAAACACTAGCGTTTTCCCAGCGTCTTGCTCTGACATTGCTGATAGCGACCCTCTGGACAGGCGCAGGGATCTTTATTCTGGGTCTGCGGAAAGGATTTCAAAGCAATCGCAGCACAATGATTAAAAGCGAACGGGCTCTTGGTATGTATGAAACCGGTATCTATCTCCAGGAAAATTCTCTGCTACCGGCAGCATATAAACGAACAAAGGGTAAATGGAACGATCATTTTTCAACGCTGTGCGTGTGGCTGTGTTTTGTGGCGTTATCTCTTTTTATCCTTGCATGGACTTGCCCCGACCATGCCGAAAATAATGTTTCATCCGAAAAGAAAATCGATTGTCGATTTCATGAAACTTCTAGCAAGAAAAAATCGACCTAAAGGTCATGAGAGGTGCCCGTGCGGCTCCGGCGAACGGCTTCGAAATTGCCACAGGCAATTGCTTTACAGCACTCGGGAGAAAGTTGCCTGGAAGTATGTTATTAAAGATTTGCAGGCTGTTCTAGCTGATGATAAGGTCAACTATAAAGAATCAAGTTTAGAAAAGAATATCCCTACGAATCCTCAACCCTACAGAAAGGAATCTTGCCTTAATGGCTGATGAAAAAAGGAGACATCGAACATCGTTTACGCGTTCTCTTCAGAGGATCGCCGAACGCATCGACACATCATCGGAATTCAGTGTGGAATGGTACGATGATCTTTTTAGAAGAAAAGAAAAAACAAGGACAAAAGGCAAAAGGCCATCATGCAGAAAGACAACATTCATATCAATATAGTTGCCGACGACCGCGAATGTAGAAGCGATGTAATAAATTTACTGTCGAAAATTGAAAATGTGGATCTTAGTATTCGGCGGCTATCCGTGGGAGACTATCAGATTGGTAGACGTGTGATTATTGAGAGAAAAACATTAAAAGACTTTGCTATTTCGGTCATAGACGGCAGACTTTTTAAGCAAATGATTTACCTAGCAAATTCCAAGTCTGAAGGTGTATTGATTTTGGAAGGCACGACCAGCGACTCGGTTGAAATTGGAGTGACAAGGGAGGCCATGCAGGGTGCGCTGATTACAGTTTCCTTGATAATAGGTGTACCAGTCCTGCGATCCAAAAATCCTACTGAAACCGCTAATTTAATTGTCTATATCGGCCGCCAGATAGAATCGATAACCAACGGCGGAGTACAACGGCACGGCTATCAGCCCAAAGGGATACGTTACAGGCAACTTTATATTTTGCAGGGATTGCCTCGTGTCGGTCGTGAAAGGGCGGATCGACTTCTGGATCGTTTTGGCAATGTTGAGGCCGTCATATCTGCTAGCATTGACGAACTGCAAACCGTAGACGGTATCGGAAAAAACATTGCCGAAAAGATCAAATGGGCGGTAAGCGAACATGTGCCATCAAATTCTCCCAAGCCTTTTGAATCTGAGCCGAGTTCAGTAGAAGCAGTATCACTAGAGGCGCAATCCATGACTACCGACACTTCACAGGAGCACTAATTATGAAACAACCTGACGGCTTCATTGATCCTCACGGTGGATTTCGAGAACTCAAATCATACCAGATGGCAGAAATTGTTTATGACGCAACTGCTAAATTCTGCGACCGCTGGATCGGCCGGCGCTCCCGCACCCATGATCAAATGGTACAGGCCGCTCGCAGCGGCAAGCAGAACATTGCCGAGGGCAGCATGGCCTCCGGCACATCTAAAAAATTCGAGCTAAAACTGGTCGGAATAGCCCGTGCCAGCCTGGAAGAGCTGTTGCTCGATTATCAGGATTTCCTGCGGCAACGCAATCTGTCTCTCTGGCAGAAAAACCATCCTCAGGCTCAAAAGATCCGAAAGCTCGCTTACGCGAGCAATAGGTCCTATATAACTTATAAGGCCTATATTGAAGGTGCTCCGCCCGGTGTTGCAGCAAATACCATAATTTGCCTCTTTCATCAGACCAACTTTTTGTTGGATCAGCAATTGAGACAATTGGAAAGACAGTTTTTAGAACAGGGCGGTTTCACCGAAAAGCTCTATCATACAAGGCTGAAGGCAAGAAGGCGTTACTGATAAAAGCCTAAGTTGACTTGCAAATTTGGAATCAAAGGTTTAATCGTGAGAATCAACACAGGAGGTCATCACATGTTGAAACAGGAGCTACAAAAACATTTCGGGTTTAATAACTTCTTAAAAGGCCAGGAAGGGGTCATCAGCAAGGTCCTGGAGCGCCAATCAGCGGCAGCCATTTTTCCAACCGGTGCCGGTAAATCCCTCTGTTATCAACTGCCGGCAATGTTGTTGCCGGGCCTGACGCTCGTTGTATCGCCCCTGCTGTCCCTGATGAAAGATCAGATGGACTTTTTGCTGGCAAAAAATATCCCGGCTGCGCGCCTGGATTCAACCCTTGCAAAAAAAGAATATAACACGATTCTCGAAAGCGCTAAAAACGGTGAATTAAAACTCCTGATGATTTCGGTCGAACGGTTTAAAAATGAAAGATTTCGCGCTCAACTGAAAAAAATGAACGTCACCCTGCTGGTGGTGGACGAAGCGCACTGTATCTCCGAGTGGGGGCATAATTTTCGGCCCGAATATCTGAAACTACCAGATTACCAAAAGGAATTCAAAATAGCACAAACGCTGTTGTTGACCGCGACCGCTACAGAGCATGTAATCGACGACATGTGCGCCAAATTTGACATTCTTAGACAAAATGTGTTTGTTACCGGCTTTTATCGGGAAAATCTTTTTCTGCAGGTAACACCGACAGCCACTTCTGAAAAAAAGGATCGCCTGCTGCAAAGAATCAATGAAGCACCCCAAGACTCGACCATTGTTTATGTCACCCTGCAAAAAACAGCTGAAGATGTTGCGGATTTCCTTTGCGTAAATAACATCAATGCGCATCCATACCATGCCGGGATGGATAACGAAAAACGGGAGCAGATTCAAAACCAATTCATGGATGGGAGCCTGGCCTGTATCGTGGCAACCATCGCTTTTGGAATGGGGATCGATAAAAAAGACATCCGCCGAATCATTCATTACGATTTACCCAAATCCACTGAAAACTACAGCCAGGAGATCGGACGTTCCGGACGAGATGATGATTCTTCTTTATGCGAAGTGCTCGCCAATCGAGACAACATTCATGTTCTGGAAAATTTTATTTACGGCGATACTCCCGAGAAACCGTCGATCTGTCAATTGCTTCAAACTATAAAAGAGAATGATGGCTTTATCTGGGAAATAAAAACGGTAGAGCTTTCAAATGCCTTGAATATCAGAATCCTTCCCTTAAAAACTTTGCTGGTCTATCTGGCAATGAAAAAAGTGATTCGACCCAAGCTGACCTATTTTGCAGAATATTCATTCAAGTATAAAATCGATCCAACCGGGATTATCAACAAATTTGAAGGGGAAAGAGGGCAGTTTGTTACCACGGTTCTAAACCAGTGTCACACTAAAAAAGTATGGACAACTGTCGATATCCCGGCCATCCTTAACAATTACAATACCGACCGTCAGCGGATTCTCGCCGCACTGGAATACTTTGATGAGAAGGGTTGGATTGAGCTCCAATCCAAACAGGCAGTAGAAGTTTACGACATTCTGACCCAGGCATTTAATATCGAAGATCTGACTGAGAAAATGTATGCCTTGTTTAAAAAGAAGGAAAGCCTTGAAATACAGCGAATTCACGATATGGTAAGTTTTTTTGAAAGCAATGCCTGTATCAGCAAACAACTTGCCGGATATTTCGGCGAACAGCTTGATATTGAAAATTGCGGGCATTGTTCATTTTGCATAAGCGGGAAGGCCGTTCTCCAAAACACCACGGAGTTAAAGCCTCTTTCAAATTTGGATTATGGAGCGCTCACAGATGAATTTATTCAAGCCGTCGGAGAGCAGTTTAGCGAGGTAAATTTAACGAAGTTTCTCTGTGGTATTTATACGCCTGTCTTCTCGAAACTGAAAATAAAGAAACTACCGCATTTCGGTATCCTTGAAAGTTATCCCTTTTTGGAGGTAAAAAATTGGATTTCAGATGAAAATGGGAGATAGGCCTACCTGTGCACTATCTACGAAAGAAAAGGGTTAACTCATTAGCCCGAGTTTCACCCTTATCCATAAAATGGATTATCCTTATCTGATCGTGTCCTGGCGGGAGTTCATTTTGTTGGTGTTTTTATTCCCAAGACAATGATACATTCCCCACCGTCGCGAAATTTAGGAGCCATCCCCGATCAGCGGCAGTTCTTTGTCCAGTTGGAAAAACACCAGAAACTTGGACTCGTCTTTTTCATCAATATATTGCCGGCGGCGCAAAGATTCCAGCAGTTCGGAATCCTGTTCTTCACGCACCTTTGTCAGATAAAGTCTTTTCCCCTTGTAACCGGGTCCTTCTTCCGCAAACAAATATGTCGCATGGGAATTGGATTGAAGATAGTGGTGGGTAAGCCGGTCGCGCATGATGAACGCCAACGTTCCGTCTTCCCTAACGTGGGGTCTCGAATAAATGGCCGCGTTAACCTTACCGTCACCGTCGGCCGTAGCCAGCACACCGGTGCCATTTGTATCCTCAAAATAATCTTTAAGTGCCATGAGACTGTCCTTTCTAAATTATATTTGCATAATAGTAATGCATATTTCGAGAATATAAAGATAGAAAATGAGCCCATGTATCGTTTAGCAAAGGCAGGAACCCGATTTTAAAAAAGCGCATATTAGGACTGACCTGATCTGCGGACAATCACGGCGAACAAGCCAAGTAGTATTGCTGGGCGGATTCACATCATATTCGAGAGTGAAATAAGGGAAAATTTAAGGTGTTGTACAGTAACCGAATGCGCTAATAATATAGTGGAGTCGGAAAAAGATGGTAAACATCATCCGGCTTCATGTCCTTTCAGATCGGCCGCTTGATTCCCATCTTTTTGATTCTTGAGGCGAGAGTTGTCGGTTTGATGCCTAGTAGTTCCGCCGCCCCTCCGGTACCGTAAATCTTCCAGCCGCTTTTCTCTAACGCAGAGACGATATTTTCCTTTTCCCGTCGCCGCATCTCAGCGTCGGGCACGAACTTTTTGACTGTATCCGGTCCCGTTGTTACATCGGCTTCCCCAACAAAACTGTCGGAAACATCTTCCTGGGGTAAATCGAACTGGAGCGCGCCTCCCTGTGAGGTGATCACAGATCGCTCGATAACATTCTGCAGTTCCCGAACATTGCCCGGCCATTCGTAACGCTGAAGTTGAAGGAGATTGGCCTGGGACAATCGCGGCACGGGGCGATTCGTCCTGCGGGAAATCAGTTCCAGAAAGTGCTCGGCAAGCAGCGGAATGTCTTCCCTTCGACTCCGAAGGGGTGCCACGTCAATGGGAAATACATTCAGGCGATAGTATAGATCCTGGCGGAACCGCCCCTTTTCGATTTCCCGCTTTAAATCCCGGTTAGTGGCAGCAATGATCCGCACGTCCGTCTGGCGCGTTATCTCCTCTCCGACGCGCTCGTACTGTCCTTCCTGCAACACGCGCAGGAGCTTGGTCTGCAGTTCAAGGGGGATTTCTCCCACCTCGTCGAGAAATAGTGTTCCACCTTTGGCGGCTTCGAACCTCCCGGCCCGGTCTTTTAACGCCCCCGTGAACGCACCTTTGACATGACCGAAAAACTCACTCTCGTAAAGTTCCCTGGGAATTGAGGCACAGTTGACTTTTATCAGCGGCCGGCCCCGCCGCAGGCTGCGTTTGTGGATCTCCCGAGTCACGAGCTCTTTACCCGTCCCGGATTCACCAAGGATGAGAACGCTGGCGTCAGTGGGCGCCACGAGGTCCACTTGCTTCAGCACGTTCCGCAGGGCGGAACTCCGGCCGACAATGTCACCGAACGCACGGGCTTCATGGACCTCCTCGCGCAGATAAGAGCACTCCAGCTCAAGCTGCCTTTTCAGCCGTTCGATCTCCTCAAAAGCGCGGGCGTTGGTGATGGCGGAAGTTGCATGATCGGCGATCATCCGCATCCAGATGAGTTCTTCCTGCACCAGCCGGATACGGGTGAAAAGGGCAAGTACACCCAGCACTTCCCCTTTGTAGAGGAGAGGTTGCCCACCAAAGCCGAGAATCCCTTCACGCCGAGCCCAATCGGGTTGGGCAATCCACTTGGAATCCTTCTCAATGTCAACGACCTCCACAGGTTTGCCAGTGGCCGCAATCCAGCCCACTTTGCGGACACCCAGGGGAAAGCGGCTGAAGTCTCCATCGAGACGAGACCAGTCTGCATCCTTTTCAGCAAGCGGGCGACCGGCGCTTGCCACCAGATGAAGACAGGAGGTCTTATCCGAGCAATCGTCTTTCCACTCGGGGCAGGGGCAGTCTCCTTGTTGAATGAGCCAGATGCGCGCCAGGGCTACGTGAGGACGCTCCGCCAGCTGCCGGACTATCATCGACAGTAGGGCATCTACGGAGCGTTCTTGCGCCATAATCAGAAGGAGTCTTTTGAGAGACTCAAACTCGGGCTTGTAGTCGGGATCGAGTATCATAGGTTCATGTGTAAACGAAATTTCGTTAATCTGCAACGATTTTTCGTTAATCACGAATAATCATTGTAATCTGTGCAGAAGCAAATTTTAAACAAATTAAGGTTTTTCAGCGGCTTATAAAATTATACCACGTTGGCACGAACTTTGAAGGAGGTCTACTGTAACTCAGAACCATGACGATGAGAAGAGAAAATAATGCGAGGAAGAGGTCCGGGGCAGCCCGCACTGGACTACGAAAAGACCGTATAAAAATATTGATAGATAACCAATCCCAAAACTAAAAAATAAGGAGAATAAAAATGGCACTACCAAACCCTGGAATGAGTATAGACTCAGAACGTACGGCCCTTGTAATCACAGACCCACAGAACGACTTTTTGAGCCCAGCGGGAGTTACCTGGGAAGTCGTTGGAGAAAGCGTGACCGAGAATAATACGGTTGAAAACATCGAGACCTTGCTAAAGACAGCTAAGGAAAACGGTATTCAGGTGTTCATCTCACCTCACTATTACTATCCGCCGGACCACGGCTGGCAGTTCGAGGGAGCTCTGGAAGCATTGATGCACAACATAGGCATGTTCGATCGCAAAGGGCCCCTGAGCCTGGAGGATTTTGAGGGATCCGGGGCGGACTGGCTCGAACGGTACAAGTCTTACATCAAAGACGGCAAAACAGTGATTGCAAGCCCGCACAAGGTGTATGGGCCTGAATCTAACGATCTGGTTTTGCAGCTCCGCAAGCGCGGTATCGATAAAGTGATTCTCGCAGGCATGTCGGCTAATCTGTGTGTAGAGTCGCACATGCGGGAACTGCTGGAGCAGGGTTTTGAGGTGGCCGTCGTGAAAGATGCCACAGCTGCGGCCAAGGTGCCCGAAGGCGATGGGTATCAGACGGCATTGGTCAACTTTCGGTTTTTGGCCAATACGGTCTGGACTACGGAAGAAGCTATAGAGGCAATCAAGCTGAGCGAAAGTGAAGCAGTAACTGCTTAATACCTGAATCTTGAATGAAAATTAATGAAAAGTTGAGATTATGTTTAATGACAACAGGTTAAGAAAACAATAGAAGTAAAATAAAATACCTATCGGGTATAATGGATGCAAATCATTATATTTCATTAATTTTCACCCTGCGGGCAAGCCGGAGGCTTTCATCTACTGCGTTATTAAGGGCTTGCAATAGTGTACTATGGCTGTGGCCTTAAATGCCTTGCATATAAAAGCCTCCGACTCGTGCAAAAATCAGGTAATAAGTGGAAATTGGACTCTTTGGGCCGTCCTCACGAGAGGACGGCCCGCTGCCCGAAACTTGAACTCAAACGAGAGGTCGCGCAACAGTATCAGCGACGCAGCCTCCGCGGTAAAAGATGAACAAGAAATGATCCACAAATACGACGCCATCGTCATTGGCACAGGACAGTCTGGACCCTCCCTGGCCCAGCGGCTCACAACAGAGGGAATGAAAACGGCCGTCATCGAGCGTAAACTCTTCGGCGGTACCTGCGTCAACGTGGGCTGTATTCCTACCAAAACGCTGGTGGCAAGCGCCCGTTCCGCCTACATGGCCCGCAGAGCTGAGGACTTCGGCGTAATGATCAACGGGTCCATCCAGATGGACATGAAACGGGTTAAAGCCCGCAAGGACGAGGTAGTGCGGCAATCCAACGAAGGCGTCGCCAACTGGCTCGAGAATATGTCTAACCTGACCGTGTACGAGGGTCACGGCCGTTTTGAAGGTCTTCACACGGTTCGGGTTAACGACGAGTTACTCGAAGCTGACAAGATATTTATCGACGTTGGTGCCCGCGCCTTCATTCCGGACATGCCGGGCCTGAGCGAGGTGAATTACCTGACAAACTCCAGCATAATGGCGGTGGACTTTTTGCCCGAGCATCTGGTCGTCATTGGTGGCAGCTACATCGGGTTGGAGTTTGCTCAGATATACCGCCGCTTTGGCGGCCGGGTCAGCGTCATTCAGCGTGGGGAGCGACTTATCCCCCGGGACGACGAAGACGTTTCCGCCGCGGTGAAGGAGATTCTGGAAAACGAAGGGATTGAGGTGCATCTGAATGCAACCTGCATCGCCGTTGAGAATAGAGGTGGTCAGGTAGCGGCCAAGCTAGACTGTGAGACCGGTCCCCGGGAAGTTGTCGGCAGCCACCTGTTGCTGGCTGTGGGACGCCACCCCAATACGGACGATCTGGGCCTGGAAAAGGCTGGCATCGAGACCAACAGTCGGGGCTTCATCATGGTGGACGATCAACTTCGCACCAACGTACCCGGCATCTGGGCCATGGGCGATGTGAACGGACGGGGCGGTTTCACCCACACCTCCTATAACGATTACGAGATTGTCGCCGCCAACCTGTTCGACAACGACCCCCGGCGGGTAACCGACCGCATTTTCTGCTCCGCCCTGTACATCGATCCGCCCCTTGGCCGTGTGGGCAAGACCGAACGGGAGGTACGGAAATCCGGACGCAAGGCCCTGATCGGCAAGATGATGATGTCGCGCGTAAGCCGCGCCCGGGAGCGCAGTGAGACCCAAGGGTTCATGAAAATCCTGGTCGACGCCGAGACCAAAAAGATACTGGGTGCAACGATCCTGGGCATCGGTGGAGATGAGGTTGTCCATTCCATACTGGACATCATGTACGCCGATGTTCCCTACACAGTCATCCAGCGTGCCGTGCACATTCATCCCACTGTGACGGAACTAATCCCGACGATGCTTGGTGACCTGAAACAACTGACGGAGGCATCGGCGTGACATTGGAATATTGGTTCATGTTACCCATCGCAGTCCTTGTTGCGACTAGCGTATTTGTGGTTGCCCTTACCGCCCTATCCGCGGCGGGCGGTCATCTGGCGCGATTTGTTCAAACCGGTGGAGAGACTCTGAACACCGTGTTCAGCATCGTCATCTTCACGGTTCCAGGCGTGATCCTGGGCTGACAAGTAGGTGCGTTTGTGGCCAGTCGCATACCGCAACGGGTCCTTGTGCGGGGGTTAGGCCTCTTATTCATCCTGGTTGCTGCCCTGACCTTGGGGGGCGGAGGTCCTTCGAAACAGTGGCGGTGGCAGCCTTTACTGGTTTACTTGGGTAGGAATATCTGGTTTAGTAGGTAAAGACTGGCCATATACGCCGCTTCGGGAATATCACAGCCCACAAGGCCTATCTATGCGGAGTTAAATGCATAGGTGTTAGATTTAATTCGGAATGTACCAAAATCAGGGAGAAAAGAATGAATGATACAATCCATAAAGTTATCATTTTAGGATCCGGGCCTTCGGGTCTGACCGCTGCTCTCTATGCCGCCAGAGCCCAATTAAATCCTGTTGTTTTTGAGGGTGTGGAACCTGGCGGACAGCTCACCACGACGACTGAAGTAGAGAACTACCCCGGATTTCCCGAAGGGATCCAGGGCCCGGAATTGACTGAACTCTTTCGCAAACAAGCCCAACGTTTTGGCGCCCGAACGCACTCCAGGCCGTTGCAAAGGTTGACCTTCTAGAAAGACCTTTCAAAATATGGACCGATGATCAGCAAGTTCATCTGACACACACTGTGATTATTGCGACAGGTTCTTCCTATAAATGGCTCGGTCTGGATTCGGAGCAGAAGCTGCGGGGATTCGGTGTCAGTGCGTGTGCCACCTGTGATGGATTTTTCTTCCGGGAAAAAGAAATCGCCGTGGTTGGAGGTGGTGACACGGCCATGGACGAATCACTTTTTCTGGCACGCCTTGGTACAAAAGTAACGCTGATTCACCGACGCGAACAATTCCGCGCCTCAAAGGTCATGGCAGACCGCGTCATGAGCCACCCCAAAATCGAAATCAAATGGAACAGCACCGTCGAAGAGGTTCTCGGTGAGCCTGACCAGACCGGTGTGACGGGAGTTCGAATCAAAAACTTGGTCACTGGTGAAACGGAAGTGCTTCCGTGTTCGGGAATTTTCGTGGCAATCGGACACAAACCGAACTCGGAGTTATTTCAAGACTTCCTCCACTTGGATGTAAACGGTTACATAATCACAGAACCTGGTTCGACCACTGCCAACATTGAAGGTGTCTTTGCCTGTGGTGATGTTCAAGATAACAGCTATCGGCAGGTGATCACAGCGGCAGGTAGCGGCGCCATGGCCGCGATGGATGCGGAACGTTGGTTGGAGGCATGTGAATTGTGTTAGCTTGTGCCGAGTGGAACTTTCTACTCCCTGCAAAGTTTTGAGATGGAATTGCCACAATTGCATTCCAGGTGAATGTAAATTAGAGCGCAAACAGACTTGGTTGTGTTCGTTCTCTCTATTGCTCAGGTTTGAACATTTGACATTGGGTCAGACATGGGCGGTTCAGGCTGAAGGTAAGAGTCGTTCTTGAATAATTATCTTTTTAAAAGAAAGAACTAAACCTACAATTCAAAGGAGAAGTACCATGACACGCTATAAAACTATAAAGATTGACGGTCTCAATATATTTTACCGTGAGGCAGGTTCCCCAGATAATCCAGCCATTCTTTTATTGCACGGCTTTCCGACCTCGTCTCACATGTACCGGAACCTCATTCCACAGTTGGCGCAGGATTATTATGTCATCGCACCGGATTAACCCGGCTTTGGACATAGTGACATGCCACCGCGCGATCAGTTCGATTATACCTTCGACAACTTTGCAAACCTGGTTGATCAATTGTTGGACCGGCTCGACGTCAAGAAATTTGTTCCATACGTTTTCGACTACGGCGCCCCGGTCGGCTTCCGTCTGTTCCACAAATATCCGGAGCGCGTGGCGGCCATTATCAGCCAGAACGGTAACGCTTATAACGAGGGGATTGCCGAATTCTGGGATCCCATCAAAGCCTACTGGGAAACCGGCACAAAACAGGAACGCGAGGCCATCCGCTGGCTGACCACCATCAAGGCGACGAGATGGCAGTATGAGAATGGTGTACCGGCAGACCGCCTTCCGTTTTTGAGCCCGGACGGCTGGCAACACGACCAGAGCCTGATGGACCGCGAAGGTAATGCTGAGATCCAGCTGGATCTGTTTCACAATTATCGCACGAACATCCCGCTTTATCCGCGATGGCAAGAGGCGTTAACCGAATTTCAGGACACCTTACCTCTGGGAAGAATAACTGACACCTTTGGCTTAATTGGGGGATGTATATCCCCCGAGTTCGTAGACCAGTCGCAAATCTGTTCCGGGATATTTTTCTTCGGC
>Ga0126332_10000331_pt1 | contig 17691 bp, 12 predicted proteins | sample InaspJWI42metaG_FD_94482 | JGI IMG/M metagenome (GOLD analysis project Ga0126332, IMG submission 94482) | Marine gutless worms symbiont microbial communities from Oahu, Hawaii - Inanidrilus sp. 2 OAHU.JWI-42 metaG | ecosystem: Host-associated > Annelida > Digestive system > Unclassified...
AAGGGGGGAATATGAACATGATGGCCGCAGAGCCGGTAGTACAAGTCCTTTCTAAATTGGCCTGATTCCTGTAGGGTCTGCAGATCTTTATTGGTGGCAACGACAACGCGGGCATCCGAGCGTTTGGCCACATCCGAACCCAGGGGGAAAAATTCGCCATCCTGTAAAAGACGCAACAGTTTTACCTGCAAATCAGCACTGAGATCTCCAATTTCATCCAGAAACAGCGTACCACCAGCTGCCTTTTCCATCAGTCCCTTGCGGGGTTGATCCGCACCGGTGAAAGCGCCTTTTTTGTGACCGAAAAGCGTATCGGCGAAAACACTGTCGTCCAGCCCGGCCAGGTTTATCGGAACAAAATCTCCCAAGCGATTGCTGAGCGTGTGAATTGCCCGGGCAATCATTTCTTTACCCACACCGGTTTCACCGGTGATCATGACAGGTCGCGGACTGATGGCGATCGCTTCTACATACTGGAATACGGATTGCATGGCGGCACTGTTTGTTACAATATCCGCAAAGGCCTCAGGATTCTGGAGTTTGCGTGTCAGCACTTGCGCCTTTAGCAACCTGTTCTCCCGTTTCAAGTCACACATCTCAACCGCCCGCATGACAGTGGAAATCAGTCGGCTCTTTTCAACCGGTTTGACCAGGTAGTCGAAGGCACCGGTTTTCATACAGGCAACCGCTGTCTCCACTTCATTAGCGGCGGTAATAATGATTACCGGCAACCCGGGATATTCCCGGCAAAGCGTATTCAGCAATTCTTCCCCTGAGATGTGCGGCATTCTCAGGTCCAGCAAGATAACCTCCGGCTGCTGCTTTTCCAGCAGCGGCAGTACTTCCCGGCTGCCCTGACAGCGCAGGAAATGGTTTATCCGGGCAGATCGGAGAACAGTTTCGAAACTGTTTAAGGCTTGAACTTCATCATCCACCAGCACTACCGGAAATTGCGGATACAATGCCGTTGTCATTTCGTCACCTCCGCTGCCGCACCTGCCATTGGCAAAAATACTTCGACCTTCGTTCCACGACCCAGATCGGAAGTGAAATGCATATGGCCGCCGTGCTCCTCGACTATTTTGGAGGATATGGACAATCCCAAGCCGACGCCGCCCTCTTCATACTTGGTGGTGTAAAAAGTGTCGGTGATACGGGGCAGGTTTTCGACCGGGATGCCTGACCCCTGATCTTCAATGGTCAGAACGATCCGGCGCTGCCGTTCGTCAAAAGCTGTGGTAATAGAAATACCGGCTTCAGGATTCGGCAGCGCTTGGCAGGCATTTTGAATGAGATTGATGATCACATGCTCCAAACGTTGACTATTTCCAATCAAACCCGGCAAATATTCACCATACTGGACAGTGAAATGATGCGTCGATTTGCGGATCAGGTGGGATAATAGCGTCAGGGTGGATCTCAAGACGGCGTTGATGTCGATGGATTCGGTCATATCCGGGGTGCCTTTGCGAACATAATTCTTCAAGTTGTCAATAATTTTCTGAATTCGCCCGGCACCGTCCACGATTCCTGAAAACAGCGCGGGTATTCTTTCACGCATCTCCGAGTAGGTCATACCGGCGATGATGAAGTCGCCGTTCTCTTCGTAATATTCATCCAGTATCGGCCGTATTCCATTCCAGGCCTCTTCCAGCATGGGCGTGTTGAGCATGATAAAATTGGTGGGATTGTTGATCTCGTGGGCAAACCCGGAGACCAGCGTTCCGAGGGCCACCATTTTACCGGCTTGATAGAGCTGCTCCTGATGCAGGTGAGCTTGTTCTACCGCCATTTTGCGCTGCGTGGTATCCCTTCCGAAGCACCGAAATCCGATCGGTTGACCGCGGGCATTGCGCATGAGGTTGATCGAAGCCTCAAAAAAGCGTCTTTGGCCGTCCTTGCGAATGAATTCCCAGTCTTGGACAAAGCAGGATCTGCCGGTGCGGTATATCTCGTTGAAGGTTTCGAAGGCGATTTTCGCCTGCTGCTCATCCATTATAGTCCGGTTGTTCATGCCGAAAAGTTCTTCTTCCGTAAAGCCCGAATATTTACATAGCGTTGGATTGAAAAAAATGAAATTGCCGGCAAGGTCCAATTCAATATACCCATCTTCGATGTTGGTCAGAATTTCGCGGTATCGTTTTTCACTTTCCTGCAAGGCGTTCTCAATTTTACTTTGTTCAATTCGTGTTGCGTGCCAGAGAGTGGGGATGTTCGTTTGCCACTTACGCAAAATGCCGGTCATGAATATTTGTTCGATGCCGGCAAGAATCACAAATGGGGCAGCAATGCGAAACGGCCATGATGGGCCTCCCAGCATCAACAGAAACGCGCTGAAACTCAGCAGCACAAAAGAAAGCCTCGCCCCCCATGTATGGTAGCTGGTGAGGCGGCCGTACTTTACAAGACCCAGCAATGCGGGAACCACATGGAAGACCACCACAGCGATGATAAAGTTCGCTTCGCGATGAACGATATCAGGCCAGAGAATCCAGCTGCACACCGGCACCGTGATGAAGAGCGCAAATTCTCCCCAGCTGTCGAGTTCGGCCCCTAAATCGGTTACCTGGTCCAGTCGCCGTGCAATGGCGCCGTCCGCCAGGGCCATCAGCAGCGCGATGCCTAAAGCGATCAGAAACACGGTGGGCCAACCGCTCCAGGCGACAAACAACAGAAAGGGCATTAAAACCAGTTGTAGGATGCTCAGCAGGTTGGGAGGCGAAAGCTTGCGGCCCATGAGTTCGATAGGTTGCTCGGTTTTTGACAGGTAATCGATGGTGCTCCGCATGCTGTTGAACATGCCGGTCCAGACGGGATTTGTGGAATCGCTGTGATTTTCTCCAGCAGGGGATTGCTCCTCTTCCCTCCGAGGAAGTTTGTTTGCCTGTAATTTATCTCGATTCATCTTCAAAATATCCAGGATACTGTCGGGGACCTGGGCAAGATTCAGGCAATCGGAATTTGTGGGCGAGAGCAGGTCGGATAACGACACACGTTTGTTTCCCCGATATGTTTTAACTATTTGAAAATGTTGCATCTGTCAAGCGATTGTTAATTGGTTACTGCTATATTAATCAATGACGAAGTGCGTTTTAACTGAGATTGATTAAAAGGCGTAGCTCAATAGTTATTCTAAAATTTTGCAGTTTAGTATTATTAGGTTTTAAATATGGAATACTAATGAAAAGAAATTAGCGAGAATTCCCCATGCGAACTTACTAAGCAATAATCATTCCAATAAGTGAATTTTACTTCTTAAATTTTAAGAATGAACATTTAAAATTGGTCAATGGATAAATGGTGAGTTGAAGTAATAGACCGTAATATTAATAAAAAAACAATATACAGAATAGTTAAAATAGAAAAGATAATTTATTGATGGGAACATCTCACAAGCAGCCTTGACGGAGAGGAAGGCGTTGGAAGGGTGCAACAAATGTTGACATGGTTTTCAAAAAGCAAATTAAATGCTTTAATTTCAGTTTCTTAGGCAACTGCAACATATGATGACTGTGCAAAAAAGTTTTCACCGGTTTGATAAAACGACGCCTTTTACAATAAATTCGTTTTCGTTTTGCGGAATCCACGATTCCCTCAGCCAATAATTCGTTCGTTGAATTATAGTACAGGGTGCTTCATTAACATCTCACATACGGCCACCAAGGCTGGAGAGATTGCTGCACCCCATTATTCGGCATTCAACGCATACTATTGATAGTCACCGCTGTGCTAAATTGCAGGTTAATAGTGGTGAAGGTATCTTAAATAATTTGAAATAGATACCTATTGCTGGTAAAGGTTTTTCACTTGGTCGAGCCAGGTGTTATAAAGACTGACCAAATGGTCTTCCAGCGCGTCTTTTTCCGGGTCGATAGTGTTGGCTTCCTTCTCCCACCAGTCGACGATGATCCGCAATCCCGCATTTAGGGATAGATCCGCCTTAAATTGCGGCACCACGCTTTTTATCTTGGAATTGTCGAATAATCCGGCATACGTTTTTTCAAAATACAGATGTCCGCAAAGATTTGGCGCCGCTTTGTATAAAAGCTCCGCGGGAATGTGAATAATATGGGGAGTTTTGCCGACTATTTTACCGATTTCCAGATACAGATCCTCCCAGATGGTCCTTTCCTCGCTGGTGACGTGATAGGCTTCGCCATAAGTTTTCTTGTTTCCCAGAACTCCCAAAAATCCTTTGGCCAGATCCGGCGCAAACGTGAAGCTCCAGGAGGTACTCCCATCACCGAACATTACCAGGGGTTTGTCTTTTCGGATACGATCGATGATCCCGTAATTTTGTCTTAAAATCCCTATGTTTGCAGCCCCCGGGCCGTACGTCAGAGACGGCCTTATGATGGTGATCGGAAGGTTTTCAGACTGGAAAACACGCTGTAGATATCTTTCCATTTCGGCTTTCTCAAAAGCATAGCTGAAAACCGGATTATCATAAAGCTGCTCGGAAGCTTCAACGGTGGGGACTGTTTTGTAAGGTCGTTTATAAGCGGCAATGCTTGAACAGATGACCATCTGTTCGACGTTATCGCGAAAGGCTGCCACCGTGGATTTTGCATCGGCTGCATTAAAGCATAGCATGTCGATGACCGCATCAAACTTTTTTTTGCGCATTGTAGTTTCAAATTCGTCGCGGTTTAATCTGTCTCCCTGGATATGCTCCACCTCACCGGCAATAGGCAGCTTTTTATTCCCCCTGTTGAAAATGATGACGTCATGATTGTCCGTGAGCAATTGATTGACAATGGCGCGGCTGGTGACACCGGTGCCTCCTAAAATTAATACTTTCATGGTATCAATCTCCTCATATTTAGATAACTGGAAATAATAGCCGAAGTAAGATGAAATCATGCTTTTGTCAACTGGAATGTCTTTAGCAGTCCCGCCCATTGGGGTATCTGTCATGTGATGGTGCATGGAAGCTCATCCTGTTAAATATCTCCGATAGGAACTCAATATAACCGGGCAGGAGCACTGCAGGGCATCAAATACTTGTCCCATTGATAATGATAATGAGAATTGTCTTGACAGGGAAATTGTCATTTGTAAATTGTTAATAATTTACAACTTACAGCTTAGGGTTCGCGAAAAAATAACTTTACATTTTAGGGGATCGAGGCGCCCGCTTGGCAAGGCGCGAGGAGGACGAATAGCAAGCTATTTAACCGACGAGCAACGCAGCTAGGCGGGATGGATCGGCTCACTAATATGTGAAGTTATCATTGAGCGAGCCCTTAATGGGATGCGATTAAAAAAATGGATTCTTTAAATTATCAGTACATTAAATATGAAATTGCCGATAAGGTTGCCTATGTAACCATTAATCGTCCTGAAGTACTCAACGCATTACACCCTCCTGCTCACCTTGAATTAAAACAAATCTGGCATCAATTTATGAACGACGAAAATTTATGCGTAGCTGTTCTTACCGGCGCTGGCAATCGTGCATTTTGCGCCGGTACCGATTTAAAGTATAGAAGTGCGAAGGAGGATAAAGAGCGTCTCAGTGCACCGGTATTAAGATCCGGACACATTCTGGACTATTGTTGGAAGCCGATCATAGCGGCGGTTAATGGATTTGCAGTCGGTGGTGGCCTAGAACTTGCGCTGCAATGTGACATCATCATTGGTTCTGAAGATGCCAAGTTCGGCTTTCCGGAACCCAGGCGGGGCTTGCTGGCCGATGAGGGCGGTGTCGTAAAAATTCTTCGAAGGGTGCCCTACCACCTTGCAATGGGCACAGTTCTGACAGGAAGGATCTTTGATGTTAACGAGGCTTACCGCATCGGTTTGGTAAATGAAATTACATCTAAAGAAGGATTAATGGAGACTGCCTCCCGATGGGTTGAAGAGATTTTACAGTGTTCACCTCTGGCAGTTCAAGCCGCGAAACAAGTTGCAAAGACATCCCTGGATCTTGATCAGGATACGGCATTAAACCGTATGGATACACTGGATAGAGTAAAAGCACTGCGATTATCCGAAGACTATATTGAAGGTCCGCGCGCTTTCGCGGATAAAAAGAAACCGGTTTGGACCGGAAAACTAAGGAGAGAGTATTTTGGAAAGAGGGTATAAAATATTAGAAGGTATTAAAGTAATTGATTTTAGTCATGTATTTCAAGGTCCCATGTGTACACAGCTGTTAGGGGATTTTGGGGCGGATGTCATTAAAGTAGAACGGCCGGGATCCGGTGATTGGAGTAGAAATTGGGGACCTTTTATCAATGATGTCAGCTTACCTTTTTTAGGCTTAAATCGTAACAAGCGCAGTCTGGCAATAAATGTAAAAAATAAAGTCGCCAAAGAAATATTATTGAAACTTGTTAAAACAGCCGACGTATTGGTACACAATTTTCGTCCCGGAATTATGGATAAGTTAGGCCTGGGCTATGAGAACTTACAAGCATTAAATCCTGAATTGATATATGTTTATTCTAGCGGGTGGGGCGATGAAGGCCCGTATGTCGATAGCGCCCGTGGCGGACATGATCTAATGGCGCGCGCAAGCACCGGTTTGTTCGAACCAATAGGACCGGATAAGCTACCGGTACCGGCAGGAATTTCGGCCGATTACCCGGCTGGATTAATCATGGGGTGGGGCATCCTGCTGGCTTTATTGGCTCGCAATAATACCGGTAAAGGTCAATATGTATCAACTGATCTTTTAAGTGTTGCCTTCCATGCAAATACATGGAAGTCGGCCGAGTGGTTGAATCGAGATAAAATAACTAGACAGGGGACACTTGCGATCATTGAAAGTGTTATTCAACCGTCTTTTAAAACAAAGGACGGATTTATAGAAATATCGCCGGTTTTTTCAGATAATGCCTTACGGGATTTGTCTGTAGCGATGGGCCTTGGTGATCTGTCACTAGATGACAGATTTGATACGATTGAAAAACAGTTATCAAATCGAACGGAATTAAATGCTATTCTCGGAGAACACTTTTTAGAAATGACAACCGAAGACTGGATTTCGAAACTGGAAACTCTTGGGATACTATGTGCAAAAATTAACAGCTATGTTGAAGCTGCCGACGATCCCCAGCTCAGGGCTAATAAAATGGTTCTTGAGACAGAGCACCCGCGCACCGGTTCATTCAAAGTGCTGGGCACACCACTTCGCATCCAAAATTGTGATGAGAGCTTTCGAGCAAACTCTCCCCCCGAATTAGGTGAACATAATAATGAAATTATAAGAGAACTTGGTTACACAGATGATGAGATTCAGGAATTTCAGCGGATTGGTGTTTTTGGTTAGGGAATACACTGATGAGAAAAACAATAACGATACACCATACAGTTCCTGAACAACTTACGAGTTTAATTTTTGCTCGTTTTTTTCTTTGCTCCCCGTCACGGATTGATAAGCCGCATGCTGAGCCAGGTGTTGCTGGTTTTGAAAATTACCAGGGACTATATTCTTGGATTTTTATACCGCTATAAGGAGTTGGCCACACCGGATTCGGCACCGGTTAAAATTGATGATTTGCGCCAGGGCCTCAAGCTTGGATTCTCAGCCCACCTCGCCACGTGAGATTTAAAACGGAAAGGTCGTGTAACCGTCAAGGGTGAAGGTTTGAGCCTTAACCGACTGGAGAGCAGAAAGGTCTATGACTTATCCGGTCGCACCGCTTGTGGGAAGCGTATCTTTGCGACCAATTTGGTGCGTGTGTCGCCGATGTTCACCTACCGGCGCATAAGCTGGAACATTTTACCGATCCCTCCATGCAGTCAAAACTCGACCAGGAAATCGGACATGCCGCCACTGATCCCCACCAGCGCAAAATCCCGGATGGGCACTATATATCGCTCGACAGAATAAGCTTATATTCGTACTGCATTAAAAGCTAAAAATTGTACAGCGCAATAAGCTAACGAGAGCACGAATGCAATGGCAAGCCCGCATGAAAAACTGGCCGAATCCCTTAAGGCTCTGAGCAGACTACAAGAGCGTGGTATTGTTGCCGTGCGTTCAGGTGATCTGACCCGGACCCATCGGGAACGCCTGGTTAAAAACGGCTTCTTGCAAGAGGTCATGAAGGGCTGGTACATCCCTGCCCGCCCGGACGAGGTCACGGGAGCGAGCACGGCATGGTACGCATCGTTCTGGCGTTTTTATACAGCCTATTTGAAGGAGTGTTTTGGGACGAATTGGAGCCTCTCTCCTGAGCAGTCACTATTGCTGCATGCCGGGAACATGACGGTTCCACGCCAATTGCTCGTACGCTCACCGAAGGCCCGCAACAAGATCACAACGCTACCCCATGATACGTCGTTGTTCGATATGCGCGCGGCCCTGCCCAAAGCCGGACAAATTGCAGATAAAGACGGCTTGCATCTGTTCTCTATACCTGCGGGTCTGGTGAGCTGCAGTTCTGGATTCTTTCGACAGAACGCAACGGACGCACGCGCGGCTCTGGCCATGGTGCGCATTGCCTCTGATGTGCTTTCATTGCTCCTTGAAGGTGGACGCACCACGGTTGCCGGCCGTCTCGCAGGTGCGTTCCGAAATATCGGACGTGACCGTATTGCCGACGATATTGTCAAAACAATGCAAACCGCAGGCTACGACATTCGTGAAAAAGATCCATTCGAAGACACAATGAATCTGATCCTGCCGGCACACGAACAATCGCCGTACGTCAACCGTATTCGCCTAATATGGCAACAGATGCGAGAGCCAATCCTCAAACTATTTCCGGGATCCCCTGGCAGGCCTCCCGACATCGCTGCCTATCTAAAGGCGGCCGATGACATTTACGTTACGGACGCTTATCACTCGCTATCCATTGAAGGCTACCGGGTCAGCCCTGAGCTGATCGAACGGGTCCGCAGTGGTGAGTGGAATCCGGATGAAAACGAGGATGACCACGAACAACGCAATGCCTTAGCCGCACGCGGGTACTGGCCGACCTATCAGGTGGTCCGCCAAAGCGTGCGCAAGGTACTAGAGGGCGATAATCCCGGAGCAGTTGGCGATGATGATCACGGTGACTGGTACCGTGAGATGTTTGGGCCGAGCGTAACAGCCGGTCTCTTGCGGACAGCGGAACTCGCCGGCTATCGCAACGACCAAGTATATATCCGCCGCTCAATGCATGTGCCGCCGCGCCATGAGGCGGTGCGAGACTGTATGCCGGCATTCTTTGATTTGCTGAGAGATGAGCCGGAACCATCGGTGCATGTTGTTTTGGGGCATTTCGTATTCGTATATATCCATCCGTACATGGATGGCAATGGCCGTATGGGACGATTTTTAATGAACGTGATGCTCGCTGGGGGCGGATACCCCTGGACCGTTATTCCACTGGAAAAGCGAGACGACTATATGGCTGCGTTGGAAAGTGCGAGCGTGGAACAGAATATCACGCCGTTTGCAATGTTTCTCGGGCGCTTTGTTTCTGACCGTTTAAAAGGTAAGCCGGTACCACAGGTACCAACCAGTTACTGATTAGAATTTGCTTATTGAAACAGATGGGGAAGAATATGCGAAGAAAAAATGGGCAAAGTTATGCAATCATTGCTGCTTTGTGGATGTCCGGGACACTGGTTTCTTTTATGGCCATGGCCATAAGCGGCCGTCAATTGTCACGCCAATTGACTACCTTTCAGATTCTTTTTTTCCGTAGTTTCATCGGCCTGCTGATCATCGGCTTTTTGCTGTGGCGCAGTAGATGGCAACAGATATTTACCAAACACTTTAAAATCCATGCGGCGCGCAATATTGCCCATTTCGGCGGGCAATTCGGCTGGTTCTACGGCATTGCCTTTATTCCGTTGGCCGAAGTGTTTGCCCTGGAATTTACCGTGCCGGTTTGGACTGCACTATTAGCCACCGTGCTGCTCGGTGAGCGGATTACCCGTGGGCGAAGTACAGCCATTGTTTTCGGTGTTATGGGTGTGATTATAATTTTACGTCCGGGCCTCGCTATTGTAAATCCTGCCTCGCTGGCAGTGTTGGGGAGTGCGTTGGGGTATGCCCTGTCGCACACACTGACCAGAAGGCTGGCGCAGGTTGATAAGCCACTGACGATTCTTTTCTACATGACCCTCATGCAGCTGCCCCTTGGATTTGTAACCTCAATCCCTGACTGGAACATGCCTTCAGCTGCGATGTTTCCGTGGATTGTCGCTGTCGGTGTAACCGCCCTAAGCGGACACTATTGCATGGCAAGAGCCTTGGCAATAGCGGATGCAATTGTCGTGGTGCCGCTGGATTTCCTGCGCTTGCCTTTGATTGCAGGCGTTGGTGCTTTAATATATCACGAACCATTAGACTGGCTCGTGCTGGCTGGAGGAGCGTTGATGTTCAGCGGTAATTTAATAAGCATCAAAGCCGAGGAAAAAAGAAATAAGAGACTTAAAGAAGACATCTCCCCTGCAGGGAAGTAAGTTACTGAATCCCGGTTTAGTCCAGATCCTCAATGCTTGATTATAGTTCCTCGATAAGTCGGTTGGACCTATGTTCATTTTAGGTTATCAAGTATCCAGTAGCCAGCATCGAGTATCGATCACAAGTGTCATCAATTGCGACGTACATACATCGACAACAAATAAGAACTCGCTTTTTATGAGCATAATTAGGTATCTTCGCTGTTCGACAGCTGTTTTGCCTTTTCACCGCCGGCAACGGAATACTGAACATTAACATTTCTGGTTTTCTGAAAAAAGGACATATCGAATTCATCAGCAACCAATGAGGTAGCGATATGTCTAGCAAGACCTGTATGACCTTTGATCGGGGGTAAATCTCGAGGGTTGCCGCCCTCGTCCGCCGGTACATAGGAATCGTCCACGTCCAGAGCAAAGACTGAATAATGATCAAAAAAGAAGGAAGTGATGTGATCGTTGTAAATCGTCAGCAAAACATCCGGTTCTTTTTCTTTCAGCCATTTTTGAATGGGTTTGTATCCCTCAAAGATTGGCGCCCAGGCTGGATCATTTTGCTTGTTTGTATCTCGTGCAAATCCGATTGTAGGAGAATGAGATGTTGCGATGCCACCGATAATTTTTGCCATAATCAACTCCTTTCCACTTTACCATCTAACACCCATTCCATTGATATAATATATTGAAATAACGAATTTTTTTTAAAAATGTAAACATTGTATCCCTTGCGTCAAGGTGTGGTGATGAGAAAGAGCAGGAGGATCACATCATATGTGTTTCGGATGTGCCGTATAAGCATCGTTTATCTCCTTGACAATTCTATCTCTCACTCTAACTTTATTTGGTACTAGATTAAGATCTTGATGAACGGATAAATTGCCGTTCGGCCTTTCCGCATCGTGGTGATCATCCAAGCGTTCATTGAGAATTGCTCTCAAAATACTTCAAATTATAATGTCTCAGGAGGCCATTATGACAAAGGACACTATCGATCCCAAGGTATATGATTTATATGATGAATACTGCCACACCCAGATGACAAGGCGTGATTTCCTGAATAAAGCCTCGGCACTGGCTGTCGTTGGCGGGTCAGCTCTCGCTATGGCGGAAGCTCTGCTGCCACGCTATGCTGAAGCTCAAAAAATCTCCTTTACAGATAAACGAATCAAGGCCCGCTATGTTGAGTATGATTCTCCAGGCGGTACATCGGGCAAGATGCGCGGGTATTTGGTAAAGCCTGGCGGTGATGGACCTTTTCCGGCTGTGCTGATTGTCCACGAAAATAGGGGCTTAAATCCATATATAGAAGATGTGGCCCGTCGTGCCGCTGTTGACGGTTTTCTCGCACTTGCACCCGATGGACTCTCTCCCATCGGTGGCTACCCCGGAAACGATGACGATGGAAAAGTCATGCAAAAGACTTTGGATAGAGACAAACTTTTCACGGACATGTTGAACAGTGCCAGATTCTTGAAAGGCCATGAGTTGTCCAATGGCAAGCTGGGAGCAACAGGCTTCTGTTATGGTGGTGGTGTTGTCAATAATCTCGCAGTGCGTATGGGAGCAGACCTGAATGCCGGTGTTCCGTTTTATGGTCGAGCCGCAGCAACTGAAGATGTAGCCAAAATTCATGCACCACTTATGATTCAATATGCTGAGAATGACCCTCGTGTAAACGCTTCACGCGAGGAATACCGAAAAGCTTTGGAAGAGAACAAGAAGGAATTTGTTATGTATACCTATGAAGGTACCCGTCACGGCTTCCATAACAATTCAACACCCCGTTATAATGAAGAGCAGGCGAAAATCGCCTGGGAACGTACGATATCGTTTTTTAAGAAACATCTCTCATAAACCTTGGTGACGTTTCGGAAAAATCAGTACCGAAGATGACCATGGTGAGCCCACCCAAGCACGGCGGCGCAATCTCCACGCGCACCTTCATTCCCCATCGCTGCCATGCGGCAATCGGTGTGATGGGTGCGGTTAGCGCCGCCACCGCTTGCCTGCTGCCCGGCAGTCCCGCTGCTGAAATTGCCAATATATAAGGATTGCAATGAGAAAACAATGCCCATAGAGCATCCAACCGGCGAAATGACCGTTGTTGCCACCCTGGACAGCCAGGGGAATGTTCAAATGGCCGCAATCCTCAGAACGGCGCGCAAATTATTTGATAGATTGGTATTTGCCCATTAAGAGATGAATGAAAAAGCAGGTGAGGGCGTTAGGTATAATGTTTTGGGCAGGTTACGGTTATGCTTGGTATTTCCTGAAACGGGATGAAGGGTTTTAGCGCCGAAGCGTCTCCACTTTTTCCACCGTCATCGTTACTGCTCCGAAGTCCTCATCCACCTTTCCGAAAAGAATATACGGCCGGTGGCGGTCGAGCATGTAACAGAAGTTGCGGTAGGCCTGCGGAAAGAAGGTGGTCTCCACCAGGCCGGTTTCATCTTCAAAAGTCAAAAATTCCATGGGATCGCCGTGTTTGGTGTGGGTGACTTTGCCCGTGATCAGCATGCCGGCCACTTTGACGTACCGGCCGATGTGCTTTTTTAATTGATTGGCTTTGACAATCCTGCGGCCATTCAACGCATTCTTGAAGAGCACCATCGGGTGCCGGTCGCACAAAAATCCGAGAGTTGCAAATTCGTTGCGCAGGCGGTCACGTTCGCTTGCCGGCGGAAATGCCGGACTGGCGATGTCCAATCCGGCGTCGCTGCCGAACAGATCCGGTTGCCGCAGGCGCTTTGAGCGGTTGTGCTGCCACCGGGCCAACTCCCACAGGAGCGCGGCACGGTTTTTACCGGGATGCAGGGTGTCGAAGGCACCGGCGTGTATCAGCGCGCGCGCTTCGGGCTCCTCGGGCCGAATTCGATTCAGAAAGTCCGCAAGACTGCGGTAGGGTTGGGCCGCTCTTTTTTCTACGATTCTGCGCCGGGTATCGGTGCCCAGGCTTTTCACCGCCAGCAATCCCACCCGCACCGCATTTTCCTTGCCTTGCCATCGAACATCGCTCGCATTGACATCCGGCGGCAGCACGGTCAGGCCCATGCGCCGGGCTTCGGACACGTAGGCAAAGGTGCTGTAAAACCCGCCCTGATTGCTGATAACCGCGGCAATAAACTCGGCCGGATGGTGGGTCTTTAAATAGGCCGACTGAAAGGACACCCGGGCAAAGCTTGCGCTGTGCGGCTTGCAAAAGGAATAGCCCGCAAAGCTCATCATCATACGCCAGAGATTGTCGACCTGCTTATCGGTGACGCCACGTGCGCGGGCACCGGCCGCAAATCGCTGCCGGTAGTCGCTGAGTTGACGGACCTTGTCTTTTTTGGACAGGATTTTACGCAAACCATCGGCGTCCGCGTGGTCGAACCCGGCAACGGCCATGGCGGTTTTGGAGACATCCTCCTGGTAGACCATGATGCCGTAGGTTTCATCCAGAACGTCCGTCAGCAGGGGATGGATCGGTTCCCATCGGCCGCCGCGCAACCGGCGAATGTATTCGCGGATAAATGAATTGGCCGCCGGGCGGATGATGCTGCTGTGAATGACCAGGTGCTCGAAGTCTCCAACCCGGGTCTTTTGCTGCAGCAGACGGGTGGCGGGGCTTTCGATGTAAAAACAGCCCATTGTCCGTCCGCGGGCCACGCCGGCCCGGGTGGCCGGATCATCCTCGGGTTCCCAGAACGCTTCATCAAATGCCGTTCCGTTTGTGCGGACATTGGCAACGGCATCGCGGATAACCCCCAGGCTGCGGTTGCCGAGCAAATCGATTTTTACCAAACCGGCCTCTTCGGTGGCGTCTTTTTCCCACTGAATGATCGGCACACCTTTGGGGGCCGGTTCGATCGGAACATATTCATCAATAGGGTTGGGGGTGATCACCATTCCCCCCGAATGCACGGAAATATAGCGCGGAACACCGATGATGCGCTGGGCCAGGCGGATAATCTCCGGCCACGGCTCCGGAAAATCGAGCTGGCGCAGCTCCGGCAGCTCCTTGAGGTGGGTGAGCAGATCGTTCTTTTCGGTGGCGACCTTCCAGAACCAGGGCAGGCGTTTGGAGACCTGTCCGATTTCACGGTCGGTCAGGCCGTACACTTTGGCTGCTTCGCGGATGGCCATCCGGGGCCGGAAGGTGACATGATTGCAGACCATGGCAGCGTGACCGTCATACTGCTGCAGAACCGAATCGAGCACATCATCGCGCTCATCCCAGGCAAAATCCACGTCGATGTCCGGCGGGTCTTTGCGGCCCGGGTTGAGAAAGCGCTCAAAATAAAGATTGTGCTTGATCGGGCAGACATTGGTGATGCCCATACAGTAGGCCACCAGCGAAGCCGCTCCGCTGCCGCGTCCGCAGATGCGCGGGCTGCGCGACACAATATCCTGAACCACGAGAAAATAGGAGCAGAATCCCATTTTTTCGATGATGCGCAGTTCGTGCTCCAGGCGTTCGATCACCGTTTCAGGCAAATCATCACCGTAGCGCCGGCGGGCGCCCCGGTAAGCGGCCTGCCGCAGGAGCTGTTCGGCCGTTTGTCCCCGGGATTCAATCCAGGGCGGCAGCACCAGGCCATTGCGGGGGCCGGTAAATGCCAGCCTTTCGGCGATTTCACCGGTGGCGTGGATGACGTCCGGCCAGATGTCAAAGCGCCGGGCATATTCGGACGCAGAAGCCAGCCAGGCGTCGGCCGGGGCCGCATCGGTCGGTTTCAAACGGGAAAAGGATGTATTCAGATCGATGGCGCGCAGCAGGCGGTGGACATTTGCATCATCCGGCTCGAGAAAAAAGCTGCCGGGAGTGGCTACCATCGGTATGCCGAGTTTCCGGGCGGTTTGCCGCAAACGAAAGGCCGCACCGTTGGGCCGGCGCGCCGCCGCCGCGGCGACCGCGACGCCGGCGGCGTGCCAGAATGTCAGCAACTGTGCATTTTGGGTCAATATGACCAGTCCTGCGTTATAATCGGCGACCGCCGATTTTAAATCAAAGGGTTCTTTTTGCGTGAAGTGGCGCCGGGTGATCAAACGACATAGGTTTCGATAGCCCGCATCGTTTTCCACCAGACAAACGGCCCGGGCGTTGGATGCGCGATCCGTGAGTTCGGCCCCGACAATCGGTGTGATCCCTTCGTATTCGCAGCTTTTCAAAAACGGCCACAGCCCGTAGAGATTGTCGGTATCCGTCAGCGCCAGCCGGTTGTACCCCAGCCGGCGGGCCACAGCGCAGATCTTCCGCGGGGACCGCGTCCCCCACATGAGGGAGTAGTATGACCGGATGGTCAGTGGTATCATCGTCATCGTATCAAAATTTCACCGCTGAGGCGCAAAGAACGCAGAGGCTTTAATTTTCTTTTCCCTTTCTGCTGAGAGGGCAGAAAGAGAAAAACAGCATCCCTGCGGGAGGCTTTTTTTCTGGTGAAAGCACGGATAGCAAAAAAATGCTGTTTACTCTGCCAGTCCGTTTGCAATCCGAACGATCCCTTCACGCAAGAACGGCACGTTGAAATTCAAAAGCAAACCCAGTTTAAAGCCGGATAATTTTAAGTATGTTAAAAGTTGAGCTTTGTGAATCGGCTCGATTTCTTCACACGATTTCAACTCAAGGATGATGGTATTTTCGACCACAACATCCAGCTTGTATCCGCAATCGATTTTTTGTCCTTTGTAAATGACAGGTAATGATCTCTGGCGTTCGAAAGTCAATCCCCGCTGGTTTAATTCGTAGCACAGGCATTTTTCATAAGCCGATTCAAGCAGTCCAGGCCCGAGGGCTCTATGAACCTCTATAGCGGCCCCAATTATTTTGCTGCTCAATTCATTGATGTCCATACTGAACTCCGTTTCTTTTAGATTGAAAAAGCGGCGAAACTTTTCCCTTGCCGTCCTCTCAACGGCAAGGGAAAAAATTGCTCTTTGCGTCCTTTGCGCCTCTGCGGTGAGTTCTGCTTTCACAACTCATGCAGCTAGAGTCCTGCCAACCCGGATCGCCTCACTGCCGAAGCGGCAGCGAATGGCATCAAGGGCAACGGTCAGGTTGTTGCGGTGCCGGCGTTGTTGTTCGTGCACGGCAAAAAGCTCCCGCTGGGCGGGGGGGTAGGTCAGGCGGTCGCAGACGATTCGCAGGCTGCGGATCCGGACCCGACGAAACCAGGCCCGGTATAGGGCCAATTTGGCCACGGCGAACAGGGAAAAGTCGTTCGCGGTGGCCGGCCGGGCAACCGCCTGGCGGACAGTCCGGCCGCCGTCGGAATAGTCGAGGGTGAGGCCGATGCGCCGGGCTGCCAGCCGTCGTTGGCGCAGCTCGGGCCCGACCCGTTCGATGAGCCGGTACAGCGTGCTTTCCACTGCCGCCGTATCGTTGGTGTCATTGCCGAATGCATGCCCGGCGCGGACAACCGGCCGCTCTTGGCCGACCGGAAGCACCGGCGACGGATCGACGCCGCGGACCGCTTCGTACAGGCCCTGGCTGCGTTTTCCGAACACAATTGCCAGCTGGTCCGGCGACAGGTGCGTCACCTGACCGGCACAGGTCAGATTGAACTCCCGCAGGCGTTTTAAGTCTTGCGTTTCGATTCCGGGAATCAGGTGGACGGGCAGCGGTGCCAGAAAACCGGCTTCGTCACCCGGCCGGACGATGTACTCACCGCTGGGCTTGACTATTCGTGTGGCCACCTTGGCCACCAGTTTGTTGGAGGCGACAGACCAGATCGGATCGAATCCCATCTCGGTGCGCACGGTCCGGCGGATGCGCACAGCCAGATCCGGCGGCGGGCCGAACAGCCGTCCGGTGCCGGTCGCATCAACAAAGAGATGCCCCTTGTGGTCCGTCATTTCGATCAGCGGGGAATAGGGCAAGGTGTACTTGAGCAGTCCGACCATTGCCCGCTCGTAGCGATCGGTATGCGGCGCAAGCACGGCCGCATCCGGGCAATACCGCAGGGCCCGGCGCAGGGCCATTCCCTTGCGCACGCCGCTTTGATACGCTTCTTCGCTCATGTCGTACACGGCGGCGCGGGTGGCGCCCTCGGGGGCAATCACAACCGGCCGCTCGCGCAATCGGCGATCCATCGCCCGTTCGACCGCCACGGCGAAATCGGCCACATTGATGTGTATTATAGAACGCTCACGCATTGCTTTTGTTCAGGCTAAGCTCCGGTTTAAATTTCAGGACACCTTACCTCTGGGAAGAATAACTGACACCTTTGGCTTAATTGGGGGATGTATATCCCCCGAGTTCGTAGACCAGTCGCAAATCTGTTCCGGGATATTTTTCTTCGGCAT
>Ga0126332_10000333_pt1 | contig 17644 bp, 14 predicted proteins | sample InaspJWI42metaG_FD_94482 | JGI IMG/M metagenome (GOLD analysis project Ga0126332, IMG submission 94482) | Marine gutless worms symbiont microbial communities from Oahu, Hawaii - Inanidrilus sp. 2 OAHU.JWI-42 metaG | ecosystem: Host-associated > Annelida > Digestive system > Unclassified...
GACTGACTGCGTCCAGTTTGAATTCTTTCGAATATTTCTTTCTCGTTGTCATTAATCGTTACCTCAGTTAAGTTTCATTATCTCTTAACTGGGTGGTATCAATCTATTGGACCATGTCAATTCTCACCAATATATCCAAAGCAAAATGTTCTCTTCCCACCATTATATTCTTTTCTAGAAAATTCACCCCAATCCTGAACATCAACTTCTTTCCAGTATTCTATTATTTCTGATATATTCGCAAAATATTCTTTACCATATTTTTGCTCTTCTTTTGGATATGTCATTAGTAGATGAATAAAGCCGACACCAGGCAACTCTGCAGCAATAAATTTCCGAAAAACATCCAGCTTTTCAAGTACATACCAGGTTATCTCTGCGAATACGATACAATCGGGCTTATATTTTCTGATCACATCAAAATCAAGAATATCACCTACTAAAAAATCAGTTTTTGGATAAGATTCTTTTGCTTTTTTTATTGCCGTCTCTGATATATCTAACCCTAATGCATTACCCGAAATAGACCTTAACTGATCGGTAAAATATCCTAAACCACACCCAAACTCTAAAATACGTTTAAATTCTTTTTGTTTGATAATTTCTAGGGTTAATTTCTTTTCTAAGGCGGACCTTTCTCGCACTTTTTGCTCCCAAGGATCATTAAAGTCTCGATACATTTCCTCAAATTCACCAATAAGGGCACCATCTTTTATAACATAATCTTGGTATCTTTTATATTTAGGCATTACTATTTAACCGAATCAAATTCATTCATTAAAGCCTGACATATTTTAATATCGTCAAGGTTATCTATTTCAAAAATCTTCCAAAAATTCATTTCAAAAAAAACCTATTTTCCCACCTAGTCTATTGTTGTACTTTTTAAAAATTTTAGGCTTGAATATATAAAAAGCCCCATTTTCTATATATTTTTCTTCTATATCCTGCCTTCGTTTTCTATTTTTATAATCACAGTTAACGCGTTGTAAGCTTCCGTCTTGATCTCTTTGCGAAAAAATAAATCCTCAGCAATACAACATGAAAAAATCGAATCATAGCCCTCTGGAAATCTGATGAATTCATAATAGACCTGATCTGGCTTCGTCTTCAAGGCCTGATATTTTCGGCTTTGATGGTAATACCGAAAGTATTTTTCCAATGTTGTCCTGGCTGATTATATCCAGCACTCGCAACAAATAATTATGCATATTTAGTATTTTCCGGACTTTCGAGTTAATAATGCGTGTGCGATTCCAAAAGCACATGACCTTTGACAACTTCATAAATATAATGGGAAGCTAGCAGCGCAGTCGTGTCGATGTATAAACTATAGAAATGCTAACAAATCAGGTTATTAAACTCCCGCGCAACATTAAACGGGCGATTGTTGTCGCTTTCGACCTTGTTGTATTGCTTGTTGCATTGTGGGCATCCTTTTCGTTGAGACTTGGCGAATTATATTCTCCTGAAGGCCAAATTCTGTACTTATTTGTTTCCGCGCCGTTGATCGCGATACCCATATTTATCCGCTTGGGCTTGTATCGCGCCATAATCAGGTACATTGGGTTTATCGCCATGTGGTCCGTGATCAAGGCGGTCAGCCTCTACACCCTGGTTTGGGGCGTACTTGTTTTATTGACAGCCACTCCAGGAATCCCGCGTTCAGTTTTGCTGATCAACTGGTTAATGACAATTCTTCTGGTGGGCGGCACTAGGGCAATAGCTCGGTGGTGGTTATCGGGTAGTTTTAAATCTGAGCGACTCACAGAAGGAAAATCAAGAGTGGCTATCTATGGCGCGGGTGCGGCTGGCATACAGATTTCTCACGCCTTAGCAAATAGCCCTAAATTCAGGCCGGTCGCTTTTATTGATGATAACCGCAGCTTACAAGGAAACTATATCGGTGGTTTGCGGGTTTACTCGTTCAAACAGTTAAGTTCGATTATTGAAGATCTGTCGGTTACTGAGGTATTGCTTGCCTTACCTTCAAATTCTCGGGCGGCCAGAAGTAAAATAATATCCAAGTTGGAGCCGTTTGCGGTCCATGTCATCACTCTTCCGTCTCTTGACCATTTAGCCAGTGGAGAGATCAAACTCGACGATATTCGGGAGGTCGGCCTGCGCGATTTACTGGGAAGAGAGCCGATTGATCCAAATAAGTTGCTACTGACAAAAAATATCAGAGATAAGGTGGTCATGGTGACAGGAGCCGGCGGTTCTATCGGCTCAGAGCTTTGTCGCCAGATTCTCAGAGTCAGGCCAAAAACGCTGGTCTTGTATGAACGGAGCGAGCACGACCTTTATCTGATAGAAAAAGAGTTGCTCGGTATGGCGAAACAGCTTTACCCAGAATTAACCATTGGTAACGATTATATAATTCCGATACTGGCTTCTGTCACCATTCAAAGTCGGTTAGAAATGGTTTGCAACGCCTTTGGTGTGCAAACAATCTATCATGTTGCCGCCTACAAGCACGTCCCCATGGTAGAAAAGAATCCCCTGGAGGCAATCCAAAACAACGTATTAGGCACCTATAAGACTGCAATTGCTGCAATCAACCATGGTGTCGAAACATTTGTGTTGATCTCAACCGATAAGGCAGTACGACCGACCAGCACAATGGGCGCGACCAAGCGGCTTGCGGAAATAATGCTGCAGCGCTTGTCGATGGAGGAAAAGGTCAAAACCCGATTTAGTATTGTCCGATTTGGTAACGTTCTGGGTTCTTCGGGGTCGGTGATTCCATTATTCCGAAGTCAGATACAACGGGGAGGGCCTGTTACCGTAACCGATCCAAAAATCATTCGTTATTTCATGACGATGCACGAAGCAGCACAGCTTGTCATCCAGGCCGGAGCCATGGGAGTCGGGGGCGAAGTTTACGTGCTAGACATGGGCGAGCCCGTCAAGATTCTGGATATGGCAAAAAAACTGATTCACCTGAGCGGATTTGAAGTAAAGGATTCGGAAAATCCCGATGGCGATATAGAAATAGAATTTACGGGACTGAGGCCAGGCGAAAAGCTGTATGAGGAACTACTTATTGGAGAGGAGGTAACACCGACCGATCATCCACTCATCATGTGTGCGCACGAAGAAAATACAAATTGGGGTGAAATCTACAACTATGTCGATCAGCTAATAAAGGCCATCGAGACGAACGATGTTGAAGCAGGGCGAATGCTGTTGGTGGATGCGGTAAAAGAATATAGCCCCCAATGTGATGTGGCTGATTTGGTTCAAGTGCGGCTCACGGTAGCTATAGACAACCCCGCTCAAAATAAAGTTGTCAATTATCCCTACCAAAAAAATAATTAAAAACCATAATTATTCCATCCATTTGAGAAGTAAATTTCGGTTAAAATGATCCGATGAGCGGTAAAGTCTTTATCAAAACCCACGGTTGCCAGATGAACGAGTACGACTCGGCTAAAATGCTAGATGTGCTCGCTGAGGGTTGCAATTTATCGTTGACCGATGATGAGTCGGAAGCCGATGTACTATTGTTAAATACCTGTTCTATAAGGGAAAAAGCCCAGGAAAAGGTATTCTCTCAGCTCGGTCGCTGGAAGATGCTCAAGCAGAACACTCCTGGTATGGTTATCGGCGTCGGCGGTTGTGTCGCCAGCCAGGAGGGCGAGGCGATTCGCAACCGCGCGCCCTATGTCGATATGGTATTCGGTCCACAAACCCTGCATCGTTTGCCGGAAATGCTGCGCCAGTCACGCAGCAGCGGTAACGCGGTTGTCGATATCAGCTTCCCTGAAATCGAGAAATTCGATCATTTGCCCGAGCCGCGCTCTGACGGCGTCAAGGCCTTCGTCTCGATCATGGAAGGCTGCAGTAAATACTGTACCTTTTGTGTCGTTCCCTACACGCGCGGAGAAGAGATCAGCCGACCGCTAGACGATGTCGTCGCCGAGGTTGCGAGCCTGGCAGGGCAGGGAGTACGCGAAGTCAACTTACTGGGTCAGAATGTTAATGCTTACCGGGGTAAAATGGATGATGGTGATGTCGCCGATCTGGCGCTTTTGATCCACTATGTCGCGGCCATCGACGGTATCGACCGCATTCGCTATACCACCTCGCACCCGGTCGAGTTCTCCGACAATTTGATCGATGCCTATGCCAGCGTGCCGCAACTGGTAAGTCACCTACACCTGCCGGTGCAAAGCGGGTCGGATCGGATTTTGTCGATGATGAAACGCGGGCATACTGCGCTTGAGTACAAGCACAAGATCAACAAGCTGCGTAAGATACGTCCAGATATCAGTATGTCGTCGGATTTCATCATCGGCTTTCCTGGTGAAACCGATGCCGATTTCGACGCCACGATGAAATTGATCGACGATATCGGCTTCGACACTTCCTTCAGTTTCATCTACAGCCCGCGTCCCGGCACGCCGGCCGCGTTCATGCCCGACAGCATCGATATGGAAACCAAGAAAAGACGCTTGCAAGAGCTACAGACCAGGCTGTTGGAGCTAGCTAACCAAATTTCACGCCAAATGGTCGGCAGTCAGCAGCGAATTCTGGTGGAAGGCCATTCGCGCAAATCCGAGTTCGAACTCGCTGGCAGAACCGAGAACAATCGGGTGGTCAATTTCGTCGGCCCGAATGACTTGATCGGGCAATTCGTCGATGTCGAGATTACTCAGTCCTTGAACAATTCTTTGAAAGGAATTCTGGCGGAATAGCCCTTGAAGCGTTCGATCAGTCTCGCCGACTTCACCCAGGAACAACTCGCCAATTTCTGTGGCGTGCTCAACCGTAACGTCAAGGCCATCGAAAAGCATTTTAATGCCGTTTTGCGCATCAAGGACGATCAGATCGCAATGGAGTCCAGGGATACCATTCCGCAGACTGCGGTCGACACTATCCAGCATATACTGGAGCAGAGTAAGAAAGCGGCGTTGTCGTCGCAAGAAGTTGAAAACCTGCTAAACGTTTCCGATAAACATGTACTCGGCGACCTCGAGAAATTCACCATTAAACTGCGCTCGATGTATATCACGCCGCAATCCGAATTACAGTGCCGTTATCTCGAGCGTATCGCCAAAAAAGTCGTCAATTTCAGTATCGGGCCGGCCGGTACCGGTAAGACTTACCTGGCGGTGGCGATGGCGGTGCAGGCGCTGGAAAATGAAGAAGTTAGCCGCCTGATTTTAACCCGGCCCGCGGTCGAAGCTGGCGAAAAGCTCGGTTTCCTGCCCGGCGATCTGGCGCAAAAGGTCGATCCCTATCTGCGCCCGGTCTACGACGCACTCTACGAAATGCTTGGTTTCGACAAGGTCGAAAAACTGATTTCACGTCACGTCATCGAGGTAGCGCCGCTGGCTTATATGCGCGGGCGCACTTTGAACAACGCCTTTGTGATTCTTGATGAGGCACAGAACACCACGCCCGCGCAAATGAAGATGTTTCTGACCCGTATCGGCTTCGGTTCACGCGCGGTCGTCACCGGTGATGTCACGCAAACCGATTTGCCCGATCAAAAAGCCTCGGGCCTGATTCATAGCCTCGAGATCCTGAAAAAAATCGATGCGATCGGTTTCACTTATTTCACCTCGGCAGACGTGGTGCGCCACCCGCTGGTGCAGTCCATCGTCGAAGCCTACGACAAGTTCGAGAATGCCGGTAAAAATTGACCTGCAAAACCATGACGTGCTCGCCGGCGTGCCTAACGAGCGCCGCTTCTGCGCCTGGGTCGAGGCGGCATTGCAGCGCGGATATCAACGGCTCGAGCAAACCATCCGCATCGTCGATGCAGCTGAAAGCCGCGAATTGAACCGCCGCTTTCGCGGCAAGGACTCGGCCACCAATGTGCTGGCTTTCCCCGGCGATGCCGAACATCTCGACTATGACTGCCTCGGCGATCTCGTCATTTGCGCGCCGTTGGTCGCCGTCGAAGCCGAGGCGCAGGGCAAGGCAACCGAGGCGCACTGGGCGCATCTGGTTGTACATGGCATGCTGCACCTGCAGGGTTTCGATCACCAGGACGCGGCGCAATCCAGGAAAATGGAAGCGCTCGAAATAAAAAGCCTTGATACCCTGGGCTTTGCCAATCCGTATAACGATTAGGACTTCATGCACATGATTGCTTGAGCCATTTCAGGCAATCCGGCGTCTCGAGCCAGCAGTCGCGCATCTCTTCGCGATATACCCAGGCCTGGTCCTTGCCGCCATAGCTGACGCCATGTTGGTCCAGCTTCGGCCGCGCGATCCTTTTCTTTACCAGGTATCCGGGCACCAGCGGCAGTATGCCCACGGCCGTTGCCAGGGCTTCGGCCGCCTGTTCCAGCGACCCGAGACGATACGACGCCAGAACCTGGCCATAAAGGGTATCGGGCAGCATGTCGTCGGAATAAGATTTCGCCAGGGACAATGCCTGTGCGTTTTGCCCACTTCTGAGGTAATGATTGACCAGTAGCGCTCTGTAGCCGTGATTGTCTTCGGGGTTCAACCGCAGGTAAAGCCGGAGCAACCGTTCCATTTCCTCCTGGCCCCGACGAAAGTCGGCCTGGTTGATGCTATTGGCAAGCAAGCGCAGCGCCGGACGATTTTCGGGCATGATCCAGGGCAGGTTTTTGTGGTCCGGAATAGCGACATTGCGTATCAGCGCCTCCGCCCTGTCAAGTAGCGGCTGCAGGCCGTCGAGCAGACTGAACAGGGTGTTATGGAGCGGATGGTTGACCACCAGGTTCACCAGGTCGTCGAGGATTTCGAGGCTGTTGATGGCTTGTGGCTGTTGTACTAAAAACTCGATCCATTCGTCGTCATCGGGATCTGGCCAGACTTCCTCTGATCCCGGTGCATCAGAGTGCACTGAAAAAGGCTTGTCGACTGGGACGACTTCTTCCCACCTGGCTTCGATACGTGCAATTTTATCTGGTGGCTGCAAGCTGGCCGCATTCCGCAACGCGTCTTCGCGTCGCCCCGTGTCATTGTCCTTGCCGGGTTCGTCTTCGAACATATCGTTTTCGTCGAACAGCTGGATGGTATAGCGGGCCATGGGGACGCTGGTCGATTCATCAGCCCAGGATTGCAGCCGCCTGACCCGGTCGTCATCCGGATCTTCGGCCAGCGATCCCTGCAGCGCGGCCCTGGGGTCGGTTTGCGCCAGTCTTAGCACCTCGACCAATTCCGGGTAATCATATTCCTGCTGACGCCATTTTCGATACCAGAAACCCGCTCGCTGCCGGGCCTGTTCGATCCGGTCTTCGGCCAACAGCAAAGTCAGTTCCAGTAACGGAGCAGATGGGTTGCCGGGGTCGACGCGTATCGCCTCGTTCAAGGCGTCGAATGCCGCATCGTGATTTCCCCTGTCATGCTCGATGCTGGCGATCCGCTGTAGCGCTTCGGCCCGGATTATCCGCTCGTTGTGTTGCCGCATCCGTTGTAACAGTGCGAGTTTCTTTTTGTTTGAGTTGTAATGCCTGTCGTAGCTGTCGCATAGCATATCGAGCAGTCCGGCTACTTTTTTATCAATACGCCTGGCCGTCCCCTCGAATTGGGGTTCTAGCATTTTTATCACTTGCGCATGATCATGCTGGTCGAAGAAGTATTGGGCCATGATCGCGATTGCCGACATCGGAAGCTGCTTGCTTTTCGATTGACTGGTGATTTCAGTTTTTGGCAGAACCCGTGCGATTGTTGGCCAGTATACTTCGCCGGGTAATGGCTCCAAATGCTGCAGTTTGACGCAACACTGCTTGTATTTTTTCCCCGACCCGCAGGGGCAGGGCGTGTTTCTGCCGGGATTGGGCACCGGTCTCGGTTTGTAGTTATTGGCCGGCAAAGGAGCTGCATTCCACAGTTGGATGGCCATCCAGTAGGCGATACGGTCCCGTTCTTCAGGCGGATACTCCGCAAACATTCCGCGCGCGAGGTCGGGGAGGGAGTGCCTACCCCACTGTATGAAGTCATCAAATGGCTTTTCATCGAGGATAAGTCGAGTGGCGATTTCTAGTACCATCGACATTTCTTCCATTGTGCCGGCTATATCGTCGTAGTCGTCGAAATTATCTTGCATATCAGTAAATGATATCAGGATGCATTAACTGATTTTCGGTTTGCGAATATGTTCCACCCGGTTCAGCGAGGCGAGCCTTCGACTGGTGTCTCGCAGGTTTTCAAGCGCCTGCAGGCGCTCCCTGGCCGAAAGCTTTAGCGATTTTCTGATCATTGCGCGACGGCTGCCTTCCCAGGTGGCGTTGCCCCAGTTACGTTGAATGTGTTCAGGTATTGGTTTCATCGGCAATCATTTCAAGATGCATCACATCATCCAGATCGCGGGGCCGCCCCGCCTCTTTTTTCATCCTAATTAGTGCCGGGATGCTGATAATTTTGACGATCAATTCCGGATTTATTTCCGCGGCAACCGCTGCATTATACTCTTTGTCAAAGTCGAATGGTTCGGTGACAAAAATGTCAACCGCGGTTTCGGGTGACTGATCTGCATGAAACGACAAAACCTGCATATTCTTATTCTTCACCCAGCCTCTCCGAATTTTGGTATCGGCGAAATCATGTTCGGTAACAGGGACTATAGGCCTGTACCCCAGGCTGTTCAGGGCGTTCATCGCGTTGACGATGTTGTCTCGCTCCAGTTGCACCACCAGGTCCAGGTCAGCTGTCATTCTCTGGTAACCGTGAATATTGACGGCAACGCCACCGGCGACCAGATAACGGACTCCAGCGCGATCCAGTGCTTCAAAAATGGTTTCCAGTGTGCTGAATTTCATCAATACCCGACACAATTACAGAATAGCGCAAATCCTGACATGGGGGGCGACCATAATCAAATCCAATATCGCCATGAGCCTCACGACCGGTAAAGTTATCGATGGATGCACCCAAATAAAAATTCTTGATACCCTGGGTTATACAAATCCGTATAATGATTGACCGTATCCACTGCAGAGAGGGCGGTAATGACTGACGCTGATAACGGCGGGTCGACGAAGGGGTGGCTAGATCGTGTATTCAATATTTTCACCGGCGAACCCCAAAATCAAAAGCAGTTGCTGGATCTGTTAAAAAACCTGCAATCGCATCAACTCTTCGGAGCCGATGAACTTACCATGATCGAGGGCGTGCTGCAGGTCGCCGACATGCAGGTGCGCGATATCATGATACCGCGCGGTCAAATGGTGGTGCTCGATCACGAGGATTCTTTCCCTGAAATCATCGAAAAGATTACCGAGTGCGGACATTCCCGTTTTCCCGTCATCGACGATGACAAGGACGACGTGGTCGGTATCCTGCTGGCCAAGGATCTGCTGTCGCTGCCTCTCGATCAGAGCCAGGATTTCGAAATCAACGAATATATCCGCCCGGCGTCGTTCATTCCCGAAAGCAAGCGTTTAAACGTGTTGTTAAAGGAATTTCGCCTCAATCGCAGTCATATGGCGATGATTGTCGATGAGTATGGCGGGGTTTCCGGATTGATTACGATCGAGGACGTGCTCGAGCAAATTGTCGGCAAGATCGATGACGAGCATGATGAAGACGAGGAAGTCGATATCCAGCCACATGGTTCGAATCGCTACAGTGTGCGCGCGCTGACACCGTTACCCGAGTTCAACGAGTATTTCGCTACCGAGTTCGAAAGCGAAGAGGTTGAGACCATCGGCGGCTACCTGCTCGGTCAGATCGGCCACCTGCCCGAACGCGGGGAATCGATCGCTCTCGAAAGCCTGACCTTCAAGGTGCTGAATGCGGACAGCCGCCAGGTCCACCTGTATCAAGTCATCGATAACGGCGGGCGCCCCGCTGAACATAGTTAGTAAAAATTTCCTGGTTATCCGATTGAGCGTGGCCCTGGTACTGGGCGCGCTGCTGCCGCTTGCGTTTGCGCCTTATTCGATATGGCCGCTGGCGATATTGATTCCGGCGCTATTGTTAAGCCTGATTCAGACTAGCCTGTCGCTGCGCACCGTATTTTATGCGGGACTTGCTTTCGGACTGGGATATTTTGGCTTCGGAGTTTACTGGATATACCATAGCCTGCATGACTTCGGCATGGCGTCGCCGCTAGTGGCCGGCGGTATTACCGGCTTGCTGGTTATTGTCCTGGCCCTGTTCCCGGCTTTGATTTTCGTATTTTGGTACTACAGCAAACAACGCCTTGGTGAAATCAACCTGTGGTTGCTGCCGCTGTACTGGTTCAGCATGGAGTGGCTCAAGGGTTGGTTTGCTACCGGATTACCCTGGCTGAGCCTGGGTTACTCGCAAACCGAATCGCCGCTTGCCGGGTTTGCGCCTGTGGTCGGGGTTTACGGGATCGGTGCTCTTTGCATGCTGATGGCGGTCACGCTGTTTCTGTTGCTGCGTGACAAGCGTTACCCGCTGCTGGCGGTACTGCTGCTGATCCCGCTGGCGGGATGGCTGCTACAGCAGCTTGAATGGACGCAAGCCCAACAAAAATCGCTGCGGGTGACGATGGTGCAGGGCAATATTCCGCAGGAAGTCAAATGGCGATACGATCAGCGCCAGAATATATTCAATACCTACTGGCGCGAAACCAGCCGGCATTGGGACAGCGACTTGATCGTCTGGCCCGAAACTGCGTTGCCGGGTCAATCCGAGGAAATCGAGCAATCGGTATTACGGCCGATGCAGGAAACTGCCCGCGAACACCAGACGAGCCTGATAACCGGGCTGGTGGTCAGCGAAAGCGAACACAACCGCTATTACAACAGTGCCGTCGTGCTGGGGCCCGAACGCAGCTATTATCACAAGCGCCACCTGGTGCTGTTTGGTGAATACTACCCGATGCGCTGGATGCTGGACCTGTTTACCGGCTTGATCAGCATTCCCTACTCGGATTTGACAGCCGGACCGCACGAGCAGGCGTTGATGCAAGTCGATGGCAGCAGGCTCGGCGTCTCGATCTGTTTCGAGGATGTATTCAGTCGCGATATCCTCTTGGCGCTGCCCGAGGCGAACTTCCTGGTGAATTTGAGTAACGATGCCTGGTTCGGCAATTCGACCGCCCCGCATCAGCACCTGCAGATCGCGCAGATGCGCGCCCTGGAGACCGAGCGCGTGATGATACGCTCGACTAATACCGGGGTGAGTGCCTTTATAGACCACAAGGGCAGAGTGGTAGCGCAAAGCGAACAGTTTAAAACCCAATCGATTACCGAGTCGCTTCAGGGGCGAACCGGGGTTACTCCTTTTTACTACTTTGCCAAGATACAAGGAATATTGGCGGTTTTTATTCTGGTAGCAATATTGCTATTATGTCGGTTCGGCAGCACGAAATTCTGAGGAAAATGTGTCTCCGATCACAAAAACCATAATAATATAGTGTTAATTTTGATCTATTCGAATCATTACGCAAAGGAAGAAGGGCTAATTGAAGTATGAACATGGAAACTAGTATAAGGCTGGAATCAGCCAGGATAGAACCCAGGCATCCCGAATCTTATCTGGCAAGAGAAATCGACAATGATGAAATCGATATTGGCGATCTGTTAAGCAGTTTATTTAGAGAATGGAAAATGATTGCATTGGTTATGCTCGTTGGCGCAGTTTGCGCACTCGCATATGTATTGTATTTACCAAAGACTTATCTGGTCGAGGCAAAATTTCGAATTCCTACAGCGCACGAGTTGGGCGACCTATTCGATCAAGAGCTTATCGAAATTGCACCGGAGGCTATCTTAAAAAAGGTTGTTGACCAGGTATTGTCAGCTGAAGTACAGGCCAGTGTGTTGAAAAACAGTGAATTGGGAAGAGAATTAACGAAAAACAGTAGTCTGTCGCCAATCGAACTTTCTAGATTAATCAGTAGTGACCTTTTGGTAGATCTCGTCAAGCGTGACTATTTCCAACTCAAGAAAGAGGAAAAGACACCATTTCAGGAAATTAGTGTTGCACTCGAATCGAGTCATCCGCAGATGGCCGCCGAGTTTATTCAATTGCTAATCCAGCAAGCGGAAGATTCTGCATTGACAAACTTGTCAAATGACGCTAATGCAATCAAACAAATTAAAATCAAGAAAATTCAAGAAGAACTCGAATCTCTAACCCTGGCGGCGAAAGTTATTCGAGAGGCAAAAATCACCCGTTTACAGGAAGCCAATCAAGAGCTTATAAATACATATCAGCAGGAAATCGATTTGAAAATCCAAAAAGCGCTGCAAGATCGGCGGAATCAAGTCATTCGATGGACTGAGGCGCACAAGACGGCCGATTCCCTAGGGATTCGAGAACCGGTCACATGGGACGATTTGAGGCCGCTACGAAAAGCTACTCAGATAACCAACGAATTAGGAAACAAAGAGGATAGCCGGCCTCTCTTTTTTAGAGGTACCCGTTTTTTGAGCGCAGAGCTTAATCGGCTGAAAGAAAGAAATGATGACAGGCCATTCATATCAGGAATTACCGAACTCGAGAAAAAAATGGCCACGATTAAAAACGACCCAAAAATTGCCGCCCTTGAATCTCGTAGCAACGATAGGATCTATGTCGAAAAATACGATAGCTTGCTGCGCCAGCTTACTAGACTACGAGATCAGTCCGCCCAGTTTAAGAATGCCAAAATGGCGGTGATCAGCCAACCCGCGATCATACCAATAAACCCAATGCAGAATTCTATGCTTATCCTGATCGCCGGATTGTTTTTTTCGGCGTTTATTGCCTTGTTAGTGGCAATGGTACGTATTTCGTTGCGGAACAGAGAGGCACGACAAAGCCAGAATTCAACAATCGGCGTATAGTGTTTGTTATTGATCTGTCGGACTACTTCATCCACATCAGCAACATTCCTGCCAGATTGCTTTGAGTTAGCAAAGGGGTGGAGTATCCTTCCCCCTTTTTCACCAGCTAGACCCTATGGACTCCTACGATCCCAAGACCCTGGAAGCGGAGGCGCAGCAATTCTGGGCTGATAAACAGGTTTTCGAAGTCACCGAAGATCCGGCCCGGGAAAGCTATTATTGCCTGTGCATGTTTCCCTATCCCAGTGGCAAGCTGCATATCGGGCATGTGCGCAATTACACCATCGGTGACGTTATCTCACGCTTCAAGCGTATGCAGGGTTTTAACGTACTGCAGCCGATGGGTTGGGATGCCTTCGGCATGCCGGCTGAAAATGCGGCGATCCAAAACAATGTTCCGCCGGCCCAGTGGACCTACCAGAATATCGACTATATGCGCGGGCAATTGAAACTGCTCGGTTTCGGTTATGACTGGAAGCGCGAGCTGGCAACCTGCAAGCCGGAATATTATCGCTGGGAGCAATGGCTGTTCACGCGCCTGATGGAAAAGGGCATCGCCTATAAAAAAACCGCGCCGGTCAATTGGTGCCCGGTCGATCAAACCGTGCTCGCCAACGAGCAAGTGATCGAGGGACGTTGCTGGCGCTGCGACACCGAAGTGGAGCGACGCGACCTGGCGCAGTGGTTTCTCAAAATCACCGATTACGCTGACGAACTGCTGGCCGATCTCGATAGGGTCGAATGGCCGGAGCAGGTCAAGACCATGCAGCGCAACTGGATCGGACGTTCGCAGGGAATGGAAGTCGAGTTCGTGGTCCCAGGACACGATTCGTTGCTAATTTATACTACGCGCCCCGACACCCTCTACGGCGCGACCTTTATGGCGATCGCGGCCGAACACTCACTGGCCCTAGCGGCCGCGGCCGGCAATCCCGAGGTGGCCGAGTTTGTCGAAGCCTGCCGCAAGACCCATACCTCCGAAGCGGCGCTGGAAAAGATGGAAAAATTGGGGATTGCAATCGGCATCGATGCCGTCAATCCGGTCAACGGCGAAAAAATACCGATCTGGATCGCCAACTTCGTGTTGATGGGATACGGTACCGGGGCGATCATGTCGGTGCCGGCGCACGACCAGCGCGACTGGGAGTTCGCGCGCAAGTACGGGATCGAGATTCGCCAGGTAGTGGAACCCGCCGATGGCGCAGCGATCGACTTGGACGCTGGTTCATTCGTGACCAAGGATGGCCGTTGCTGTAATTCGGATATTCTCGACGGACTCGATTTCGAAGCCGCTTTCGAGCGTATTGCCGAGCATCTCGAAGCCCGGGGCAAGGGCAGTCGCCAGGTCAACTATCGACTGCGCGATTGGGGCGTGTCGCGCCAGCGTTACTGGGGTGCGCCGATCCCGGTTATCAACTGTGCGGGCTGCGGTCAGGTGCCGGTGCCGGAAGATCAGTTGCCGGTAGTGTTGCCCGAAGCAGTCGAATTCGAGGGTATCGGCTCGCCACTCAAAAAAATGGACTCGTTTATCAAAACCACTTGCCCGCGATGCGGCGAACCCGCCGAGCGCGAAACCGACACCTTTGATACCTTTATGGAGTCTTCCTGGTACCAGGAAAGATTCAGCTGCCCCGATCAGGATCAGGCGATGCTGGATCAGCGCGCGGGTTACTGGAATCCGGTGGATCTTTATATCGGCGGCATCGAACACGCGATTCTGCATCTGCTCTACGCGCGTTTTTATCACAAGCTAATGCGCGACGAAGGCTTGATCGATTCCGGCGAACCCTTCAAACGCCTACTGACCCAGGGCATGGTATTGAAAGACGGCAGCAAAATGTCCAAATCCAAGGGCAACACCATCGATCCCAAACAATTGATCGATCGTTACGGCGCCGATACGGTGCGACTTTTCACCATGTTCGCCTCCCCGCCGGAACAGACACTGGACTGGTCCGACACCGGAGTCGAGGGTGCCTATCGCTTTCTCAAGCGGCTGTGGGTTGCGGTGCAGGAGCAGGTTGCCGATAGTAGTACCATCGTGCCGATCGAGGGTGCGACACTCGATGATATGCAAAAGGCGATGCGATTGAAATTGCACGAAACCATTAAGAAAGTGAGCGATGACTATGCCCGCCGTCTGACTTTCAATACCGCGATCGCGGCCAACATGGAATTGCTCAACAGCGTTTCGCGCTATCACGACGATTCGCCGCTGGGCAAGGCTATTCGCCAGGAAGTATTCGATAACATGGTGTTGATGCTGGCGCCCATTATTCCGCACATCTGCCATCGATTATGGCGCGATCTCGGTCACGATAGCATCATTATCGATCACCCCTGGCCCGCGGTTGACGAATCGGCCCTGGTGCAGGAAACCATCGAAATCGTGATCCAGGTGAATGGCAAGCTGCGCGGCAAGATGCAGCTCGACGCCGACATCGATCGCGCCGGTTGCGAGGCGGCGGCGCTTGAAAACGAGCAATTGCGGCGGTTTATCGGCGACAGTGACATACGCAAGATCATCGTCGTCCCGGGCAAGCTGGTCAATATCGTGATCTAGGCTGATGCCGGATTCTCGCTTAACTCGTCGGTTGATTGCCGCGTTGCTCTGTCTGGCCCTGACGAGTTGCGGTTTCAGGCTGGCCGGCAGCAGAGTGCTGCCGCCGCAATTAAGCCAGGTATATCTGGTTACCAGCGATCTTAGCGAGCGCCAGCGCAACGCCTTGTCGCAGCGACTCGTGCGGGCCGGCGCCAAGGTCTCGCGGCAACCGCAGGCGCAGTCGGTACAGCTCAGCGTGAGGCTGAAGACATTGCCGGATCGCCGGCAGGTGACGAGCGCTAGCAATGGTACAACGGTTGAAACGCTGGCGCGCAGTCTTACTTACAGTCTGCGGGACGCCGACGGTCAAATGCTGTTGCCGGCCAAGACGCTGACCCAACAAAAGAATATCGTGTTCGACGACGATAACCTGCTATCTTCGACGGCAGAAAAACGCAGCGTTGTCGAGGACCTCGAAGAGGCGCTGTTCAATCAGCTGATACACCAGTTAAATCGTATATAGAGTCGAAATATTGTCGCCGGGTTAATAAAATTTACCCGCCGCTGCCAAGCGTTTATAATCTCACCGGCCCTTACGGCGACGGGCAATCCGACGCCTGTAGTCGTTCGATAACCACCGAAATACAATATGTCTGAATTGAATGAACCCGTAACACCGCCACGACGGAACCTATTGCTGTGGATTGCGCTGGTCATTATTGCGCTGATCGTCTTCGTGCTAGTCAGTGGTGACCGCGGCGAATCGATGTCGGCCAGCAAGCCCGCGGTCGAAAACCAGGCCACCGGCAGTATCGAGCGCAGCCTGCTGGTGCCGCCAGGGATGCGGGCGCGTCAGTATGTCGAACAATTACGCGCCGATGGCAAGCCGTACCCGTTGCCGCAGGTTTTCGAAAAAGCCCATCAATACCTGCGAGAAGGCAACCTCGCCGATGCCCGTTTGCTGTATTTTTTTGCCGCCCGCGAAGAGCATTTGCCCGCGATTATGCATATGGGCGAAATATCAGACCCCATTTTGTTTCGCGCCGAGGATTCGCTGCTGGATCACGCCGATGTCGTCCAGTCCTACAAGTGGTATCAAAAAGCCGCAAGCTTGGGGCATCCGGCAGCGCTCGAGCGCATCGAAAGCCTGCAGCAATGGGCTATCGTCGAAGCCGACGCCGGGAATCCGCATGCCAGGCAATTACTCCTCAATTTTCGATAGGTGAAATGAATGATGCACAATTCCTGCAAAGCGCCGGTAAGACTCTTGCTGTTGGGGCTAACGGCCATGCTGGCAGGAGTGCTGAGCGCCGCCGACAAACCCTTGCTGATGGAAGGCAAAAAGACGCTTTATCAGCGCGTGTTGAGCGTGCCCGAGGCGCGGCTTTACGAAGTTCCGACGGACACGGCCGACTCCACCCGGATAACACCCTTCAGCGTGCTTTACGTATATGAAAAGGGTAGCGATTGGCTCAAGGTCGGACACGACAGTTTTGGTCAGATCGCGGGCTGGGTAAAACGCGATAAAGCCATTGTCTGGAATCAGGCCTTGACCGTCTCGTTCAAGGATCCGCAGGATATCCAGCGGGTGATGCTGTTTAGCAGCAAGGACGATCTCGAACGCCTGGTGGACGACTACGACAAGCAAGGTTACCAGTCGCTTTATAATGCCATCGTCAGCGGCGAGCCGCCGGTGGATTCCCCGGTGATCGCGATTCAACCCGACGCACACCTAGAAATCAGGGAGAATTTTTACCTGGTCCCGATCAAACAACACGAAGATGTTTACCTCGGTAGCGAGCAGGCGCGCCTGCTGGAGATTGCCAGTGTGCCGTTGGACGAATCGAGAGATGAAAGCGAACTCAGGGAAATTGAGACGGGCAGCCGCAGCTATCGCAGCGGCATTCATTTTGTCATCGATTCGACCCAGTCGATGGGGCCTTACATCGATCGCACCCGCGAAGCCGTGAAACGGGTTTACTCGGCGATCGAAAAACAGGAGTTGACCAATCAGGTCAGCTTCGGTCTTACGGCCTATCGCGACAATATTGACCAGGTACCCGAACTCGAGTATCTAACCCGGCGTTACGTCAGCCTCGAACAGGGTACCAACGTCGAGCAATTTTTCCAACGGGTAAACGATTTGAGCCCATCCGAAGTGTCGAGCCGCGATTTTCGCGAAGACGCCTATAGCGGCATCAAATCGGCAATCGAAGACTCTGATTGGGATAAGTTCGACGCCCGCTACGTGGTGTCAACGGACAAAATTAATTGACCCACCTGTCGGACAATATTTTTGACCCACCCCCCAAATGCATTGAGCTAGTTTCCACCTCCGATTAATCCGCTTTGTCGAGCCTGACGCAGTCGA
>Ga0126332_10000335_pt1 | contig 17524 bp, 15 predicted proteins | sample InaspJWI42metaG_FD_94482 | JGI IMG/M metagenome (GOLD analysis project Ga0126332, IMG submission 94482) | Marine gutless worms symbiont microbial communities from Oahu, Hawaii - Inanidrilus sp. 2 OAHU.JWI-42 metaG | ecosystem: Host-associated > Annelida > Digestive system > Unclassified...
AGCCGAATACTGCTTCAAGCCTGGGGTACTCGTTCGTTGCGGAGTTGACGGAAAAGTTGTCAAAAATAAATTGATTCACCTGCCGGCCGATAACTGAATCGGCAATTTGTTTTATCTCCCCGGTGATGATCATCGGCAAAATGTCTCGCTGCAGGGGCACGCCGTCCGGATGTGAAGCGCCTGCCCCCAGTACAAACACCACATCCCTGCGGGGCGCATAGCGTAGATATTTCTCCGTCGGCTTGCCTGTTTGTTTTTGGGCTGGCATGATACTTTAGATAACTTTCTATTTTGGCTGGTTTTCTTGCAGATGCCCGACAAACTCTGCAAATTTATTTTAAAGGTGACCCAAATACAAGTGTCCAGTACGTACCATACTTTGAGGCGGAATTGCGGGCGCAGGCCGCGCCGATTTCCGTAAAGCTAGATTCCATGATGTTGGCGCAGTGCCCCGGGCTTTCCAGCCATCCGGATACGGTTTCCTCACACGTCTGCAACCCGCCGGCAACGTTCTCTCCCACCGCACGCCAGGTGTAACCGTGATTGCGGACCCGTTTTTCTACCGTCGATTTTTTTGATCCTTTATGGCTGAGACGGTCGTTGCGGGCCATGTCCTTTGAGTGCATCCGGGCGGCATTCGCAAGAGCCGGGTTCCAGCGAACGGGCCGGGTCGCGACATATTTTTTGCCGCCGCATCTGCGTTCGGACGACCGGGCGGCATTAATCAGGTTTACCATCTTTTTTGCGATACTCCCGGAGTCCTCACATAGATAAAATTGGTTTTTTTTTATGACAACTTTCTTTTTTTCAGGTTGGCCGCAGGCGGTCAAAAGAAAAATACAAAGGATGATAAAGCACGCGGTTTTCAATGTGATTTCCTTTAATCCAATAAAGTGAATAAACGGCGGTTTTTGAATTTAGTTCGAATCCTGATGCTCCAAAACGTCTTCACGGCAGGCCACATCGGCCAGGCCAATCAGATCGGCAAAAGTAATCCGGTCGAGTCGGTCGTACATCGCCTTGGCAGCCTCCAGCCACACATACCGGGTCAAGCAGATTTCGAAGCGGTCGCAGGTCTCCGGACTATCGGAGCAGCGTGTCAATTTTGCGCCACCTTCGAGCAGGGCGACAACTTCACCGACGCTAATTTCCTGGGGTGATTTGGAGAGATAGTGACCGCCTTTCGGACCGCGGACGCTGTTTACATACCTTGCCTGCTTGAGGGGGCGGATAATCTGTTCCAGATACTTCAGTGATATATCCTGGCGTTTGGCGATTTCATTTAGCTGAATGGGGCCTTGATTGTAATGCTGGGCCATATCCAGCATCAGCCGGGTACCGTATCTGCTGCGAGTGGATAGCTTCATTTTTTATACCTTCAATCCGAGGTTAAATTAAAATGTATTAAATAACACATTTTTTAGACCGAATGAACGATTAATCAATGAACTTAGTTCGCTTCGCTCACATATTCCATCATTCCATGTGGCTTACCAACGCGGGCGGCCACAAAAAACATTATATTTCTAACAGGTTGTAGAAATTCCGAGACGTTTAATTATATATATGCAATCGGTTCCAGGCCTTTGCGGCGGCGAATAGCTTCCAGCAGCCCCACGGTGCCGGTCATCATATTATCACCCCAGGGGGCTCCGAGCACGATCTGGAGGCCGGTGTTTTCAACCAACCGGCGCTTGGGGCCGGTAGCGATAATAATTTCACAGGATTTGAATCCAAACGTTTGACGGATATATGCGCCGTGCCCGCCTTCAGTGAGTATCTGCTCGTGGGTCAGATTGCCGTCGGCCAGATTGCGCAGCAAAAATTCCAAACGGTTTAGGGTAATATCACGGGTATGGTATTCAAAAAAGCCGGCAATTTCATCCCCCATCAAGGCGGCACCGACGGTGTGGGAAGTGGCAATATCCAGAACCATGATCTTTTTCAGGGGACGGGCGAAATGGTCCAGTGAGGCGCCGAGAATTGCCGCCATTCCGCTATCCATGACATAAATTTCATCCGCCGCAAGAGCTGCGGCGCTTTTGGCGATGGAAGCCAGACGATTCATCGTGGGGGGTACCTGTGGGCCGGCATAGAGCAGGGCCTGGGGAAACGGTGTGCGATCCAGGGCCGCGCGGAATGTGTTATGGCGGTAATCCAGGTGCGACACGCCTTCGGGCGGCACACCATGATCCTGGGCGCATATTCCAACCACGTCAAATGAATACGGAATACCGAAACCGGAGACGATCCGCTTAATGCGTTCGGGCTGCAGATCACCAATAGTCAGGGGTGTGAACTCTTTTTTGAGCTTCAGGTGTTCGGCTTCCGCATCTTCTTTGATTTGAATTCCCCAGCGGCGCACCTGTTCCGGATTGTGGTGAAGGGTGGCGGCGGCGGAAGCGGACATAATCACCTTTGCGCTGCGGGTTTTTTCGCGCAGTATGCTGGTGACCGGCCCTCCGCCCATTTCGTTTCCGGTTACCACCAGATTGCCGGATAAACCGGCCGCCTTTTCCGCGACGGTTTGCACAGGGGACTTGACGACCGCCTTGTAGTGCAGGTTTGATTCACTGTCATAGCACAGAATATCCATCGTGCCGGCACCGATATCCACCAACAAGAATCGGCTCATCGATTCGTCTCCCTCGTTTAAATTTATGTGATGCTAAAAATCAAATCTGGATGGTTTCACCCCGTTTCGGAACGACAACTGCGAATCCTTGGCTGCGCAGATGCTTTGCCAAAGAAAGTGCTTGATCCTCTTCACCATGTACCACGGCGATTTTTTTGATTTCCAGATTTGAATTATTAATAAATCGAAGCAGCTCCTTTTTGTCGGCGTGCGCGCTGAACCCGCCGATGCTGACCACTTGTGCTTTCAAAGGATATTCTTTGTTGAGGAATTTCAATATCGGCGGGGCGCCGCTTCGGCCTGACTGCTCGAAATCAGTCCCTTTTTCCAGTATCCGTCGACCGAGGGTATGCTGCGCCATAAAACCGACAATCAGAATCGTGTTGTTCGGGTTGTGTATTTTGTGACGGAGGTGGTGCAAAATGCGACCGGCTTCACACATTCCGGAAGCGGCAATTACAATGTGCGGTTTTTTTTCCCGATTCAGCGCCATGGATTCTTGAACCGAGGATACAAAATGAATTTGGTCGAATGAAAATGGATTCATTCCGTTTTCAAGAAAAGTTTCGTGGGTTTCGCGGTCATAAACCTCGGGATGTTCACCGAAGACGTGGGTTAGATTGGCAGCCAAGGGACTGTCCACGTACACCGGCACTTCGGGGACCTCTTTGTGGGCGTAGAGCTCATGCAGGACGTAAAGCAGTTCCTGGGTACGCCCGAAGGCGAAGGAAGGTATCAGAACCGAACCACTGCGCTGATATGTTGTATCCAACACCTTTTTTAACTGCGGTTTGAGGTCCTGTACCGGCTGATGCAATCGATCGCCGTAGGTGCTTTCCATGACCAGCAGGTCTATCATCCGGTGTCGCTCTTCAAAGGACAGGGACGGATTTCTGAGAATCGGCTTGTCGAATCTTCCCAGATCGCCGGTGTAGCAAACCGCGGCGGATCGACCGTTTTCGCGTACCGCGATGATACTGATAGCCGATCCCAGAATATGTCCGGCGTCATATTGGGTGCAGGCAGTGTTGTGTCCGATGGATACCGGATAACGGTACGGAAAGCCGTCGAAGCAGTCCAGCGCCTGTTTTGCATCGGCGGTGGCATAAAGCGGTTGAATTTTTTCCAGATGCAGCCGGTCGATAAGGCTGCTGATCACTTCGGTATCCAGCTGGTGCCGACCTTTTTTCAGGATTTTTTTAATATCAGAGCCTTCACCGGCGGCTGCGATTTTTTTGCGTGTGGAAGGTTTCATCTGAGACAACGACCCCCGCAGCGTTTTGTAGTTGAGATAGGCTGCATCCGATTCCTGGATGTGAGCGCTGTCCAGCAGCAAATGTTCGCAGGCGGCGGCAGTGGCCCGGGTACAAATCACGCGACCGTTATATCCGTCTTTTACCAGCAGCGGAATCCGGCCCGAATGATCGATGTGGGCGTGTGAAAGTATAACATTGGTAACAATTCGCGGATCGAAGGGAAGAACTCTGTTTTTGGCGGCACTCTCTTTGCGGCGGCCCTGAAACATGCCGCAGTCAAGCACGATGCGATCTTTTTTAGTGGCCAGAAGGTGCATGGAACCGGTCACTTCCCGCGTTGCGCCGTAAAAGGTAATATGCATATTTTTTTTCTGCTCCGCTTAAGTTTTCGGCCCAAACAGCCGATATATCATGGGATCGCCATGATGTCCGAATAAGATAGCGGATTATACACCGATTTGTTGCACTTGAAAAGACAGCTTGATCACGAGATAAAATTTATATAGAATATTATTCCTAGGAAATTTATCTGTTTCAATGGTTAAATACATTTAAATTTCCTAATAAATTAGTTCGATATTTGGAGTTTTTGGCTAGGCAGATAGTTACTGATATGATTTATTTTCAAATAGTTATTCGAAAAAGCATATTTGTAGAATCTCTGCGGAATCATATGCTCCGCTTTCGTATACCTAAGGAGATACAACCATGACCGGACCGGCAGCCACCGCAGCGCAAAGAAATGAAAGCAAGGAGCTTTTGGATCTACGCATAACTATTAACATTGCCAGGGATTTTTTAACTTTTGTCGAGCTTTTGTATACTGTGCCGAATATGCACAAAGCCCCGTATGGCGACACCCGCAGTCTATATCAGGCAGTATCGAAAGGTCGTGACATTCACAAGCTCGGCCGGGAAATGGAAAGTTTTTTTGGGCCGCCCAAAAAACCCGCCGGCCATCCTATACCGAAAATGCTGCGATTTCACCCAACCACCAAATACCTGGGCGGTGTCCGCGATGGTCAGGCACTGTATCTCAAAAAAACCCAGAACGGCGTCTTTTACGGCGCCCTCTGGCCCTGGGATAAAATACCGGGGAACATCACCGTTCATCTTGGGTATTGCAACAACAAGATGTCCGGCAAGGATTTCCGGAACCTGGAAAAACTGGTAAAAACCAAGCTGTTGAATGAAAAGGTTTTCGAGGAACTATCCAGCGAAAAAGGCGGTCAGATTCACGGTATCAGCCTTCCTTCATTTTTACATATAGCCCTGCTGGAGAAAATAACCTGTACGCTGGAGGTAAAAACCGACAAGACCGTCGGTTTTTTGTACCTGCGCAGCGGTGATTTGATTGGAGCCAAGACAGGCAGACTGAACGGCAAAGGGGCGGCCTACGAAATAATCAGCTGGGAAAAAACGGCGATCGAGCTTAGAGATGCCTCCGCCAAAAAGAAAAACGAAATCAAGCAATCCCTGGTCGACATATTGACCGAAGCACTCAGGCTCCGTAAAAGAAAAGGAAAAAACGGGGTTGCAGTGGCTGCCACCAGTGTGCCTGCAGAGGAACGCTACCGGGCACTGCGACAAGGACAAGGACCGGAGAAAAGACGCTTTGTGCCGATAGTTCTGGCAACCGTTCTGGCCACTCTGATCCTGTGTGTCGGTGCTATGTTCGGCATGCGTATCCTCAAGGCCAGGCAGGTCGATAATGAATACGTTCAAGTCCTGACTCAGTTGGAAGAAATTGATGATCCACAAGCGAAAATTGACCTGCTGGATGAGTTCATCGATAATCATGAAGAGGGACATCACAGCCAGGCAGCCGAGGATCTGATCGATAAAATCTATGCGGCGGCTGAACAACGCGATTACGAAAGTACCGTCCAACAGGTGGCACAGTTGCCCATCGATGAATTATTCGAGCAATCAGCTACGGAAATATATTATAGTTTTCTGGAGCAATATCCTGAAAGTAACCATTATAACGACATTCAGTTGAAAATTTCAAGAATCCCAGATTTAATCGACAATGTGGATTTTAAACAGGTGCAAAAAGCCGCGCAGCTCGATTACGAAAATCGTATCGCAATCTACCTGGATTATCTTGTCAAGCACCCCACCGGCCGGCATAAGTCCAAAGTTGAAGCCCTCATTGCCGATATGAGTGATCAATACTATACCCATCTGAACAAAGAAATTACCCGGTGCGATCAACAAAAAAACTGGGATCGGTGTTTGGTAGTGTGTGATAAGTTCTTGAATTATTTTAAAAACCACCACCTGGCCTACGAGATTGAAGATTTAAAAGCCGTCATGGAGGACAAAAAAGATGTGGCGGCCCTGTTGCGGAGAGTCAGAATGCTTGGAAACCGATACGCCGAAGCTAAAATAATGCTGACATCTTACCTTGCGGAAAATCCGCATACGACCCAGGCCGGAAAAATTAAGGGAAAACTGAAAAAGATTCAACGCAACCTGGCCATGAGCCGTGAATGGCAATCGACGCTGGCATACAGTCAGGACATCCAAAACAGCATGCAAAATAGAATCAGTCAGTTGAATCGATACGTTCTGCAAAATCCTTCCAGTCCCTATATAAAAGAGGCCAAAACGATACTGGGCCAGCTTCAACAGGAAAACCATGTCCTTTACGCGCAGCGGGTTAAGGCCGAGCGCAGTCAGCAACAAGCAATTATGGAAAAAGAAAAACAGCGGCTGCAACTGGAAAAAGATAAAATCATCGCCCAGATCAGACAGGCCGGAGGGCGCTATAAAGTAAATGGAAGTGGTACCTTCATCGATCAAAAGACCGGCCGGATGTGGTGCCTGCTGGATTCCTACACGACCCTTAACAAATGCCAGAATTACAATGCGGCCAGAAAATATGTGAAAAAACTCAAAGCCGGCGGTCATAACGACTGGCGATTGCCTTTCGGCAATGAGTTGGCCGAAATATATAAAACCGAGCCATTCTTTCCGGGCAACAGCGCTGCATGGTACTGGACCTCCGAGGTTTTCGTCAAAGGCTATCACCGCAAAGCCCTGGTGGTCACATCCAACAGAGAATATGGCTTACGAAAGATTCAAAAAACATTGGATGAGTGCGGTGCGGTCCGTGCTGTCAGGCCATAGGATCTACTGGAAGGCCGTCATACCTGCCGGATCCGGCCAAGAATTGAAGATTGAAGATTGTAAATTGAAGAATTGTTGATGTCGCTCTGCTCCGTCCTTTTTTAAAATCGGAAGTAAACCTTAAATATTCAACATTCAATCGTTACAAGATGTTGAAAATATTTTAAATAAATTTTTTTTTGGATAAAAAGCAAAGAAATAGCTTTTAACCGGCAAATCCCGCCATGGCGGGACTCAACCTCGATTAATGTGTTTCAGCGCTTCACGCCTGCTCAGTCCCGATAGCACTGCCTGATGTCTGTCCACAAAATCTTTGACCCATTGCGGATTTGCATAGGAATAGTCTCTCAAAATCCAACCGATGGCTTTGCGGATAAAAAATTCTTTTTCATGCGCCAGCTTCAGGATCGTATTCCCCAGCAGCTGCGTGTTGGTTTTATCGCGGTGATGGAGGTGGGCGAGCAGTGATGCACGGCGAATCCAGAAGTTGTCTGATTTGGACCATGCGATAAGATGGTCTTCCAGGTGCCTGCCGCTTCTGACGAGCGGGTTGATCAATTTGCCGGCAATCCAATCCAGCGTGTCCCAGTGCGATGCGCTAAAGACAAGCGCTTCATAGATCGACCAGGATTTTTCATCCCGGTATTGTGAATAATATTCTGCTGTCTCCAGAGCCTGATACATTTCTTCGCGGCTGTCACCCTTCCAGAGCTCAAATATTACCTGCCGGTATTCTTTGCGGGATGCCATATCAAATTTTTTGGCTGCCGCTTTGAATAATTTTCGACGAACCGGGGCCTGGACACCGTAAAACTTTTGATCGGTTCTCATGTAGGCCTGCATTTTTCGGGCCTTTTCCGGATCGCCCGCTTGGGCCAGATCTTTGCGGATGTGTTTTACCAGTGGGTGCATGCGACTCAGTATCTATTCTGGTTGACGGCAATGGTTAAGATTCATATTGCTCGGTTTCGGCGATGGGCGAAATTTGATACTTGAAACTCGAAACTCAGTAGCGGGTGCTCGATACAAGATACAAGATTCACGGTTCTGTGTGTTGATATTTGATGCTGGATTCACTATCTCCATATCGGGATACATTTTAATCCACAGATTTCGCCCCAGAGAAATAGGCTACGCCCCGATGAAATAGGCTTCGCATTTCATTGGGCAGGCATTTCACCGGGCGGGCCCCGGTGAAATGGTCTTCGAATTTCACTGGGCAAGCAGATTACACAGACACCAATGAATGTGCGGTGGAGATTGCGAAATCTGCCGAGTTTGATTCCCCGCAGCTTGCCGCGTTAGGATAGAATGTATCATTCATGGATACCCTGTGGCTTGCCGCGGGGAAATTCATTGATTTCATGATATCTGAAACAGTCCAGGGTATGATCATTTACCATACCGGTGGCTTGCATGAAAGCGTAACAGATGGTCGGCCCGACAAACTTAAATCCCCGCTTTTTCAATTCTTTACTCATCGCCTCCGAATCTCGGGTCTTGTCCGGGATTTGCTTGAGCGTTTGCCATCTGTTTACTTTCGGTTTGCCATCCACAAAGTGCCATATATAGGCATCAAAGCTGCCGAACTCTTCCTGTACATCCAAGTAACCCCGGGCATTTGCAATCGACGCCTGGACTTTCAGCCTGTTTCTGATGATGCCCGGGCTGCTGAGAAGTTCTTTGATTTTTTTTGTGTCGTAGCATGCGATTTTGCGTGCATCGAAGCCATCGTAGGCTCTGATGTAGCCCTGCCTTTTTTTAAGAATAGTAGACCAGCTTAAGCCGGCCTGCACGCCTTCCAGGATGAGAAACTCAAAAAGCTTGGTGTCATCGTGCACCGGTACCCCCCACTCCTTGTCATGGTACTCACGTTCCAGCTCACTGCCGTGAGCCCATTCGCAGCGCTGTTTCACAGATCCCTCCCTGTGGCATTACTGTCTTAATTTTGCATGCGATTCATTTTTAGTGCAGTGTCGGTCCAAATCTGGTATGTTTAAATCATTGCGATTGACTCAACCAATCACAACAGCCCCTGCAGGTCAAGTAGTACCTCCATCGCTCTCCGCTGATGCTATCACCCGGATAATAAGAAAAATATTGACATTGTATTACAAAATGTATACAATGGATGTGTTATGAAAAAGGATATCGTATACAGTATCAGAATGAGCATGGTGGTCCGTGAAGCGCTTAAGCGAGCTGCAAAGAAAGAGCGGCGGACGGTTGCATCTTTGCTGGATAAAATCATTCTTGATTATCTCGAAGAGCAGCGATACCTGCTGCCTCATGAAACAGGCTCCGATCGTAGAACTTTTCAACGAAGCAAGATAACCCTGCCGGCAACAACGTTGGTCGAAAACGGTCATAAAGCGGAATCGTTTCCTTGCGTCATTACCGATATCGCCATGGGAGGGGTGTTTGTTACTTATCCCAAAGGATCAAGAATAAAAGAAATCTTTATGCAGGACCTGGATCGATTCAATCTAGCTTTCAAACTGCCGCAGACCGGCGAGGAACTCAAGTTTGAATGCGATGCACGCCGGATGGTTGAAGTCGTCGGTGAAATACAGGTGGGTGCGATACTTAGCGAGCCCGCCCGGCAGGATCTGGAAAAGTTGCGATCATACCTTGTTTAGATTTGAGGAAAGATTTTACGGATCGTTCACGCAGTTAAATGATGGCTATGGCCGGCTGTCTTTTCTGCTCATCTTACCGAGTCTCTGGTGTCACCTGGAGGCGAACTGAAAGGCCGACGCCGATTTTGAGCTGATCCGCTAAATTTTACCGGGCTTTGAGCCAATGCCAAAATAGATGCAGCGGCATCCTGAGCGTTTACACCCGCCTTGATTTACAGCCAATGATGTCGAAATATATTCCCAGCCTCTCGATATCCGCAGGAGTTGCCCTAAATATTCTGTTTTTTCTTCCGTGAAGTGTCTTAAATTATTGAACGATCAACTGCCGCTTTAGCTTTTGGAAGCATGCGGTTAGTTTCAACGGCAGCCCATAAATAACCCGTTCATTGGGTATGTTGTCGGTGGAAGTTTTTTTGTACTATAAATGTAATACATATTATATATTTTATATTTTTATTTAAGTTCTGCGCCAGAATGCCGATTAAATATGAGGACGCTCACAGCAGCGTTTCCGGCTTATGTTCTTATCAACAATGCAATGTGAAGCAAGCACGTTACCAATCCAGATTTTTTTGAAGGAGGCCATGATCATGAAACGGTTTATGACAATCAGTTTGGTAGTTTTGATAACAATTTCCTTTGCTGCCGGGTGCGTTACGACCCCGTTGACTAAAAGCAGCAGCTCAAGGTCAAGTTCTTCCGCAAAGAAAGCGGAAAAAGGCACCTACAGCCAGGTGCCCGCCTCGATGCGGGCGGACGTTAAAGAGGCGCAGTTTGATGTAAAACTGGCCCGGAATAAGCAAAAGGTGGCCGATGAAAAAGTTAAACTGGCCGATCTTAAAAAAGAAAGAGCTATTTTGGGCAGCAAATACGCCCAGCACGACAAAAAACTGGCGGACATCCTGGTTCAAAAAACAGAAATGATCGTAGAAGTAAAAAAGGCGGAAGCCATCGATAATGCCGGTCTGGGAGACAAGGAAGATAACATCAAGCAAATTGCCAACCTGAAGACAAAAGAGCTCGACATTACAACCGACGAGATAAAGATCAAAGCCGATATCGATACGACAAAGGTCAAGCTGAAAAAACTGGACAAACAAATCAGAAAGCAAGAGAAAAAGGTCGCCAAAGCCAGTGGTGGCACTAAAAAAAGCAAGAGCGGTAAAAAACGCAAGAAGGTCAGTAAAAAGAAATAAAATCGCAGTAATATTTACGCGGGCTTTATTAAATTTTCCGGCAATATTACCGCCATGGCGTACGTCGAACCGGTATATCATCTTGGCATGGAATCACCCCTGTGCAGAATTGATAGACATTGTTTCAGTCGCCGATTTTAAGATTTCAAACGTTTGAATTAACATCGGAGGAGACAGATATGTGTAATACAAGATTTCCAATACTTTTACTGGCAGCGGTGGCGTTGCTTCTGGCTGCCTGTTCGCCGAAAATTTACGGCACGGTGCAACTGGTGGATCCCAAAATGAAACCCCTCGAAGGTGAAAGCCCGGAGGGTACGGTCATAAATATGATCAATACCACCGCCAAAGTTGAAAATGCCTAAACATCGGCCGTCGTGGATGAAAAGGGGAAATTTGAGTCCGAGAAAGAATCGATCGTTCCGGGCACCTACAAGGTGGAGGCTGCCAGGATTGGATTTGAGACCGAGACTCATACAGTGGAAATAAAGGGCAGCTCCGGGAAAAAACTTGAGTTTAATCTCAAGAAAATCGAGGAAGGCAAGCGCAAGTCTATTCAGGGCGCCTCCTCCGATGCGGATAAAATCATTAATCCCGGTGAAGTGAACATCATGCCCCCGGGCATGTAGCCTGACGTTTTTTCCAGTTTACGATCACATCACAATTTTTTCCAACAGCCGGACTGTGAACCAGGCGACAGTCTTTTATAGGCTGGAGGTTCCAGAGAAGAAGATTTTTTGGAGGTACCATGATGGTCAAGCAGACATTCCGTTTTGTTTTGATTTTAATGGCGTTATTGTTGGTCTTTGCCTGCGATACAACAAAAAAGGTAGATTTTGAGCTTGAGGTGGCCGTTTCACTGGACGGCAAACCGGTATCCCAGGCAAAGGTATTTATTGATGGAATCCAGATCGGCAGCACCGATGAACGGGGTCATTATCTACAAAAATTGCAGAAACTGCCCGGCCAGGAAGTGCAGGTGGCGGTTACGAAAGAAGCCAGCGGTCACCGCATCGAATCCTGGAAGGATTCCTTCGTGACCAAGCTGCCAAAAGAAGGCGTTGTAGAAAAGTATTCATTCAAGGCCGATCTAAAGGCCACACGCTACTTTACCCTCATGGTTTCCGATGATGGGGAGCCGGTCGATGGCGCAGCCATTCGCGTTCAGGGTAAATCGGTGGCCCAAACCGATGAAAATGGCGAGTTGGTTTATGAATATCAGAAGCCGTCCCCAAAAGGATTCAAGGTGGGCGTTACCAAAAAAGGATATAAGGCCTGGCAAAAAACCATCAGAGTGAAGCCCGGGCAGCTGTACGAAGTTGCTCTCGCAAAAAAGGCAGAGCCTAAAAAGGTAGTGGCGGCTGCGCCGGTAAAGAAGCCGCAAGAAATCGAAAAACCGAAAGAAGCGGCCAAACCGGCTGCTAAACAACCGGCAGCGGCACCGGCGTCCAAAAAGACCAAACCGCAGATAAGGAAGGCAACGCTGTATGTTTCCGCCTTTACGCAGGCTTACGGTACTTCCAAAGGCCTTCCGGGTGTGGCCGTCTCCGTCAACGGCCAAAAGGTCGGCAAGACCAACTCAAAAGGCATCTATACGTATTCCTACAAAGGAAAAGCGGTTGAGCAGGCCAAGATTAAACTCTCGGCTCCGGGCTATATTCCCCAGGAATGGGAGACATCCGTCGCTCTGAAAGGCAAACAGCGGGTTCAACGTTATTTTTACCCTGCCAAACCGCCACCCATACGTGTCGGTATTTACGGATATATAAACAACTCTCCCGATCAGGACCTTACAGAGGTCATCGAACGGGTGGAAGAGGCCATCGCCAACAACCTGTTTGTTTTTGGCGGCTTTAGCGAAGTGCCCAAAGAAAGTTTGCGGGCAATGATGCTGCAGGCCAACATGGACATGGAAACTGCCACCACCAAGGGCTGGAAGAAAACTTCGCTGATAAAATCGGCGGACATGATCGTCACCGGCAGCGTGACCCAAGATGAAGCAGGCATGACCATCGAAACCACCGTCATTACCGCCGACGGTAACATTTTGCTGAGCCAGATCAACCGGGCCCGCAAGATAAAGAACATCAAAAATACGGCCAAACTCATTGTCGGTGGCATCATCGACCAGTTCCCCTTCGAAGGAACCGTGGCCGCTGTCGAGGACGATGTCTACAGCATCAACCTGGGCAAGGTGGATCACAAAATCCGACGGGGAAACATGTTCCGCTTCATGGTTGCCGATCTGGACAAATCCGGCCGTCTGAAGGGATACCGGGAAGTCGGTCTTCTCAGAACTATCGAAACGGATGAAGAGTTCAGTCATCTGGAAATCGACGAGCTAAACGAGGACGGGCAGGTACAGGTCGGGGATCGCGTTATCCGCCGTATTTACCTTGACGAACAGCGTGAGACTGAAAAAGCATCGGCGGTCGTGATGGCCAAGGGCGGCGTGACGCCGAATGAAAAGTCTCTGTGGGGTGTAAATGTCTATCTGAACAACTCTTGGGTGGGAACAACCGGCGCTAAAGGCACGGTGAAAATTCCGATCAGCCTGCTCGAGGAGCACGATATTTTGTTGTCGCGTCACGGGTATCAGCAGTTCAGCGACACTATCAGCATCGAAACGGACCAAGAGGTGAAAGAATTTATCCTCGATGTCGCCAATGCGGTATTCAAGGTTGAATCGGAACCCTCCAATGCGGAGGTTTTCGTGGACGATGTCAATATCGGTAAAACGCCGATGGTGGAGGGCGAATTGGTAAATTTCGGTTTCCGCAAAATCAAACTCTCTGTAGGTGGTGACTTCCGTGACTGGGAGCAGGTGATCGAATTCAACCGACCGGAGGTTGATCGCACAGGTGACAGCAAAATTGTCTTTTTAAAAGATTATCTGAAAATCGGCCAGCGGGCGGAGAAAAAGGGCCAGGTCGATACGGCCATCGGTGCATATGCCGCCATCGAGCGGAAAAATCCGGATTACTCCGTGGCGCGCTGCCGATTGGCACAGCTGTATATGGACGAGAAAAACGACTATGACGCGGCCATCAAGGAGTTCGAAAAGGTGCTGTCGCTGCCCGAAAACAAGCAGATCATCTACAAGCAATTTGCCGTGACCTACACCAACCTGGGGCATGCCTATTATGAAAAGGGAAACAGTCTGGCGCGTGCAGATCGACGCGCCGCGGCCGGTAATTTTGCCAAGGCCATAAAAAAACTGGATAAAGCCAAGCAAAATACCCGGTTTTTCCCGAGCAGCAGCTACCACGCGGCAGTGCATGACACTTACTATTACAGGGCGCTTTCCTACCACAAGCTCTACCTGGTGACCAAAAAGCGTGCGTTGATCCACAAGGCCGATCGCGCATGGCAGGAGTATTTTGATTTCTTCCCGAAAAAGCTGGAGAAAAAGAGTAATTTTGTTGCCATGCGCAGCGGAGCGAAGAAATACTGGAACCAGATAAAGGATCTTAATTAGCAGGAGGTTTTGCAGTTGGATTTCCGGATAAAGTATTCGCTTCTATACGTGATTTGCGCTGTCGGGCTGGCCATGGTGGGAAGCGGATTTACCGCCGATGCTTATGTGTCTAAACCAGCTGAACAGGAACCGGCAGCCGCCGCTGCTGCGGCAGTCGTGTCGACCGCAGAAGCGTCGGAGGAAGTAGAGGATCGCATTAATATAAATACCGAAAGTCCGGCTGTTGCGCCGGCACCCGCAACTCCTTCGCAGGATTCTGCGCCAAGTGCGACCGGTGAGAAGCCGGGGGAAAAAGGTACGCCGACCGGGGTTGAAATTCCCGACCGGCAGCCGGATGAACCCGACCCGGGTCGTTCGGAAACCGTCCGCCCACAGGAAAAAATTCCACCACGGGAAACTTCGGCCGAAAGTGTGGCGGTTCCCGAAACCGAGCAAGCGCTTGAACCTTCAGAGCCGAAAACGCAAGCACCGCCCACTGCCGGTGCAGAGACGGCTATCCAGGAGACAGCCGGAGCGGCAGCCATTGAACCGGAGTTCGTCAGAGCACTTATCGATATTGCGGCCGGCAAAAATGATTCCAATCCTTTCTGGTCACCCTCCGGTGAAATGATCGCTTTCGAACGCAGTCAAGGGGACAAACGCGAAATCTTGGTGGCCCGCCAGGATGGATCGGTCATTCAAAAGATTTACTTCCGTTCGTCGAACGACGACGGAGAGATGGACTTTTTCTTTCCGGGCATTGTCGAAGATGTCAGTTACAATTCCGGTATCACCTGGTCGCCGGATGAAAGCCGCCTGGTTTTTATGAGCAACGGCGGCAGCGGCAATTACGATCTTTACCTGCTGCCGTCACTGGGGCAAGAAAAAACGATTCGGTTGACGGAAAATCCCGAGAAGGACAGCCATCCTCATTGGTCACCGGCTGGAGAACAGCTGGTGTTTGTATCCGGACGCAGCGGCAAGGCCGAAATATACTTGATGGATCTTAAGTCCCGGAAGTTATCCGACCTGACAAAAGGCAAGAAAACGTATCTTTATCCGCAGTGGTCGCCCGACGGCCGTAGGATTGTCATGATTTACGGCAGCAACGAGAATCACGATATCTATCTTATCGCAGATATCAAGCGCCCCTTTAAAGCACTAAAGCCGCTGACGCGTTGGCAACATGACGACCTGCGACCGGTGTGGTCACCGGACGGCCAAAAGATTGCTTTTTATTCCAACTACAATCTGCAGAACGATCCCAAAATCTGGTCGATCTTCGTGATTGCATCAGATGGTTCCGATCCCGATCATGGTGAAGGACTCGCTGCCAAGGTTGTTGCCCGCAATGTTATTCCCGATATTGAAAGGGGGCCGGCCTGGATGCCGGACAGTCAAAGAATTGTGTATGTCAAAAACGACAAGAAGACCTACAATCCGATTTATGTTGTCCATATCGGTGACAAAATCGATCAGCCGATTAAAACAGAAACGAAAATGAATCACGATGTGGTGTGCTCGAAAGACGGCACCCTGGCATTCCGAGCCCAGACCGATCAGTGGGACCACATCTATATTGCAAGGCTGAAAAATTAAGCCAATACTGTCAGGAGCGGTTATGAAAAGAGTTCTATTTTTTTTGACCCTGGTCATACTACTTTCAACCACACTATATGCTGCCGATGATCGGTTGAAACGTGGAATGACGCTGTACAAAAAACACCGTTACGAAGATGCGCTCAAGGTGCTGCCCACCGATGCATCCGCCGTCAAGCCGAATCGACAGCCCAAAATTTTCCTCAGCCTCGGGATGATCTGTCTTGAAAATGCTAAGCTTTACCGCGAACTCTATCAGGTTTCGCTCAGCGTAAATCTGGATTATCTGACCCGTCTTATTACGGAGAAAAACCAGTTCGAAAGTCACCTGGCAAAACTGTATCTGGGAAAAACACTTCTCAAGAGCGGTGAATTGAGCGAATCGGCTGCATTTTTCGATAAGTTTTTGACCGAAAATAATGCCAGCCCAAAAGACAAGCAAATCGCCCAAATCGGATTGGGTAACGTTTACTACCTGAAGGGCAAACATGACAGGGCCAATCGCTACTGGTCAAAATTGAATACCAACGATCCGGAGACCATGTCGGCTCTGGCTTCGGCATACAGCAGCGCCGGTGTTTCCGGTAAAGAACCGCTGACGATGAGTAAAAATGCTTTAGACCTGCTGAAGGCCGCAGGTAAAAAGCCCCCGATCCAGGTCATCAATAATACCGTCGATGTATATACACGCGAAGGACGCATCGATGAGAGCTTTCAACTGCTCAAGCATGCAGATCTCAGAGCTTACTTTCATGAAGAGACTCTCGTCAAAAACAAAGTGATACGGTTTTACGATCCGGCATTGCTCTTGAACCTTTCGCGGCATTACGCCAAGGCCGGTTTGGAATTTCTCCAAAAAGCGCGTGGTACAACCGATAAAAAGGTCAAGATGCTGTCCAGTCACTATCTGAGTGAAGGCTATGAATTGTTCGGCAGCCCCGAACAGGCCGGACAGGTTGTGGAAGAAATGATGTCTTCCGGCGCTTTACAGCCCCGTCTCGAAAAACGGGCCCGGATCAGACAGGCGGTTATTCTTTACCTGCGCGGCGATCGCGACAGCGCTGAAAAACAGCTAAGCACACTTTTAAAGTCGAAGAGCGATCCGGATTTGACCGCGGAACTTCTTTTGGCGTGCGTCAACCACAAAATTGATTACTCCCAGGCACTTATCGCTGCTTCGACCCTGGCACAGCGTGGCGAGGGAAAACAGTTTGCGAAACTTAATTTCGCACTCGGTAAATACTATTTGTGGAAGAAAGACTATATGAAAGCCGTAACGTATATGGAGGCTGCGCGGGATAAAAGCAACAAGAACCGAATCGAGTACAACAATCCACTAATGCTGACCTGTTTGGCTGAAGCATATTATCATTCAAGGAATTTTTCAGAGGCCTTGGAAATTTTCTTTGAAATGAGCAAGCAGTACCCGGCTGTGCGCCAGATTCAGGTAGCCATGCAGGGAGTTTATTCAAAGGAGCAGCAAAGTGCCGGAGATGCAAAGATATTTTAATACATTAGTGTCCAATTAAGAATCGAATAATTTCAACTGGATATGGTTGCTAGTAATTTTATTTTTGTAGGCATCATCTGTGAGCGCTTGTAAAATG
>Ga0126332_10000336_pt1 | contig 17510 bp, 13 predicted proteins | sample InaspJWI42metaG_FD_94482 | JGI IMG/M metagenome (GOLD analysis project Ga0126332, IMG submission 94482) | Marine gutless worms symbiont microbial communities from Oahu, Hawaii - Inanidrilus sp. 2 OAHU.JWI-42 metaG | ecosystem: Host-associated > Annelida > Digestive system > Unclassified...
AAAAATAAGAGGAGATTTATGCTGTGAGTTTTTCACAGCCGGGTTTTCCCCCGACCTGGGAACAGAACGGGGGATACTCCAACAAAGCACAAGAAAGAGGCGGCTTGCGATTGCTGCTATGATTCCAAACCTATCAATTGCCAGTTAATTTTGAGATAGACATAACATAAATGAATAATTATAAATGTTGGCATAGTGGCAAGTAAACACAGCAAATAAGATTTTCGATTTTTTACTGATTATCTCAATATATCTCAGGCCACCGTATTTATGTGATATTTTCTTTTTCCAAATGTAATCTGTACAGAACAGGGATTTCGTCTGATTAGTAGAGTCGAGGATGGGCGCGGTAGCATAAAGCCCCGTTTCCCATCCCCGCTCATCAAACCGGACATGCGGGGCGACCGCTTACCGATCGGGAAAACTTTCTCTGGAAAACCCGGAACCGTTATATTTATTTACGTATACTGAATTTTTCATCATAATGATTGCAAAGGATCCTATATATGAAATATTTGCCTTCCCAACTGCTCTACCTTTTCCAGAATAAGGCAATGAGAAAGGATATAGGAAAACTTAGCAAGTTCCTGGCTGTTATTGCTGTAACCGTAACGATCTACAGTATCCTTTTTCATTTTATTATGGAATATGAGGGGAGACAGTTTTCGTGGACAACAGGCTTTTACTGGACGTTAACTGTCATGTCAACGCTCGGTTTTGGTGATATTACATTTGCAAGTGATTTGGGTCGTGCCTTTTCGATGATTGTTCTTTTATCGGGTATCTTTTTCTTGCTGATCATGCTCCCCTTTACCTTTATACGCTTTTTTTATGCACCCTGGCTGGAGTCGCAGACTCAGTCACGAATACCGCGTGAACTGCCTGAAGATACGAAGAACCATGTAATCATGACCGAATATGAACCTATCGCCATGAGCCTTATAAAGAAACTGAACCAATATGGGCTTAATTACACTATTGTCGTGCAGGACGCGCAGGCTGCAGCAGAACTTCTGGATATGAATGTAAAGGTTGTTATCGGAGAACTTGATAATCCTGAAACATATCAAAAGCTAAGGGTAGAAAAGGCAGCCCTCGTTTTTGTGAATAATGATGACATGCTTAATACAAACATTATTGCCACGATACGGGAAGTCTCGGAATCTGTTCCTATTGTTACCTTTGCAGATGCATACGATTCGATTCTTATCCTTGAACTAGCCGGAGCAACGCACGTCTTTCAATTTACCAAGATGCTGGGCGTTACGATGGCGCAGCATACTCTCGGAGTGTCTATACAGTCCAATATAATCGGCGTTCTCGGGGGTGTCCTTATCGCTGAAGCCTATGCGGCCCGTACACCATATGAAGGAAAGGAACTCATAAAGAGCGGGCTTCGTGAGAAAACAGGTGTTATTGTGGTCGGAATTTGGCAGAGAGGGAAATTTGAGATTCCGAGACCACAAACCATTATTCATCCCAATTCTATCCTTCTGCTTGCAGGATCCGAAGAACATTTCAGAAGGTACGATGACTTTGTCGACAGTTCCCGATCCAATGCAGCTCCTGTTGTTATATTGGGAGGGGGCCGGGTAGGGCAGGCCGCTGCTGAGACCTTAGAAGAACTTGGAATTGATTACCGTGTGGTGGAAAAGGACAGGAATTTAATAAAAGACAATAATAAATATATCCTGGGAGATGCATCCGCTCTCCATATACTTGAGCGGGCCGGCATTTCTGCAGAATCACCCTCCGTGCTTATCACTACCCACGATGATGACATAAATATTTACCTAACTATTTACTGCAGAGAATTAAGACCCAATATACAGATTAACAGCAGTGCCAACCTAGAGCGCAATATCAGTAAGCTTTATTCAGTCGGGGCTGACATTGTCATGTCACCTTCTTCCATGGGGGTAAGCAAAATTCTAAACATTCTTAGACCGGGTGAAAGCCTAATGCTGGTTGAAGGATTAAATGTATTCAAGGCACATGTTCCTGCTTCTTTAATAGAAAAAACACTTGCTGAAAAACAGATAAGAAGAAAGACGGGGTGTAACGTGATTGCAATCTGTTCAAAAGGTTCTTTCAACATAAATCCTGATCCAACTGTTAAGTTAAAGAAGAACGAAGAATTGATTCTTATCGGCACGGCTAAGGCGGAAAAAGAATTTAAGAATGTCTTTTCTTAAGAAGAGACAACATGAACAAAGATTAAGGGGCTGTTACCTCGCAGAAATCAGTCTAAACTGAAATTATAGACTTTTTCGGATAATCCTGAAAAGTTTTCATCCATGCCATACGGAACCCCTAGAGCCGGCGCTGTAAGATATATTTCTTTTGTGGGCCAAAGTATGGCAAAAAGGATGTTGTGTGACAATAACCATGTAGATAAAGGATGTCGTGTTGTTTTATTTTCCGGCACTCATCGGCAAAAGGATCTTGGTTGAAAAAATTGAAACATACCGTCTATAGTTCTTCGCAAATGAATTGATACTGGACCTGGCGATTATTCATGATATTTTACTTTTTAGAACCGGAGCGACAACTGTGATACTATTGGGGTATTACAATTTTTCTGAGTGATTTGAAAGGTTGACATCTTACAACTAACACAGATAGCCAGCTACCCTCTAAACCTCATGTAGCCATACTAAATCACAACATGGATTAAAGTTTTGCCTTCTGCTATCTATCTAGAATATTCCCACCTTATAAAAACCGCATATAGCCATACCCTATTCACAGTTCCTTTTGCCCACCGAAAGAATGGGGTCGCCCTTGATTAGTGATTAAGAGATACCACTGAGAAAGACCAAGGGATTGGTCTTAAAATTAAGTGTTGATGAAAGCGAAGGCAGTTGCAGATTAATCTTTGACTGCTTTTTTGTTTTAATCGCCAGCTTAAAATGATCCAATCCTTAATAGTGATGTGTTTTTAGAAACTATCGGCGACCGTACTTTTCGGCCACCAGTTTTTCGACTTCCGACTTGCGGTGACATGCGGCAAGGTGGCCTTTTTCGACGGCTTCCAGCGGCGGTTCAATCTCACGGCAGATCTCGACCGCGAACGGACAGCGGGTATGGAAACGGCAGGCAACCGGCGGGTTCAAGGGACTGGGCACATCGCCGGACAGAACTATGCGGCTTGATTGGTGGTCGACATCCGGCACCGGAATACCGGACAGCAGCGCATGGGTATAGGGATGGCGCGGGTGTTCGAACAAATTGTTCGTTCGGGCGATTTCAACAATCTTGCCCAGGTACATCACCGCCAGACGATGACTGATATACTTGACCACGAGAAGATGGTGGGTAACGAACAGGTAGGTCAGCCCGAGTTTGCGCTGAAGCTGCATCAGCAAGTTAAGGATCTGGGCCTGAACCGACACGTCCAGCGCAGATGTCGGCTCGTCCAGAACAATGAACTCCGGATTGGTTGCAATGGCTCTGGCGACCGCGATGCGCTGGCGCTGGCCGCCGGAAAATTCGTGGGGATACCGCAGGTAATGATCTTCGGTCAACCCCACGAGGTTTAAAAGTTCCAGGACTCTGTGCTCCAGTTCACGAGAGCCGATGTTGTTCTGAGCCTTTATCGGTTCGGCAATAATGTTTTTTATCAGCATGCGCGGGTTCAGCGAAGTGGTCGGATCCTGGAAAACCATCTGGAGTTTGCCGCGAATTCCCATCCGTTTCAAAGACCCTTTTCCGAGGGAAGCGATATCCATGGATCGACTGCTGCCGTTACCCCCGGGATAATAGTGGATACGACCACCGGTAGGCTGATGCAGGCGAATAATCGCCTTGCCGGTGGTGGTCTTGCCGCAACCGGATTCACCCACAAGGCCCAGGCACTCACCACGAAATACATCCAGATCGATACCGTCCAGAGCCTTCACCGAGGCAACCTGGCGCTGGAAGACCCCGCCGGCAACCGGGTAGTGTTTTTTCAGGTTTTCAATTTTCAGTATTTTTTGCATGGGTCGGTTGAGCCCGTTTGCCGGTTTGCCCGTTAGCCCGTTAGCCGGTTGAGCCGGTTGAGCCGGTTGAGCCCGTTTAGCCGGTTGGCTGATTAGGCCTTGCCTGTCCCGCAATGGCTGGATTGGCCCTTTGTGTTCGTTTACCCGTAGTGCTTTGTCTGGCCCGCATGGTGCAGGCTCAGCGTGCTGAGTACTTTAATAACATCAAGGTTTGACGGAAAGTCTCACTTTGCGGTTTTCACATCAACTTCTTAATTGAGAATGTTCAACCCCGCGAGGCAGGACTGCCCATCGTATTATTACAAAACAGTGTTCAGTCTACTAAACTGGCTAAACCATTAAAACCGACTCAACCGACACATTCAACCGGCAAACGGACAAACCGGCCAACCGACCCGCTCAACCGTCCTCCCTCGGTTCATCCGTATACAGATAACACGCCACATAGTGATTGATGCCCGCCTTCACCATTTTCGGAAACTTCTTGCGGCAACTATCCATTGCATGCGGACAGCGTGGGTGGAAACGGCAACCCGTCGGCGGTGTTACCAGGTTCGGAGCGCTGCCTTCAATGCTCTGCAATTCGCCTTCTTGGGACAACCTGGGAACCGAATTCAGCAATGCCTTGGTGTACGGATGCCGGGGCAAACCGAATATCTCTTTGACGTCGGCAACCTCACACAATTCACCGGCATACATGACTCCCACCCGATCGCAGGTTTCAGCCACTATCCCCAGATCATGCGTGATCAGCAGCACGGAAGAGATTTCCTTCTGCTTGAGTTCCCGCAGCAGCTCCAGGATTTGGGCCTGAATGGTGACATCCAGGTTCGAGGTCGCTTCGTCGGCGATCAGCAGCACCGGATTGCAGGCCAGGGCAATGGCGATGACGATGCGCTGCTTCATTCCGCCGGAGAGATTGTGCGGATAGCGCTTCACGATCTCCTCCGCGTTGGGGATGCCGAGTTTGGCAATAATTTCGATGGAGCGTGCCAGTGCTTCGCGCCGCAGTCGCCTTTCCCATAATTTTAAGATCGGAATGCGACTGCTGATTTTCAACAAAAATGAATCCGGATTTTTCTCCGCTCTTCGATACAGAACCTGCAAGATCTTTCGCAATGGATAAACCGTGCGGCACTGCGATGACGTCAAGTCTGCGTTGACCTTGCGACACATTTCCTGTTTGCGATGAAACACAAAGCTTTCGGCCACCTGGTCACCGATGCTCATGATCGGATTCAAGGCCGCATTGGGTTCCTGGAAAATCATCGAAATACTGTCGCCGCGCAGACCCCGCATGTAAGCTTCGGACTGTTGCAGCAGATCAACGGCTTCCGATCCACCGGCAGATTCCGGGCTGAAAAGTATGGTACCGCTTTCAACGCGACCCGGTTCCTGTATAATTCGCATCACGCTGCGAACGGCGACGCTCTTGCCGCATCCGGATTCTCCCACCAGACCGAATGTTGCGCCGTGTTCCACGGAAAGGTTCACTCTGTCCAGGGCTTGGACAACGCCTTCATAGGTGTAAAAGTTCGTGACGAGATCCCTTGTTTCGATAAGGCGCGTCATTTACCTTCTCCGTAGTTTCGGATCAAATGCATCCCGCAGCGCATCGCCGATGAGATTCCAGGCCAGGACGAACAAAATGATGCACCCGCCCGGAATCACGATGGTGTACCAGAATTTTAACGGATCATCTGCCGGGCCGACGATATAATTTCGCGCCAGGGCCACCATCTGGCCCCAGTCGGCATAACCTTTGGGCATGCCAAGCCCCAGAAAACTCATAAAGGCCGCCGTTATCACCATGGATCCCATGTCCATGGAGGCCATGATCAGCACCGGATAAATGGCATTGGGCAGGATGTGGCGCAGGATAATCACCGGATCCGAAACCCCCATGATTTTCGCGGCCTGGACAAAATCCTGGTCCCGCAGGGTCAGGATTTCCGAACGGATCACGCGTACGTACCAGCGCCACTGGACCATGGCCAGGGCGATCATGATCTTGTCCAGACCGCGGCCAAAGGCCACGACGATCGCCATGGCCAAGACCAGCGTCGGAATCGCCCACATGATGTCGGTGATGCGCATCAAGACTTCATCGATGATTCCGCCGTAATATCCGGCCACCGCCCCGAGCGTGACCCCCACCAGGCCGGCGATGATGACGACGAACAGCCCGATTTTAAACGCGGTGCGGGTGCCCCAGACCGCACCGTAGAAAATGTCATACTGTCCCGAGGTCGTGCCGAAAATCCGGCCCTCGCCGGGCGGTTTGGGGGTCGGCGAAAATCCCTTGTGCGGCATCAGGTAGGGATTGTGAGCGTATTTGGGCGGGGCAATCAGCGGTGCAAAAACGGCCACGCCGGTAAACACCAAGAGCAGGGTGAATCCGATAATGGCCGACGGATTTTTAAAAATTCGGCTGAGCGTATATTTTAGTTCGCGCAGGCGCGGATGTTCCGATTTCATCACTTTAAACGAATCCGTGGATCGATGTAGGCATAGAGAATATCAAGCGTTAAGTTGGTGATGACGAATACAATCCCCATAAAGAGGCAGATGCACATGAGAACCGGCATGTCCAGCTGTCGGGCGGAATGGGCCAGCCACCAGCCGATCCCCTGGCGGTTGAATACCACCTCTACGGAAATACTCCCTTCCATGGACAGGGCCACCAGCTGCCCGGCGACAGTAATGACGGGCAGAAGCGCGTTGCGGCGGGCGTGTTTGATGTTAACGGTGCGCTTGTCCGCGCCTTTGGCCCGGGCCGTCATCACGTAATCTTTGGACAGTTCTTCGATGAGTCCCGAGCGCATCACCCGCATGTTCAGGGCCACCACCACGATCACATAGGTAAAAACCGGCAGCACCAGATGGCGCAAGGCATCGAAGGTAACGTCCGGTCGTCCGTTTAACAGACCGTCCAGGGTGTACATGCCCGTATAGCGTGTAAATTCGCCCGGGTGATCCAGGAATAACATGGTAAATTTGTCGCTGATAATCCCCGGAGAAAACACGGGAATATACCCGTAGAAAAACATCAGCAGCAGCAGGGCGAATAGGAAGGTGGGAAGGGACCATCCACAAATGGCAAAGATGCGGGTGACATGGTCGATCCAGCTGTTGCGATGGGTGCCGGCCACGGTTCCCAGCCATATGCCGATAAAGATGACCAGCGGTGCGGCCAACAGGTTCATCTCCAGGGTGACTGGAAAATACCGCCAGAAAGCTTCACCAACCGGTTGAGCCGCCACCAGCGACCAGCCCAGATTGCCCTGGAACACTTCTTTGATCCAGCGCACATACTGAACATAAAAAGGATCGTCGAGACCGAACTGTTTGATCAGTTTGGGAATATCCTTGGCCTGCTGGGGTGTGGTGACGTACGCTGCCGCTCTGCGTTCAGGGCTAAACGTCATGAGGATGCCGAATATCAGCACGGATACACCGAAGAGCACCAGGATGAGCAGTAGAAACCTTCTGGTTATGTAGGCCCGCATAGTGGTTGAGGAATTTTACTGTTTTACTCTAAAATTAAAACCTGGTCTTTGGGGCCAGGTCAGAGCCAATGGGATCTGATGGGAAATAACTCGTTTATAGTAGTTGTCAAAAGAAAGTTCCGTTATTCAGGATTGGTCTATCATTCTAAATTTTATTTATTAACGGAACGAAATTGTGATTATCGCTGCAACTGTTTAAGGATTATCCCTCACTTCCAATGGGACTAAAGGAGCGCTCAGCCGATTCGGTTTCGCTCGAGGTTTAAGGCACAGGTGCAAAAAAACAGCTTCGAGTCCACCGAGGGTGAACGCTCCTCAAGGCCCTAAGGGCTCGCTCAAAAATAACTTCACAGTTTAGTGAGCCGATCCATCCCACCTGGCTGCTTTGCTCGTCGGTTAAATAGCTTGCTATTCGCCCTCCTCGCGCCTTGCCAGCCGGGCGCCCATCTCCCGAAAATGTAAAGTTATTTCCTCGCGAACCCTAAGGGCTGCTCCTCGAGGCCCAACGGGCCGATCCTTCATTAGTCTATAATCAGCACGGTGATAGCAATCCCCGGGGATAACTCAATACAGACTCCTTCCCGTGGGATATTCGTATTACTCTTTCCAGATATCCATCAGCATTTCGTTGGCGTCGGTGAGCATCGGGTTGGGAACATAGCCCTTGACCCAGTCCCGGTAGGCCCGCACAACGATTTGTTGATACAGCGGAACGGCGATTGCCTCCGTATACCAGAGTTCCTGAAGTTCATGGTAAATTATTTCCCGTTTTTGAGGATCGACGTTCTGAATGCCGGCCTCACAAAGCTGATCCACCCTGGAATTTTCATAGGCCATGTACCGCCCGTAAACGCCGCGAGAATGCATAAACGTGTACATGAAATTGTGCGGATCGGCATAATCGGCCCCCCAGCCGATGAGAAACAAGGGGTATTCGAAATTGCGGTATTTGACCAGATAATCCTTCCACTCCACGTTGCGCACTTCAATCCGGAACTTGGGATTCAACGACATGACGTTTTCCGCCATCATGTGAGCGGCGGCTTCACGCATTTCGTTGCCCGTGTTGTGGGTGATGATCATTTTGAATCCTTTTTTCCAGATCTCACCGCCCCAGGCTTTTTGCATGTACTCCGCGGATTTTTTAAGGTCGAATTCATACACCGGCACATCCTTGTGGTAGGGCAGACCCTTGATGTTGGGGCTGGAAGGCATGATCACCAGGTCGTTAAAGACATCTTTTTTGTAGGTTTTGCGATCAAAAGCATGCAGAAATGCCTTGCGCGCATTGATATCGGAAAAAAAGTCCGGCGGAATGCCGTTGCCGTCGAGCTTTCCACTGCCGATGTTCGGATTGCCGGTGGGATTGATTTTCTGGCAGAAAAAAGCGGCCGTCACCGACAGTTGGGGTACCTCATAAAACTTCAGGTTTTTCATGGCCTTGACTTCGGGAACATACGGGTTGTCGACCCGGACCCGGTCGGCGTCGCCGTTCTGGAGCATGAGCTTGCGGGTGCTCCACTCGTCCACGTATTTTACAATGGCTCTTTTCAGTTTGGGCCTCGGGCCCCAGTAACCATCGAAGCGCTCGAAGATGAATTCCTTGTTGGGTTCCCAGGATATCATTTTATAGGCATTGGTGCCGTTGGTGATTTTCTGCAGCGGTTCGTGTCCGGGTGCCGGATTGTTGTATCGGGCCGCATTTTCAATATTGCCGTCCCAGCAGCCTTTTGAAATGGCCCATTCTTTGTCGAGAATGATGGATGAGGAGTAGGCCAGAATACCCATGAAAGGCGGGTAAGGCTGCGGCAAATGGAAGATGACCTTGTTGCCCTGCGCCTCCACACATTTGTCGATTTTTTCAAAAATCCCCGCAATGATATTGCCGTTTTTGTCCCGGGTGGAGCCTTCCCCCGTCAACGCTTCAAGAAGCATCCACATGGGGCCGCCGTCCGGGTCGGCTATCATGTTGCGCTTGAAGGAGTAGAACACGTCCTCGGGTGTCAGTGTTCCGCCGGCATGGAATTTTACTCCCTGGCGAATATTGAATGTGTAGGTCTTGCCGTCAGCCGATATTCCGCCGTTTTCAAGGGACGGAACTGCGGTGGTCAACAGCGGCTTGAACTTGTCGGTGTAAGATCCATCGAAAAAAATAAGCGGCTCGTAAATGTTCCATAGCCGCTGGGATGAGGTGACGTCATAGGCGACGCTCGGGTCAAGCGTCCGGAGGTTGCCGTAGTTGGCGAGAATGAAGGTGTCCGGATTTTTGGGGCCGGCCATAACGGTGGTTGTCGAAAAAGCCAGCAGAAAAAAGATGCTCATTAAAATAATTAACTTTTTCATATGCCTCCTCCTTTCTTATGGTTATGGAATAATAACCAGAATCCTGCAATCAAAACGTTAAATATTTCATTGAATTCATATTCACCCGGATCATGTAAACTGGTTGATTAAATGGTTGGAATGAATACGGAGAGTACAATGGAAATCGTTCACACCTATTCCAAATCAGCGCTGAAGCGAATGGTGAGATTATTATGATGACTAACGAATTACCCCATACAATGTCAATCTAAATTTTTATATACTCGGTTTCTATTCCCTGATTTGTGAGCGTCTGTTTTAACTGCTGCCTAGTACGTGATATAATGAGTAAGTATGGAAGAAACACATAAAGATCATTGGCTGGCAGTCTCATATATCGTCCTGATAGCTGTTTTTGTTATCGGCTTTATTTACGCCGCTTATGTGGGATCGAGGAATGCTAGCGATCGTCGCCTGGAAAATACTGGGGCACACCTTAAACCCATCATTTCAATTGGGGCGAAGCCCCTAGCTTGTTCACCCGATCAGGTGGAAAAATAGTAATTGACAGTCTCTATAATTTATATTAAAAAAAGACCAATTGGTATATTTCAAGTTGGCGTAACAGGTATGCAGACTAAAGGGTTACAGACACGACACAACATAGTTGAGAAAGCACTCCAGCTGTTTTCAGTCAAAGGGTACTATAATACATCCATAAGCGATATACTCGAAGCGACCGGTCTGACGAAAGGCGGTCTTTACGGGCACTTCGCCAGTAAAGAGGACATCTGGTATGCGGCCTATGACACAGCGGTCGGCATATGGAAAAACATTGTTTTCAAAGGCATCCGCAACAATACCGATCCGCTGGAACGTATTGAAAAATTCATTGAAAATGACATGAAATATTACATGGGGTCGGACACTTTTGAGGGAGGATGCTTTTTCCTGAACATGCTGGTCGAGTTGTCCGGCCAATCAGCCGCCATGAGCAAGCAGATACTCAAAGGATTTGTCAGACTGTCAAAATTGATGCGTAACTGGCTGGACGAAGCCGAACAGATGGGCGCACTTAAGGAAGGCCTGGACCACAGAGAGATCGCCGACTTTATCGTCATAACCTTAAACGGTGCGGCTGCTCTTTATATTCCCAGTCGGGATACGACAATTTTGAAGCAAACAATCAATCAGCTCCACTTTTTTATTCAGCAATTGAAAAAATAGCCGGGTAATCTTCAGATGGATTAAGTTTTAATTAGCAAAAAATAAACCGACCGGTCTTAATAATACTGCTTTGAAAATAAGGAGATAATGAAAAGGGCGAATCGATGGATCATGTCAATGGGTCGATATCTGGTATTCGGAAGAAACGTAGTCAAAACTGAAAGAGATCAAAATCCATACATAATTTGATATTTCCATAAGCCCAACCCAGATAAACCGGAAAGAATAGCCACAAAGGCACCAAGACACAAAAAATAAATGTTTATTATAATTAATCTTCGTGGCTTGGTGTCTTGGTGGCGAAAATATTTTGTTAGATAAATCCTTCGCAAACATGATGTGATTTCAATAAATAGGGCCTAAAGCATTAGGTAAAACAACCGCCAAAGGGGAAATGGAAAAGACCATGTCTGATGACATTATAAAAAAGTTCGCCGAGCGGATAGGGTATAGCCAAGCGGAAACGGAACAATTCAAAGAAGGCGGTCACAGAACGCGCCATGTCAGAAAACTGTTCGAGGCGGCGCGGCTATACACGATAGAGGCTGAAGTCGTGAAGTCCAGGCACTGCAACACGGGGCATGTCGTCGGTCAGAAAATTGTTCTGGATGTCGACGGCAATTTCATCACCAAGCGATGCCCCAAAAAGATGTGTGTGTATCTTATCTCACAGCTAACGATACCGGTGGTGCATATTAATGAAAGACTCGGTGAAGGTCTTGACCCGAGCGATTTTCATTTCATGCGCCATGTGCGCTGCCTGGATGTCGGGGTCGAATGCCTGGGCTTCGGCGAGGTCATGCTCAGGGTGCGGGCCGTCGCCAGAAGAAGACGGACGTAATCCCCCATCTAACAGATGCGACGAAAAAAGAAGATAGGGTGTAGGGAAATCAGCGAATATTCTTATGGGTGAAAGGAGTAATTATGGAGATCAAGATTAACAAATCGACAACGATCGGTCAAAAACCGCACCCCCGGGATTCCGAACTGGGTTTCGGCAAGTACACCACCGATCACATGTTTCTGATGAACTATGATCCGGAGAACGGCTGGCACAACGCGCGTATTGAACCGTATGCTGACCTGCAACTGGATCCGGCTGCCATGGTCTTGCACTACAATCAGGAAGTATTCGAGGGGCTCAAAGCCTACCATTTGCAGGACGGCGGCGTCGGCCTGTTTCGACCCGTAAAGAACATCGAGCGCATGAATGCTTCGACCGGCAGGATGGTGATGCCGGAGCTGGATCCCGACCTTTTTCTCAGGGCCATCAAAGAACTGGTGCTGCTCGATCGCAACTGGATTCCGCAATCCGAAGGCACTTCTTTGTACATCCGCCCGACGATGATTGCCACCGAGGCCGCTCTCGGGGTGCGGCCTTCGGTCCGTTATCTTTTTTACATCATAATCGGCCCGGTGGGTGCTTACTACCCCGAAGGATTCAGTCCCACCCGGATTTATGTTTCCGATAAATTCGTGCGCGCCGCCATGGGAGGTCCGGGCGAAGCCAAGACTTCCGGCAATTACGGGCCGACACTGTTCGTCCAGCAGCAGGCCGCTCGCAAAGGCTATACCCAGGTCCTGTGGCTCGATGCAAAAGAGCACCGCTATGCGGAGGAAGTCGGTACAAGCAATATCTTCTTTTACATCAAGGATGAACTGGTTACACCGCCGCTGGCCGGAACCATCCTGCCCGGCATCACCCGGGATTCGGTAAAACAGCTGGCCGGGCACTGGGGAATCAGTGTTATCGAGCGGCCGATTTCCATCGACGAGGTAATCGACGGTTGCACAAGCGGGGCTTTAAAAGAAATGTTTGCCACCGGCACGGCAGCGGTAATTTCGCCGGTTGGTGAAATCGGGTACAAGGGCCAAGACTTTGCAATAGCAGACGGCAGGGTCGGCGCGTTATCCCAAAAGCTCTACGATGAAATCACCGGTATCCAGTACGGACACAAAGAAGACCCCTTTGGATGGCGCATGCGCATCGCCTGAACCGGTGCGGTAAATTATAGAAACCATCCCGTGAATCGAGGTGATTCAAGTTTGAATAAAATTTTTCAAAACTTCGCAGGGGAACGATCATGGCTAGGAGATATGTCGATATTGAGCGGCGCGGTCGCATTGCGATCATCCGTTTCGATCGGGGCGACGGGGTCAATGCCTTTTCACGCCGCCTGATGACGGAACTCGTCGAAGCGGCTGCTACCTTTGATGCGGAAAGCGAGACTTCGGCCATCGTGGTGTATGGCGCCGGTGGTAATTTTTCCCTGGGACTCGATCTCAAAGACCGAGAAATAGCCGAAATCCCGGAGATGGGATTGGCACAGCGCCGCAAAGCACTGCAGTTGGGGCCAAAGCTTTGCCGCATCTTTGAGGAGCTGGAGCCGATGACTTTCATGGTCATCGATGGGTTTTGCGTCGGTGGCGGAGCGGCGCTGGCGGTGGCAGGCGATCTGCGCATCGCCGATGAGGGTGCCGTCTTTTATGTGCCGGAAATCGAGCGGGGCATGAACATGAGCTGGCAATCGGTTCCTCGCTTTGTCCGTCTTGTGGGGCCGGCAAAAGCAAAACGCATCATCGTGATGGCAGAGAAAATCGATGCACAAACAGCACTGCACTGGGGTTTGGCGGACGAGGTCACAGAGGCGGGTGGTGCGTTGCCCAAGGCTTTGGAAATGGCGGAAAGGGTCGCTGCCATGCCACCGGTGCAGGTGCGCATGTGCAAACAAGCCATTTCTGTGACCGCCAGCGCCCTCAACCATGCGGTCAGTTTTATGGATATGGATCAGTTTGCGTTAACCCAAAGCTCAGAGGACTGCCAAGAAGGTATTATGTCTTTCTTGGAAAAGCGCCCGCCCAAATATAAAGGTAGATGAATTGGTCGTATTCGCGGTTTCTGAAACTACTTCGGCATAAATCGATTTAAACCGTTCTGTTTTTGACACCGTGATCGCCTAACCCACCTTTCATTTTGAGTATCCAAACTCCAGACCTCGTCATTCAGCTGGGGAAAGTGACTGTGAACCTTTAAATGTCGCACAATTGCATGAGAATTGGACATGGGTCTAATTCAGGAATTAAGGGATCTAGGAATTGAAGGAATTCTATCTATTTTAATTTATTGATTTTATCCTTTAATCCCTCAATCCTTCAATTCCTGAATCCCTTAATTTTGCGTAAATAGACGTAAATAGTGTCCAAATAAGTTGACTCATTTTAAAAGTAAGTTACGAGATCTGAACTAAACATACATAATTATCACGCTGTAAGGAATTCGGCGGCATTGACGTCCCATCTGTAAAACCCTTTGAATACAGGATTGACCTGAACCAGAAACACTGTTAAAATAGTAATTAAATCAGCTATTCAGGGTTGTTTTTTGGCACTGAATGCGAATTTGGACAGCAGCAGCGTCCCGGGGACTCAATAGTGCTTGCAGACACAGATGACCGAAACCAACGCTCATAAATTTGATTCTAAATCGGATCGGTGGGACATCAAATGCGTAAAAAATTCTCGAAGCTGAATATTGTTCGCGTCGGCAGTAACATCACCTACAGCAGCCTAAAGGAGATCGGCGCCGGGATTATTGATTCGTTTCGCGGCAGAATTAACAATTTCGAATTGTCGCATCACAGTGCTCCGGTTATGGACAGTATTGATGCTCAGTTGCTGACAATGATTCTGCATGAAGAGTTTGGCGGTCACACGCTGGGTATTACGGATGCGGATTTGAAAACAGAAGACGATGACGAGTTCTACAATTCGATTTTCGGTGGTAAAAATCCAAAAAACGACGTGGCCGTCGTATCCACTAAAAAACTAAGCCCCAGGAAAATTAGTTCTGAAAAGGAATATGACATCTTCATCGGGCGAACATTGAAAGTATCGCTGCATGAGGTGGGGCATAATCTCGGACTGACGGATCATGCGTCTTACCAGAAGGCCCCGAACGGAACACTGTGTCCGATGAGCCGGGGTGAAATCAACAAATTCGGGTACAAAGGATATGTGCGCGCAATTATCGACGGCCGGGGATTGTATTTTTGTGATGAATGCACCGGTTTTTTAAACGGGAGATACAGTTTTAGGATTGCATCGGTGAGCTTGCTCGAAGACCGGGTTTCGTCGACCCTGCACTGATATCGGCCCGGCACTGTCCAAAATCGAGAGTATTTCCAAAGAAACCGCGAAGTTGATAGGGAGCCACAGCGTCGTGATGAAGCCTATCATCATCAGGGTATAAGTTCGGGACTTATTGAACCAGTTCAGTCACCAAAGGTACATGATCGCTGAACTGAATCCATTCATCTGCCTTTCCTACTGAGACATCTATCACATTTGGCATCCACTCACCTGGTACAAAGCAATAATCAATATGGCAAACTTGGGTGTGGCTTTTTCTCTGCAAAAGGGTCGGCTCAGGCTCTTGACCATATTTATGGTTGTCTTTTTCATGGTAGGCACTTACAAAACCAGCTTTGTTTAAATCCTCGGCAACATCGGCAAAGTTACCCTTCTTGCCGGGCTTATCCCAAACGACACTGTTATCGAAGTCGCCGGCAATTAAAGTTGGCTGGTCTTGAATGAAATGACGGTAGTAGTTGATGGCAGCTCGAGTAGGTGCACCGTTTTTAAGGGCGGATCTACGTGAGCGGTGATTGAAAGCCCAGACGGCCAATAAGTTTATTTTGTGCCGGCCTAACACTTTGATCGGCAGGAAAAGTTCATACGCCGGATTGTAATTGTGATGGGCAGCCAGAAATAGTTCACCGAAAGAATACACGCCTAGCCCTTTATGATCACTGTGACCGATCCAAAGGACATCTGAAAAATTGAAATCAGGGGCTTTTTCACGAACAACGGCCGGATTTGCGGACTCAGCAATGATGGCGATATCAGGTCGAAGAGACAGCAACGGCTTTATTTTTGATTGAAGCGCAAGATTGCAGTTCCAAACAACAATGCGAAGTGTCATAGTAGCCTCTGGATTTTTAGTCAGTTTGAGTGGTCAAATCTCTGTACAACGTCTGACACCATTGAAACAGCTGTGTATATTTTGGCTCGGTTTGAAATATCTTGGTAAGACATTTCTTGGCCTCTTGATTATCCCCAAAACCCTCTGCCAGGATCTGGGCTTTCAGCAATAGGGCTTCATTAAAATATCGATAAAAAGAAAAGCCGGGCCGCCTTTCGGCAACCCGGCTAGATATTCAGTACTCCCTGGCAACCCGGCTGCCTTGTCAAGGCCCGTGGCTTTCCGGCCTTACCTCACGGTAAGTGTGGCTTTTGCATGGATTATTGTAATTGAGCTAATTTTAATAAGTAGTGTATCAAATTCTGAAGAAGTAGTCAATTCTTAAAAATTTCACCCAAATTGGCGATAGTCGAAAGTAATTAATTCTTCACTTTATCACATCTTCTATACGGCCGGACCTGAAGAGTTCTATCTCAAAAATTTCGGCATAAGGTGCATCTATCGAGCAACCAGCGGCACTATCCCGATCGACGTTCAAAATTCTTTCATCCATCCCGTGGCCGCGCTGATTCAAGTTTCGCTGGTGTTGTGATCGATGAAAACGCAGCAATTTGCTTTTCCAGGCGGCCGTATTTTCACCGAATCCCATGCTGACATGACACCGCATCCAAATCGTTTTGGGGTCCCGATTCAAAAAAATCGCCAACGGATACTTCATTGATAGTGCCATTTGTCGCAACATGGCGTAAGCTCTTTGATGCCCCTGGTTGGGGTCATTCCAATGCGGCATAAATACAATGGCCGGCTTTATCGATATAAATAAATGACGCATGCGATCGGTATTTGCATCGCTTGTCATGACACGGCCGTTTTCATCTTCTGCGAGACGCATAAATGATAGACGGTCATCCGGCAGGCCAAAAAATCGGCAACTGGCCCGCTGTTCCTGCTCTCGAATTTGCATCTTCGTTTTTCTGGTTGGCGGTTTGCAAAACGAATCCTCAACGCCATTAATCCCGGTTCCGGCCACGGCAACATACAGTGGATTGCCATTTTTTTGAAAAAAGCGCATCGTCACCCCGATGGCATCAAAGTCGTCCGGATGAGGGGCCATAACAAGTAAAGGAAGGGTTGGGGGAAATGTAAAGTGTTGCAGGGGCTGGGGATGGTCTCTGATAACGGTGTGCATTTTCTTCAGGTCCGTGTAGGGCCCGTTGGGCCAGTTGAGCCAGTTTAGCCTGTTAGGCCCGTTGAGCCCGTTTGGTTCGTTGAGCCTTGCCTGTCCTGCCGCGGCGGGATTGAGCCCGTTCGGTTCGTTTACTTCGGTGGAGCAATCAGTCTGCGGAGCTTTGCATGTCCCATGGCGGGATTAGCTCGCTAAACTAATTAACTCAAGTTTCGCACCTCTTAATAAGGGCTTACGGCTAACAATTATCTTCTATGTTTACTGCTTTGAAGTAGTAAAGGGCTCCTAATTATGATATATGTAACTATCCAATATAACGT
>Ga0126332_10000337_pt1 | contig 17487 bp, 18 predicted proteins | sample InaspJWI42metaG_FD_94482 | JGI IMG/M metagenome (GOLD analysis project Ga0126332, IMG submission 94482) | Marine gutless worms symbiont microbial communities from Oahu, Hawaii - Inanidrilus sp. 2 OAHU.JWI-42 metaG | ecosystem: Host-associated > Annelida > Digestive system > Unclassified...
ATGCCGAAGAAAAATATCCCGGAACAGATTTGCGACTGGTCTACGAACTCGGGGGATATACATCCCCCAATTAAGCCAAAGGTGTCAGTTATTCTTCCCAGAGGTAAGGTGTCCTGAACTTGCGAGTTTTAACGCGGTTTGCTGCAGGCAGCTGAGCCGGAGAGATCTTACCCTGTTAAATTCCGCCAAATGGCGGACCCAGCAAAGCAGCGATTTAACAGGGTAGGGTGAGGGAGGTTTTAGATAATTACGTGGCCGTACATATTAGGCCCTGAGGCCCTTTTCCCTGACAACATGTTGTGAAAAAATGAAGGTTTCCCGCCGCAGGCGGATCAGTTTCTTTTTCGATATTCGGTCTAATTGAATCTTTCCGGTTTATTGTTGCCCCTGTGGCCGGCGTGCGGCGGCACCTGTAGGGTTCCGTCCACGTCCTCCAGATCGAGCCACCATTTGTTCTCAAGCTTTGGCTTGTCGTACCCCAGCATTTCATCACCCAGGACGGCAAATCTGCGCGCAAAAGGAATATTTCTCATAGTCCACATCACAAAACGATGAAAGGGAGTGTAGGGTTTGTTCCAGGGGCAAACACAAATGCAGACGCCGCAACCTGCGCCGGTTTTGTTGCCGACGCGTTGTTTCGTACATTTGATCATGTCGTTCGGCCATTTTTCATATCCGTTTTTGACAACCTTTTCGCCGAACGAGATTGCTCCGGATGGGCAGTAACGGGCACACTGCTTGCACTTACTGCAAAAATCCTGAAGACCGAATTCGATGGGTTTGTCCACAGCCAGCGGCAGATCGGTCGTTACCACGGAGGCTTTGAAACGCGGCCCCAGAAACGGATTGAGAACGATGTCACCGATCCGGCACATTTCACCCAAGCCGGCCTTGAGCAAAATGGGGGGGACAACGACCTGGTAGTTTCTGGCATGATGCGCCCGGGCCGGATAACCGAGGCGACGGATGTAGTCCGCCAGAATGCAGGCGATGAAACCCGAGGTCGAATACGACAGAAAACTCATCGAGTTGCTGATCCAGTCGTTGCCGACAGTCGCTTCCGCCGTCTTCCAGTCTTGATCGATAAGGATGGCAATCGCATATTTATGGGTAAGTTTAACCGGGTCACCGTCCGGCATGCTGTGGCTGTATACGGCGTAGGGGGGCAGTTCGCATATACCGACTAGGTCGGCACGTAAAAAATATGCGGTTTGTTTGATGTGGCGGGCCATCATCGCGGGATCATCGATCAGAGGCGCTATTTTTTCGGCCATGATACCGTCGACAATATCCGCCAGGGTAATCTGCATTTGCACCAGGGCGCCGGACAGGGGGTGCTTGACTACGAAACGATGTCTTTCCTGGGCAAGCTGCGGGCCGAAATCACCCAGAAGCGCCCGGTTGAATCCGCTTCGGCGTTCATCCAATCTTTGAACTACATCTTCTCTGACGATGGTTGTGGGCTGATCCACCCGCCTGATGACTTCAACCGGGTAGGGATCGAGTTTTCCGGCCTTAAATGCACGCTGGTACGAACTGACAATGCTCATGATGCGCCTCTGTTAATTCTTTAGTAGATCAGTTCAGAAATACTTCATAGATTTGGTATTTGATCTTGAACATCAAGTCAAGGCTTGCATGGCAAATCGTGAGAACAGAATTTCGTTCGACCACAAATCGGGTCAGCGGTTACGACGGATAAAATCTGCAACAAGGCGGGCGCACTCCTGCGGTTTTTCCATCGGCACGAAATGACCGGCGTTCGGTATGGATACGACCTCCAGCACCGGGAGAATCTTCTTCAGCCGATCGGCGGCCTCCGGGAAAAATGTATCCGTGTGTTCACCTCTGATTGCCAGCACCGGGCAGTTAATGTGCTTGGCATACTTCCAGACGTTGATCGGGACGGATTCGAAAATCTGCGCTTCCAGCTCTGGATCGCATCTGAGCAGGGCTGTTTTTGAATCCTTAACCAGAAGACCGCATTTCAAATAGGCTTCGATAAAATCTTGGGACCAGGTTTTAAAAATGCCGCGGCCGGCGGCAAAGCGCTTCAAGGCGGATTGCTTATCTTTAAAAGTTTTTTTGCGCTGTCGGGCTCCATACGCCAGTGGAAACTTGCCCCTCAGACCTAGCAGTCGCATGATGGCAATGCGCCAGAGGATACGGGTTGGAAAAATCACTGGATCCAGAAGGATGATACCGGAAAAAAGATGCGGATGTTTGGCCGCCGCGATGTAAGTGGTTACGGCACCGAGTGAATGTCCCATTCCGATGATCGGTGCAGTCATGGCCTGTTCGATAATTCGTTTTAGATCATCGGCAAATATTTCCCAGTTGCGGATTCTCCTGGATCTGGGAAAAATGGAATTGCCGTGTCCCCGGACATCACTGGCCAGAATGTTATAATCGTCAATGAGATACTTCAAAAACGGCGAATAGGTGCCGGCGCAGAAACCATTGGCGTGCAGAAAATGCAGCTGCAGTCCATTGCCGCCCCAGTCCAAATAGTGGAGCTTGCCCTCCGGCAGCGAAATGAACCCTTCAGTGGGTTCTTGCTGAATGGTTGAGTTCATATCGAATCCTGTTTGTGTGCCTTTTGGATGGAAGATATGTAAAATGGAAAGATAGGCGCAAAAAGGTGCAAACGCAAGTGAGAAGTGCGTTAAGTGGGTTGGCCCGTTTGCCGGTTAGCCGGTTTGCCCGTTTAGCCGGCCGAACATTTCTTTTCTAGAATGCGATGTGGGGTCAAGTTATGCGAAGTTAAGCCGGTAAAAGAGAGGCACCGGCGAATCCGGTTTAACTCTAGGCTGCGGGACTTAATAACTTTTACAGCAACAGTGATGCACAGCAAGCAAACGGGCAAACCGGCTAACCGGCTCAACGGGCTCAACCGGCAAACGGGCAAACGGGCAAACGGGCAAACCGGCTAACCGATTGTGCAATGGTCCAATCCCGCCCAATCATACACCATCCCATCAACAGAAGCAGGAACTACACCACCGTGTGCAATGTCATCGGCCAACAGTTTTATATGATCCGACAGCAGTTGTTCGTTGTCATTGCGAATATACAGGCGATCCGGGGACGGCCTTTGCCCCATAACCTGGCGAACAGCAGTATAAATTTTGATGGATGCCGGTGAAAGAACCCTGCGGGCGTCGTAATGCCCGGCTGTAATGTAGGTGCGTAGATCCACTGCCTGCATGCCGAACATCAGCGCTATCGCCATATACTGCTGCAAAGCATCAATAGACTGGCGGGCCAAGTTGGCCGAACCGGGACCGAGGCTGTTGATATTCTGGTTGTACTGTTCGGCAAGGGTCGCAAAGCGATCCACCAGTGAATGGCCGAAGTAAGTGATCATCGGCATGATGGAGTTGGCGCAGATCTGCAGACCTTTCAGGCCCATATTGACCTTGCGGCCGGGGTTGCCGATCAAAGAAGGTGTCAGACCGTTGTTGAATTCCGGAGCGGTCAGCAGGGCGATCTGCGAATCCATCGGCATCCTATTATTCGATTTTTCCGTATAGCTAAACGGTTCGACTATTTGTGGTTTCACGGTTATCCCTTTGGATTCGAGTGTCTATGATAATGATATGAATTGACATTTTATGCGAATTATTGAATATGCAACTACACATAGCGCTTTATGTTATGATAATTTATAGTCGCAATGGGAAGCGCGGTCCTTACAGATGTAGACTGTCCATAATGATAATCGATGGAAATTAGGCAAGTCAGGAGCTTCGTCCTTTAAGTGCTAAGTTGTCTTTTACACCGGGGCACTGGTGGAAGGTTTACCGAAAAGTATGAACATCGAACATCCAACATCGAATTTTGAATGAGAAAAGATGAAGAAACAGACTTATGACCTATAAGAATTGCTCCTCGAGTATTCGGTGAGAATAATAAAGATCGTTGGATTTTTTTTCATTCGACCACGCCAAGGCGTGGTTCGATGTCGATGTTGGACGTCCACTTTTCAAAACAACCCTGTGTGGCATAAAACTAATCCGTGTATGTTTATAAAACAACTAAGTGCTTATGGAGCTTTGCCTCAACTATTCTATGATCTATAAATATATTCTATTTCTTCCCGTGCGGGATAGAAATTCTGATATTTCTAATAAACTCACACACACCCGAAGGAGCCATTTTGATGAACATTGCCGGTATTCTTGAAGATGCGTCGTTTTATTTTCCCGAACGTACCGCTGTTATCGATGGCGACCGAAAATTCACCTATGCTGCGCTCAATCGTGAATCCGATCATATCGCTGCCGCATTAAAGGCTCGGGGTATTAATGCCGGCGATCACCTGGCCTTATGTGCGCCCAACTCGTATGAATGGCTGGCATTTTACTTCGGCGCTTTGAAAGCCGGGGCGGTGGCGGTAACCTTTTCACATCTGTTAAAAGGAAATGAGTTGGCAAGAATTATGGACGACTGTCAACCGCGGATGGTTTTTACCGGGGATGAAAAACTCGAAGACTTACGAAATCTTCGCAGCCAAGCGTATCTTGATCTTGTTGTTTGCGAAAACGGTGATGTTTCTTACACCCGTCTGAAAACTAAAGGCAGCAAAGATTTTACAATTGCTGAACGCGGCCGGCAGGATATTGCCGCAATTTTGTACACCGGCGGCACCACCGGCACCCCCAAAGGCGCGTTGCTCAGCCATGAGAATATGCGATTTTCTACCCACAACGTGGCCTACTATGAGCGCGCCACCGTACAGGATGCAGCCTTGTGTTTCCTGCCGCTGAACCACGTGTTCGCGCAGATTCATATCATGCATTCCACACTGTACAGCGGCGGCACCCTGGTGCTTCAACCCGCTTTTGACCTGGACGGGGTTCTGGAAGCTATTGGCAAGCATCAAATTACCAAATTTTATGCCGTTCCGACCGTTTATATCCGCTTGCTCGAACTGGAAGGTTTGTCGGACCGCCTGGCGTCGGTGCGATACTGCTTTTCCGCCGCCGCCAGCATGGCCAAGGAAGTGGTCAGGGAGTGGAAAAGCCGCACCGGGCTCGCGATTCACGAAGCTTACGGCATGACCGAGAGCGCCTCCATGGTAACCTATAATCATTATTACCGGCATGTCGTCGGCTCGGTCGGCACCCCCGCCAATCTGGTGGAAGTGCAGATCCGGGACCTGGACGGCAACGAGCTCGAAAGGGGAAGGCAAGGGGAAATCTGTATCCGTGGACCCAACATCAGCCGGGGATATTTGAATAATCCGCAAGAAACGGCTGCAGCATTTTATGCCGACTGGTTTCGATCTGGAGATATAGGATACATTGATCAGGATGGTTATTTATTCATTGTGGATCGACTAAAGGACATGATTATCACCGGTGGCGAAAATGTGTATCCCCGGGAGGTCGAGGAACTTCTCTACACCCGGTCCGAAGTGCAGGAATGCGCTGTAGTGGGGCTACCGGACCGGGAGTACGGCGAGCGGGTGACCGCCTTTATCGTGGCCAATAAAGGATTTAAGATAGATGCCCGGGGTCTGAAAGCATATCTGAAATCCGAACTGGCAGGTTTTAAAGTACCGAAGGACTACATAATCGTTGATGAGCTGCCGAAGAGCAACGCGGGTAAGCTTCTCAAGCGAGAAATCCGGAAGCAGTTTGGGGAAAAGCCTTAATTTGGGGATTTTGCGATTGAGGTATTGAGGGATTGGGGGATTTAGGAATTGAGGGATTTAGGAATTTAGGAATTGAGGGATTTAGCCCTATCTATTGAAATCACATCATGTTTGCGAAAGAATTATCTAACAAAATGTTTTCGCCACCAAGGCGCGAAGACACGAAGTTTAATTATTATAAACATTTTTTTTGTGTCTTGGTGCCTTGTGGCTATTCTTTCCGGTTTATCCGGGTTGGGAATCAGGAGATCTGCGAATTTATAACCCGAGGTCTTCCCCTGCTACTCTATCATTCCATTGCTACATGTGGATGAAGCCACACCCATCTATTGTGAAATCAAAGCCGGAGCCCGCCTGGCGAAGCCGGGATCCTTTGCCCCGGATTCATTACACGCCTGAAGATAAAAAAAAATCAAATCACCCTTGACCCGTACCCTGGTACGGGTCTTATTGTTTCAGTTGAACGATGAAGTGGAACATTGTGGCGCATATATGATCGATAGAAAGTTGGATATGAATTTGGAAACAAATCGCTTTGCGCAATTTTACCCGCAGGCGAAATAAGTCAAAAAGGGAGATCATTAGAATGGCTGCGAAACGAAAAATCGAAATATTCAGCGCCGGATGCGGTGTCTGTGGCGATGCCGTGAATATGGTCAAGAATATAGCCCATCCCACCGATGACGATGTAAGTGTCCTGGACATGAATGACTCGGCCGTGTTGGGGCGGGCCAAAATGCTTGGTATCCGTTCGGTGCCGGCAATAGTGATCGACGGCAAGCTTGCCGAATGCTGCGCCGGACGCGGTCCGGAAGAAGCGGTCTTAAAACAGTCCGGTATTGGAAGTCCGGCCTAGTCAGTGGTTGAACGAAAACCCATCGAAACTCAATTGTTGGATTTTGCCCTTTGAAATTATGTCTAGTTTGACGCCTGATATTCGTAGGTTGGGTTGATCTGCTGGCGGAGAAACCCAACAAGATGGACCTGGAATTTTAGCTCAGGTATTGGTTATAAGGAAGACATACCGTGCAAAAGGAAAATATCACAAATTTCGGATCGATCGTTGCGTCCCTTCTGGCAGCGTCCTGCTGCATCGGACCGGCTATTTTTGTCGTCTTCGGAACGTCTATCGGATTTGCGGGCAATCTGTCATTTCTGGATCCCATGCGCCCCTATTTATTGACGGCGGCCGTTTTTATGCTCGGTTATTCATTCTGGCGACTCTACCTCAAAAGGTCGGTTTGCAACTGCAAAGCGGATGTCCGCACCCGATACATTGCCCGCGGAATATTCTGGGTTTGCTGTGCGGCGCTTCTTGTTTCGGCGGCATTTCCGGCTGTGATAGCCCGGATTTACGGATAATTCAGGAGGCATATATGAAAAGAGGGTGGATTCTGTCGATTGTTTGTTTGATGTTGCTGGCGGTTTTCAGCCCGGCGGAGGCCAAGCAGGCGGTTTTGATGGAAATTGATGGTATGACCTGTAGTCTCTGACCGCTTGCAATCAAAAGATCTCTGTCGGGAACAGAGGGAGTCGAATCGGTAAAGATATCGTATGATCAAAAAAAAGCCCGGCTGATCGTGGATGATTCGGTCAGCGATGAAATCCTTGTTAAAGCCGTATTAAAGGCCGGCCCGTTCCGGGCTATAATAGTCAATCGACAGGCACACGTGAATGAGTAACCTTGCTGTTATCCATTCGTGAAGGAGATGTATAGATGACGGATCGCAATTACATGGAACTGCGAAGACTGAGCCCAAAAGTGACCGGCGGGTTGATCCGCATGCGGGCGGAGACGTTTCGGGACGCAGTGGTGCCGGCCAAATACAAGATATTGGCCGCTATCGCTATCGTGGTTGCCACCAAATGCGAACCCTGTATTCGGGGCTACACCAAGATGGCGTTTCAGGCCGGCGCAACAAAAGTAGAACTCGTGGAGTTTTTAAATGTGGCCATGACTGAAGCCGGTTGCCCTAGAGAGCAATGGGTCCTAAAAGCTGTAGAAGTTTTTCAGCAGCTCGAATCCGGCCAACCGGTCAACGCGGATATCTGCTGCCATAATGAAACCGTAAATTGAAAGTGTCGGCTAAATTTTTCAAACCCGTGACGCTGAAAGAAATGATAAAAATCAGAACCGATGCAGAGTATTATATGGTATATTAAAAAGCATCACTTGTTGATGCCCTAGACGATATTGACCGTAGGTAAGATGTATCCTATTTCATGAGATCATATTCACAATCCCGTAAGAAAGGTTACGAATGACTGATCAGATTTGTTATTGTTTTGAATATACAAGAGATGACATCGAACAAGATTTTATCAGAAACGGCCGATCCTTAATCATGGATAAGATTGCGGTAGAAAAGAAAGCAGGAGGGTGCGATTGTGCGAACAAGAATCCCAAACGCAGGTGATGCCTGGCTGATGTCCGCCAGGTGGTGGATCGGGTGAGAGGAAAATTGTGTTAAATGCCAAATTGGGCGCCAGCACGCACCCAATAGACGATGCTGGCTACCAAAAAATAGATGCCGACAATTTCAATGTATAGAGCCAAAGTAAAGTAATATGCAGTCTATGATAATTCTTTTTTAAGCTGTTCAATATGCTGCGTGCATGCGAAAATTTAGTCGTTACTCTGAGATTCATTAAACTCTTCAATCGAGTTTATATCGACTAGTGATTCATCCGGCATGACACCTAAAGCGCAGTAGTTTAATTCATCCAAGAGAGTGAACAACGCAGCAATTCTATCGTATCTCATGCTATAATTGGGATTTTCAGGTTTTGGTAAATTCCATATTTCGCAATACAAATAAGGTCTGAATTTTTCAATTGTCTGCTTTAGGCCTTGAAGTACTTCAAGCTCAGATCCTTCAACATCAATCTTAATAGCACAAATGTCGTTGATATTGATCAAATTAATAAATTCATCGCCTGAAAACGTGAACAAATCAAAGGAATAGACTTTTGATCTTTTTCCATCATCTCTTGCCCAAGGATGTAACGAGCCCATTTTATCGCCGGGTCGTGCGGAATAAAGGGTTCGCAACTCCCTTTTGTTAGAAAGCGCAAAAGGGAATATTCTGGCGTTTCTGAACAGATTTAAACGTATCATTTCAAGCACATAAAAATTGCACATGGGATTTGGTTCAAATCCGTAATATTCACGCTGTGAATCAAGTGCCCTCAGAATTAATAGATAAAGGCCAATATTGGCACCTATATCGATTATTACTCCCTCTCGAGTCTTTATAAAACTATTCAGACACCTAGACATCCAATCTTCTGTTATAAGATGATATCCGGCACCAACGCCATGCATCAAAGGCACTTTGTATTTCAAGCCCATAAAATTGATTGAAGTGGATTTAAGGTAATGCTTTGATAATGCCCTAGTTGTTTCTCGGCGAAATTTTTGAAATAATTTGCTCATTAATATTGCGCCCCTCCTCATATACGATACCGACAATATCAGTTCTGATTTTCTAACGTTCAAAAAGTTATCCGCGCGATCTCTGTGGGAGCGTTCTGGCAATGAGCATGCGTTGAATTTCGGATGTACCTTCTACAATCTGCAATATCTTTACTCCTTTGAAGTATCGCGAGACAGGATATTCCTCCATGAATCCGTATCCGCCGTGAATCTGGAGGGCATCGCTGGCCACCTTTTCCACCATTTCCGAAGCATACAATTTGGCGGCTGAGGTTTCAAACGCGTGGTTGCGTCCTTTGTCCTTTAACTAGGCCGCCTTTAGATATTGAGTTCTGGCCAGTTCTATGGCCACCGCCATGTCGGCCAGTTTAAATTGAACCGCCTGGAAATTGAAAATCGGCTGACCAAATTGATGCCTGCCTTTGGCATATCGCAGTGCTTCTGTTAAACACGCCTGAGCCACGCCAACGGCCATGGCGGCAATACTGATTCTGCCTGTCTCCAAAACCGTCAGGTGCTGCGCAAATCCGCGATGGGGATCGCCGAGCAGATTTTCTTTGGGTATTCTACAGTCAGAAAGAATCACCTCATGAGTTGCCAAGGCGTGCCAGGCCATCTTTCGATCACTTTTGCCCAGTTTAAAACCAGGGGCATCTTTGGGCACTATGAATGTAGAGATAATTCTACCTTTATCCGCTTCGTCGACTTCGGCCGCCACCAAAACGATTGAGGCGTTTTCAAATCCGATATTCGTAATAAACTGCTTGGTTCCGTTTAAAACCCATTCATCTCCCACAAGTTTTGCGGTGGTTCTTAAAGAAGCGGCATCTGAACCGGCATCAGGTTCCGTTAATCCGAAGGCTCCGAGCTTTTCCCCGGTGACAATCGGAACAAGCCATTTCTTTTTTTGTTCCTGTGTGCCGAACACGTAAAGTTCCTGGGCAACAACACTGGTGGTGACGTCCATCAAGGCTCCGAATACAAGATCTGCCCGGGATAATTCCTCAATTGCCAGATGCAGGCTCACCCAATCCCCTCCCATTCCACCATACTCTTCTGGAAAAGGGATGCCCATCAACCCAAGCTGCGCCATTTTAGCGATGATATCGTAGGGATACTCGCCGGTTCGTTCACGTTCTTCTGCACCCGGGGCAATCTCCTTGCGGGCAAAATTCCGCACCTCATCCCGGATCATTTTTTGCTCTTGCGTGAGATCAAAGTCCATTTAATCCTCCAACCGGCACTAACCGATGCCTTGATTCTTCAAAAAGCCCTGTGGTGATCAACACCGCAGTAAATCGAATAATTAGCATGCCGATTTTCACGACGACACCTCCTGTTGGCAGACTCGTGTGGTCGAGTTTTGCATTTATTATCTCTATCCCTAGTCGAGCCGAAAAGCTCGCTTAGTACATTCATTCATAAATACGGTAACGTATTTATGAATCGAAGGACTTAGGATGCCCGTCGATGATTGCCTGTGGTCAAAGATAGCGGTTTATCGCATTCAATGCGATCAATATGCAACATATAATTTCAAGGACACAACAGTAAAAAACGCGGAATGCAAACCCATTCTGCGCTTATTCTTCACGACATCAACTGTAAAAGGCAAGATATCAGCCACATATTACAGAGGTTCAAAGGTTAACTTTTGTCCACCAATGGCCGCTTCATACATTAAACCGCCCCTTGCGTGAACGAATATGGCCATTCCCCATCTATAGCTTGTTTTAGCCTGCTCACCGGAACGCGGTCCGGCACTTGCGCCGGCCGTCGTGCCCGTGGTGCCTGCTTGTGCCTGGGCACCGGCGGTTATCGCTACGGCAGATGCGTTGGCATCAAACTCGAAGCTTCCACCGGTAAACTCACCATAGGCACGTTTGTCCTGGAAAAAAATAATCTGGCTGAACACCTGGCCGCCCAACTGAAAACCGATGGTCCCTTTGAACATGGATGATTTTCCCGTAACCTTACCCCTTCGATACACCTGCCCTTTTCCATAGGCACCTCCGATACCAATACCGCCTTTTCCGATTGTCGGAAATACCACATAGCCATAAGCACTCTTAAAAAAGGGTTGTACCTGCGGTGAGCTTTTAAATGTTTTAATCGTATTCGAAAAGCTGTCTGCGAGTGCCGGGTGGGAAATATTCAATACCGACATCGTGGCGATGATCAAGATAAAAAAGCGAAAAAACCTCATATTTGATCCTCCTTTCGGTTACCGGCGACTGAGACAGAATGGATTCCGTATATGCCGGATAATCTTATTTTTAATTATTTAAACGGGATGTCCGTATCGTCCTTGTTTTTCTGGTAAATTTCAGACATCTCGGCATAGGTGTTTTTCAGCTTGTCGATTCTCGCAAAGAATCCATTGCGGATATCCTCGTCACATGCGTTGATGAGATCTTTGAGGCTGTAGCTCTTCCAGTAGTTGTTTTCCCGGGCGTATCCCCCGGGTCCATGCTTGAAGACTTCCTTTAATATTTTGAGATCATGCCCGATGTTGAATGCATCGCGGGAATCTTCGTGACTGAACAGGTAATAGAAATTGTCATACCCACCCCAGGTAATAGCGGAGAGACACAGCGGGCAGGGTTCGTGCGTGGCGAAAAAGATACAGTCTTGCGGGTCGGGCCGTCTAGAGCGCGGCATCTCCCAATACAATTTCATCGTATAGACTTCACCATGCCACAAAGGATTTTCCGTCTCATGATTGGCTCCGGCGATGACAAGAGACAGGTCGGACTTTTTGAGAATTGCAGCCCCGAACACCTTGTTTCCCTTTCGGACACCGTCATCTGTTGCGGGGACGAGTTCCTTTTCCATAACTTCAAGTAAGCGATCGATGAGCCGGGAATTGCACGCTGTCGCTTCCATAATATTGTCCTTGTCATTTGAGTTGGCATGAATTCTACCCAATACACTTAATGTAATTTATTAGCGGCGGAATCAAGAGTCAAGTACAGGTCTGGCCCTTATTTTATCCAGCACGCCTAAATGTATAGCGAGAATCCAACCGCAAATCCGATTACGAGGGCATTGGGGATATCTGAGCGAGCCTTAGGATTTCGCGCCGTCGGTGTCGCCGCCTATTTTGTACTTTCCCGGAAGCCCAGGTTTTCCTCATACGTGTTGATGATAGAAAATTCATTGAGAAGGAAGGGAGTCAAAAGTCCGGGACATCCGGCTAATTTCATGATAAGTAAAAAAGCATTGAACTGAAATTCTATTAACTCGGAATGTAAATGTCCGTCGATCACAGGGATTCCGTCGTCACGGTCGAATGACGATCGGAAATCGAGTACTGATATCGGTGAATGGATTACCCGCGCCGGTCTGCTGCCTTCTAATGACCTGCCCAATGCTTATCGAAGTTGAATCTTGTTAGAGCGTGCATATGGGAAAAGCTGTCATCAAAAAGTTACGGGTTTTTGTTCCTTTTGCATTCGGATATTTTCTTTCCTACCTCTACCGTGTCGTTAATGCCGTCATTGCGCCGGACCTGGTGGCAGACCTCGGTGTCGATCCCTCGGAGCTCGGACTGCTGACAGCGGCCTATTTTCTTACTTTTGCTGCATTTCAACTCCCGCTGGGTGTCTTGCTCGATCGTTTCGGCCCGCGCAAAATCGAATCTTTGCTTTTGATTTTTGCCGCTGCGGGTGCCTTTATTTTTGCAAGTGCGGATTCGCTGGCCGGTCTGGTGGCCGGCCGTGCTTTCATTGGATTTGGTGTTTCCGCCTGCCTGATGGCGGCTTTCAAAGCGTTTGTGATTTGGTTTCCGCGGGGGCAGCTGCCGCTGATCAACGGACTGCAAATGGCGGCCGGCGGGTTGGGGGCGCTGACGGCCACCGCGCCCGTGGAAGCCATGCTGGGTATTACGGATTGGCGCGGTGTTTTTATCGTGCTGTCCATTCTGACCTTGACGGTGGCAGCGATTGTTTTTATGGTGGTACCGGAAGGTGATCCCGGTAAAAGCGACATAAGTTTCAGAGATCAGGCCCGTGGTGTTATAAAGGTTTTCACCAGCCTTACGTTCTGGCGAATTGCCCCCATGGCCGCGTTGTCCCAGGCTATTTTCCTCGCCATCCACGGGTTGTGGTCCGGCCCATGGCTGCGCGATGTGGCCGGTCTGAACCGGGCGGAAGTGGCCAATACCCTGCTTCTGGTGGCAGTGGCCATGATCGCCGGTTTCATTACCCTGGGAGCAGCAGCCGAACGGCTGAGCCGATACGATGTTCGCCCGATTGTTGTCGCCATGACCGGGATGATACTACTTACGGCGGTTTTACTGTGTGTAACTATAGAAGCGACCGCATGGGTGCTGGGACTGTGGCTGCTTTTCGGGTTTTTCGGCACGGCGGGAATTCTGCCGTATGCCGTTTTATCCCAGAGCTTTCCGGTTCATCTTTCCGGCCGTGTGAACACGGCGCTGAACCTGCTAGTTTTCGTTGCAGCATTTGCCGCCCAGTGGGGAATCGGTTCGATTATCGAATTGTGGCCGACAACGGCTGATGCCGGGTATGCACCGGCCGGATATCAGGCGGCATTCGGGATTATGCTGGCGTTGCAGACGCTTGCATTAATCTGGTTTTTCTTGGCTGGTCGAAAGCTAAAGTATTCAGTAGTCAAATAAGGAGTAATGATGGTTGAGAATATCAAGGTCTTCAAAGCAATGGATTTACTCCAGAATAGTGAAAAGGGCAAAATAGATCTGGAGAGTTCGATTGAAATGGTGCGGCAACTGGGTGAAGCCAGCGATCTGCTCGACGATTATCACATCCTGATAGACCTTAGTGGCACCGAGGGTATTTTAAATATTACCGAATTGATAAAAGTGGCAATGGAGGTCGCATATCACAAACACAAATTCCACAACCGGTTGGCGGTTCTTCTGCCCGATGATTCAGAGCGCATCATGAACGCCAGTGACTTTAAAACCATGATGCAAGTCACCGGACTGCAGTTCGATTTCTTTGTTCGGTACGAAGAAGCGGTCAAATGGCTGTCGGAAGGTTCCGTATACGGAGCCGATAGCGATGATGCGCAAGCCAACCATTAAAAACCGGTAGTGTTGATCACGCCGGCACCACCGGTTCTAAGTTAGATTGTCTTTATTCAGCTTTCGATCTGCATACCCAGGGCATACGATTCAAACTCGGTCGGACCATCCTGTAGTTTGCGCATCTCCGCCTCGAATTCGCCTCTCTCAGGGCTGTCTTTCCAGGTGTGCCAGTCGTCAATGTTTTGCCACATAGACACCACCACAATCCTGCTCGAATCCTGAAGATCACTCAGGGTTTCGGATGATATGTAGCCCGGTTGCCGCATGGCGCCGTAGCGGGCTTTGATAATTAACTGGGAAGCATCCTTTAAGCGTTCGATATTGAATTTTCGTTTTATTAGGATTTTAACAGCCATGGTCTCCTCCTTTCGTTGTGCGGTTAAATGAAAAGAACGACCCCCGGTGTGAGAATAATCCGGAAAAGGGCGAAACGTCGATCAGCCCTAATGCTTTAAAATGACAGTTACAAACTGTTCAGGGTGGCGCTGACTGAGAAATTGTGGAGAGAATTCAGAACCGCTGCAACGTGAGTGCTGAAATAAGAATGGGAGAGATCGAGCTGAATGGCCGGAATCGGAAACAGATGAACACAAATGCCAGTGTAAAAGAAAGCGTATAACCATCATTAGAAAAAAAAATATTAGATGTCAAAATATTTTAATCAAAAAAAGAAACCGTTGCATATGCCGGAAGTGATGACACAGGATTGCAGCCATGACGAATGATTATTCGATCCGCAAATCTCAAACTGTCAAAATGGATGCAATCGTCGTGCTGGGCAGCTGTAATGGCAGAGGGACGGCCGAGTGCAGCTTTACGTCGCCGGGTTCTGCATGCCGCTGGGCTTTACCGGCGCGGTATGGCCAAGGTAGTTATCGTCAGCGGCGGCCATGGGGGAAATGTACCCTCGGAAGCCAGGGTCATGAAACGTCTCGCCGTTGAACAAGGTGTACCCGAAGATCGGATTATTATGGAAGAAACCGCCCGAAACACGGTGGGCAACGCCATCGCATGCGTTCGGATTCTTAAGCAAAAGAAATGGTCCGACGTCATGATCGTAAGTGATCGCTATCACCTGCCGCGGGGGCGGTTACTGTTTCGCATGTTGGGAATAAATGCGGCGGGCAGCGGACCGGCGGTCAATAATAAAGCGAAGCGGCGCTGGAAGTGGCTGTATTTCCAACTCCGGGAGTTTGTGGCGATACCCGCCGGAGTTATGACGCTGCTGTGGCGGCGGACAAAATCTGCACAAACTGCCCGCAACTCATCAGATGGGATTGACAATCGGAGAACATCTGCGTAACAATAAAATCGTTTCACGATTTTATTTATCCAATTTCTTAACCATCTATACTGCGTTATGCCATCAAAGAACGTTTCCAGCAACCAAGAAACACGGCTGTCTCTGCGGCTTCAAAAACTAATCGAGGCCAGCCAGAAACTGGCCCAGGTGGAGTCTGTGGAAAACCTGGTGCCCCTGTTGCTTGAACTTGCCCGCGCTGTTACCGGGGCTGAAGCGTCTTCTTTTTTGATCTATGATCCTGATCGCCAAGTATTGCGGTTTTCAACCATACAAGATGATCAGATTGGCGATAAAGCTGCGAAATCGTTGAAAGAGACTATTGAGATTCCGGTGGGTGAAGGAATTGCCGGCTGGGTGGCCAAAGAGCGACAGCCGCTTATCGTCGAAGATGCTCAAAAGGATAATCGCTTTTTCAATAAAGTCGATAAATCCACCGGATTCATCACCCGATCGATTCTTGGTGTTCCGGTTTTGTACGGCGACGAGCTCATGGGCGTCATCGAAGCCGTCAATGCCATTGACAAGCCATGCTTCGACAGCACCGATAAAGAACTGCTGGTGAGTTTTGCCGACCTGGCCGCCGTTGCTATTTTTCGTGCCAGGCTTCTGGAGGAGCGACTGCAACAGCAGAAAATGCAGATTCAGATGGAAACTGCGGCCAAGATCCAATCGCTTTTCAGGCCCAAAGCGCCGGATATGGGCTCCGGCAGTCACATCTGGGCGATTTCAGAGCCCGCCAAGTTTGTGGGTGGAGATCTGTATGACGTAATCCCCATGCCCGACAATAGCTGGCTGATATACGTGGCGGATGTCTCCGACAAAGGGCTTCCGGCAGCGTTGATAATGGCAGCCCTCTGGTACCGGATACGCAGCGAAGCACATCAACACCAAAATGTGGGGGCCCTGCTGGGAAAACTGAACAAAGTGCTTTACGACTTGCTGTCAGAAGAAGGATATTTTGTTACTATTTTTATCGCCCAATACTGGCCGAACACCGGTAAACTCGAGTTGGTTAGCGGCGGGCACCAGCCGGCCATGAGAATTTCGAAAAACATGAGCCAGGATATCGCCGGCAGCAGGGGACCGTCGCTGGGGATCGACCGCTGGAGCAGTTATAATAAAGAGACCGTGCAGCTGGCTCCGGGAGAGTCGTTGCTGTTTACCACCGACGGGGTGTCCGAAGCAATCAGCCCGCGGGGCGAATTCTTCGGCATGCATCGAATGGTTGATTGTGTTAAAGGCGTGCCAAGTCCGCCCCGGAGCCGGCGTCTTTGGGATTTGCTAAAAGAATGGAAGGCGAATACCGAAGCGCATGATGATCTGACCATGCTGGAGATCTGGCGGGATGACATATAGGTATAGGAGTGTTTTCAAAAATCCAGAAATAACTTCACAAAGGAGTTTTAGATGCTGATAGAAACAAAGCTAAAAGAAATGGGTATTGAACTTCCACCGGCGGTAACACCGGTGGCAAATTACGTTCCGACCGTTCGCGCAGGTAATCTGATTTTTCTTTCCGGACACGGTCCTTTAAAAGAAGACGGTTCGCTGATCACCGGCAAAGTCGGTTCGGATCTGACAACTGAGCAAGGTTATGAAGCAGCTCGTCGGATTGCCATCGGGCTACTGGGATCATTGAAAGCATCGATCGGTGATCTGGATAAGGTCAAACGGGTCGTTAAATTGCTGGGTTTGGTTAACTGCACATCGGATTTCAAAGATCAGCCAAAGGTCATTAACGGCGCCTCGGATTTTTTTGTCGAAGTATTTGGTGATAAAGGCAAACATGCACGTTCAGCCGTGGGGACCAATGCGCTCCCGATGAATATCGCGGTTGAAATTGAAATGATCGTTGAGGTTGAGGAATAAGGTCTTTGTATTTCGGCTTTTTTCTACCTTACAATCCCGCCTATAGGCGGGATTATTTTAAGCATATTACCTAATTTGAGCGATTCCAATCAGAGGATGGTGGCAATGGCCCGTTTTGTGTGGTCAGGGATAAACCCCGCCCCTACCCA
>Ga0126332_10000338_pt1 | contig 17476 bp, 14 predicted proteins | sample InaspJWI42metaG_FD_94482 | JGI IMG/M metagenome (GOLD analysis project Ga0126332, IMG submission 94482) | Marine gutless worms symbiont microbial communities from Oahu, Hawaii - Inanidrilus sp. 2 OAHU.JWI-42 metaG | ecosystem: Host-associated > Annelida > Digestive system > Unclassified...
CAATGCCGAAGAAAAATATCCCGGAACAGATTTGCGACTGGTCTACGAACTCGGGGGATATACATCCCCCAATTAAGCCAAAGGTGTCAGTTATTCTTCCCAGAGGTAAGGTGTCCTGAATCTTCATCAAACGAACGCGGTTCCACCAGGGCGTTGCCGGGCAGAACGATATGGGTCTTATCCGGCATTAAGAACTCGCCGCTGACCAGATCGAACGACCGATTGCCCAAAGCGGATTCCTGAATTTCCAGTTCGCCGGTACCCCAAAGATAGGGCTGAATAAAGCGATAATAGGGTGTCAGTAAAGACTGAAAATAAAAGTCCGCCTGTTGAAAATGATGAGGCTGCAATAAGAGACCTTGATGCCAGAATAGGGGGCGATTTGCATTCATTTGGTTCTCTCAACCTTCTCGATTTGTTGAGGTCCCAGGGTGATCTCGAGTTTCAACACTGCGGGAACCGCATATTTTTTGACAAACAGGGGTGCTTTACGTTTGGTCTTTACCGGAATCTTCAGAGAACGGATGATCCGTTCCCTTTCGATGTTATAGTAACCGGCCGCAATGCCCACATATCTTGACCCTTCTGCCCGATCCATGCTCTGCGAAAAAACCTGCCCGGGCTGAACTTTCAATGCTTTGAAGCTGGTCACACTGGCATCGAAGGTACCGCAGTTCAGTAGCAAATATAGACCATCTTCATCTTCGGTCAGCTGGTTGAAGGCATTTGGATCTCTGAGTTGATAGAAACAAAGATGCAGCGTATGAGGCAACCCATTATGGAGGTGTAATTGAGGATCGGCTTTCAAGATCAATCGTATCGCATTTTCTTGATAGTACCAATCCTCGGGTTCGATTTCCGAAGATCCTGTTGGTTGTGTATTCTTTTTTGATCCGCAAGCTATAAAAACCAAAAGCACTACGACCAGAGCTCCTGCCTTCATCCAAATCTTCAATGGGCACCTCCTTTTCATGAATTGTCGGTATCATAATCACCTATGTGTCTGACCGCACGGCCATCGTCCTGCATGCAACGATCCGACCAAGTAAAGAATCCGGGCCCAGCGGACCCAGCTTTGATTTCACCTCAGAGGGGTAACGTTTACCTTTAGACGTCCAATGGAATGATGGAATGGTGGAATAATGGAAAAATGGGTATAGAAAGCGGTCCGCCGCAGGCGGATTAACCTCTAATTTAGAAAATTGATCTAAATAAGATCTCATCCTTATGAACCCAATATTCCAACATTCCAATATTCCATAAACCCAAAGACATTTGTCTACGGCATAGCCAGTTGACTCTGACCCCCGACGACGGGATCTTCGACTGGCCCAGAAGACCAGGATTTCTATGTTTGATTAAATCGGTTTTGACTGGCAATACTTTTCAAACTCTCGTTGAAAATCCGCCATAATTCGACCGGATTCGTACCATTGGCGGCATTTTTTCATTTCCTGCTCCAAGACATCGTAAAGTTCGGCTTTACGCATGAGACCGAATTTAAGTCCCCCCCCAGCCTCCTGACTGATTTTTTCCGGATCCAATTCTTGCAAAATTTTGCCCACCAGCTGGTAAGCCGCGTTTTTGGATGCCTGCTGGGCCAGTAAAAAGGCTTTGTTGATCTGACCCAGATAGCTCTCAAGAGATTTGGTTTGATCCTGACCTTCAAGGTGAAAGCCAATGACCTGCCGGATGGTATTTTCCCCTCGATCTTTACCCAGCAAGGTGGCATCGATTACAGCAACTAATTTGTTAAGCGCATTAAAAATTGTATTTAAGGACTCGGCCAGTCGCTGCAACAAATCGGCGGAGGACAAATCGACACTGGAGACCTTGTCTCCCAGCACCAGCGAGAACAATCGTGTCAGGACTTCATCATCCAGGCAAGCACGGTCGGCTGAACCCGCCGCCGACGTATCGAATTGTGCGGTTAATTTTTCCAATATACTGATCTTCTCAGTGGCGGAAAGAGATCCTAACTGCTCTTGCATGTAAGTGGCGATCCGTTCTTCAGCCTGCCGGGAATCCATCGAATATATTTTCCGAATTTCATGGGTCATCTCTGCCAGAGGAAGCTGATCATTCATTATCCGCCTCTTTCGTTAACTTTTTATCCGGGCGCAGGATGACAGTCTTGGCCAAAGGATCGTCATCCTCATCGTCATTCGAACTGCTTTTGATATGATCGGACACATCTTCTTTTTGAGCCGCATTTTCCAGATGCGCTGCCGCCTGTTTATTTGCGTCCGTGCTTCTGTCGGCGGCGCGAGTGCCCTTAATTGCGTGCGATTCGGTGTTCTTTTTTGATGGTGACAAATGGACTGTTTCAGGAAGATCGTCCAATGGCTGTTCACCGGCTTTTAGCTGTCCTTCTATTTCAGCGCTTTTCAAATTGTCCGATCGCAGAATTACCGTTTCCATCATGATATCTTCTTCTTTGGGTCGGTCATCGAGTGCTTCCAGTCGTCGTCGATCTTCGGGAGTCAGAATGACTGTTTCATCCCCGATCTGATCGAACAGCACGCTGTTTTTCTTCAGTTTATCCGGAGTGAGAATGACGGTTTCGGGCATTTCCTCATTTGTATCCTGTTCCTCCTGATCTTCATCCGGCGCTAACCCTGCCGCATCGACAGCCAATGACGTGCGGTCCTGTCCTTGTTCATCTGCAATTTGTTGCCCTGCTTTGCGCTCAAATTGCCATCGTCGGAGTATCTCCTGTAATACCGTCAAAATCTCGGAGTCGTTATCACGGGAGGCAGTTTCACTGGCCGGCATTTGCCTGCCCAGCAGTTCGGCCTGTAAGTTGTCTCTCAGCGCCTGAAAATTTTGTCGGAACACATCATTTGACCAGACGACTGCGCGATTCATGCCGGCCACAAGCAGCGTTCCTCCCAGATCCAGCGCATTTTCCCAGAATTTGTACCAACCGGAGCTGATTTTTCTTTTGTCGGGACGCCAGTAAATGTTTTCAGGCCGGAAAACCGGATCATCTTCTTTTTGCTGCAATGATTCGGATGTCGATATCCGAGCGGATATCATTTCCGGAATTATTTTCTCCAGCGCAGTGCGCACCTGGTCCACCTTCTGTTTATGGTTAACCAGCAAGGTGAAAAACCAGATGTGTCCTAAAAAATAAAGGCTGTAAAAGGGTGGATATTTTGTCAGATGGGGGCTGGCGGTTTTGGCCACCGCTATGTCCAGTAAGCTTAACCTGAAATGCCACAATGAGGGCAGCAGGCCGTCTTGATCTGCCAGGTGTACCCAGAGCCGATCAATCGATAATGAGTAATCCGGATTGGCCAAAGCACCGGTTTGGTCCATGGTCATCTTCATCAATTTGCCCAAAAAACTGAGTTTCAGGTATAAAACCTCGAGGAAATTTTTCTCATTGTCGAAGCTGAATAAATAGGATGGATTTTGAACAAGACCTTCCCGGCCGGCTCCAGGATCGACTCTTATCCCAAAGCCGGATCGTTTTGAGGTCGTGTCCTTAAATTCGCTTATGGGTTTGCCGGAAACCAGTGCCAGAAAATCGGTTGCTTTCAGGAAATCGCCTTCAAACATTAATAGATAAAACGGGTAGAACGAATATGAAAAAACCCTGGAAAACAATTGATTCTCGGCACCATAACAGGTGGTTGATTGGTCACAATCCAAGCAGGGGAAATCGATTCCGGCGCTGCCCTTCACCAGCAGATTACCGAAGCTGTTAATCAGGTCTTTTTGATCTTTTACTATCGGCGGATCGGTAGACTCACTGGCATAAACATAAAATTCGGGCTGATCCAATTGATGGACACAATCGGGGCAATACAGATAGCGTGTCAATGAAGCACAGTAAGACTTAAGCTTAAAGCTTGAGAGCAGCGTCTCATCCTGGCACAGTTGCAGGTTCTGGCCGCAATACGGACAGGGTGGATGAAAATACACGTCTCTATACGCACAATAGAAAAGCGAACCAAAGGGTAATACTGCGCCCGAATCATCAACCTGCTCTCTGAGAACGATGAGTCGCGCAGCGGGTGAACCACTGTCCGCATTATTTAGGTACCAAGAGAATGCTTGCTGCCATAACTGATCAACTTCATCATTGTTCACCGGCCACAATTCATCTGGGCGGGCGGAAAAGACATCTGATGTTTTCAGAATAACTACCGATTTTATAAAACTATCGGCATCCGTGACAATAGCAGCCTTAGTTAGGAGGGCAAACGGTCCGCAGTCACCGAGCAGGGGAAATGGATTCGATGGCGTCTTTTGCCGCATATCTGCAGGGAGAACAGATAGGTTCAAACGGAAGCCATGCGGTCCTTGGTTGAGGTAAGGCAACAGCGATGGTCGTGTATTGGTGATGGTCACAGGCCCTATCCTTGTCAGTATATTTTACAGGGTGGTTGAAGAATATTTTTCTCAGTAACAATTCCGGCAAACAGGTGTTTTTTGGGTTATGCGCACATTCAGGACCGCCGGTAAAATGAAAAGCAGTGGACAACAAACAGGAACCGGCAGCTTTCACCGGAAACCGATTGCCAATGAAACGTAATAAGATATAACCGTTAAAAACTATACGGTTTTAACTTTCATAGATGAGAGGATCAATTGAACCGGGTTAAGTGGTTTCAGCAAGTTATACCAAAAGGATTGTGAGCTGGATCGTGTGCAGTGCTTGTCAGAATGAACAGAGAAACAGAATTATGAATATCAAGTCGTCATAATAAACAGCAAAGAACAGATTGTCAGGCTGAATATCATCCAGCAAAAAAATGGTTTTGACTGTCAATAATCAAGAATATTTCATATAATTTATTATTTTAATTAAACTAATGGAAGGCAAGAGGCTTGTCAAGTTCGTTCTGACCTATTTATCATGCGAAAAGGATATGTAATCCCAGGCTCATGACATATCCGGGTCTATCGATGCTTGATATGATGCCGGATACAGAGCTGTTGACCACTTTCAGCGTTGGGCCGAAAAAGGCCATCTGGACATGGCTGCTGCTCAGGAAGATGATATTGGATTTATTTCAGAGTGTTTCCAGACATTGCCGGATTATTTGGGCCACTTTATCGGCGGATTTGATCCGTTTTTCCGGATCTTTGATCAGCAGTTTCTTGATGATCTTGTTGCAGCAGGCGGGAACCTCGATATTGACTTTGGTAAGCGGGGTATAGGAGGCATTGGCAATGGCATACATCATGTTGGCCAGATTGTCGCCTTTGAAGGGCTTTTCACCGGAAAGCATTTCATACAGCACCACCCCCAGCGAAAATAAATCCGAACGACCGTCCACCCTGGCGCCTTCCACTTGCTCGGGGGACATGTAACTGGGGGTGCCCAGCAGTACACCGGTCTGGGTATCGGACGAGCTCATCACACGGGCAATACCAAAGTCGGCGACTTTTACCTTCCCTTCTTCCAACAAAACAATGTTTTCCGGCTTGATATCGCGGTGGACCACGCCGTTGCTGTGGGCATAATCGAGGGCATCGGCAACCGAAGCGACTAGCTCGAGCACTTTTTTTATCGGCATCAGATTGTCTTTGCGGCAGTGTTCGGCAAGGTCGTTGCCTTTGAGAAGTTCCATGGCCATGTAGGCCATGTCGTGTTCTTCACCCACGTCATATATGGTGACGATGTTCGGATGGGAGAGATTGCCGGCTGCCTCGGCTTCGCGCACAAAACGCTCTTTGATATCATCCAGCAAGCTGACTTCCACATTGGCATAGGTGAGGGTTTTAATGGCCACCTCCCGGTTTATTTTGGGATCTCGCCCGAGATAAACCGTACCCATGGCACCCTGCCCGAGTTCTTCCAGAATTTCGTAACGTCCAAGGGTCGGTTTCGTGGTCCCGTTATCCAGGATCATGGTATCGCCCTTGACGGTGGAGACAGGTGATGCAGATTCACCCAGACTCCTGAGCGTTTCGATGCGCTGGTAAATATCCCGGTACCTTCCGGCTTTGAGCAAGTGGATATACACTGCCAGGGCTCGGTTGAACATACGTTTGCGCTCAAAATCCTGACCAAGGTTGTACAGCAGCTCACGCACGGATACATTGTCCACCGGGCATTTTATAAATTTATCAAAAGCCATATCCAGCATGCCCTTGGCCTGAAAGGATAAACCCAGCGTTTTGTTCAATTCGATGCTGTCTTTGCGCTTATCATCGGCAAATCGATGAAATCCCGCGAAGGAATACCCCAGCACGGTGAGGAAAACCGGCGCAAAGATTCTGAGCCAGTACCCGAATGCCATGAACAAAACAACGGTAAAACAGAGCCAGGTGATCAGAAAAATGCTCAGGATCAAAGCCCCGTCGCGGGGTTTTACCCTGGGGATGACAAATACCAGGAAAAGACCGAAGTATACGACGACCAGGATTTCGAGTACATAAGCCCATGCCGGACGTGAAAAGTGTTTATTGTTGAGAATGTTCTCGACGGCGCTGGCGGTGATCTCGACCTCGGTCAGACCTGCACGGGTGGTTGTTCTAAAGGATGGTGTCAACCATGGAATGGTGCTTCCAAGCAGGACAATTTTATCTCTGAAGGTTTCGGCTGCAATGGTGTCATTATATATCTCGGAAATAGACACACTCTGGAACCGCTGATTTTTACCACCGTAATCGATCAACATCCGATATTCGTCGTCGGTGGGAATATCGATATGTTTAAGCGCAAGTCCCGTATCACCGGGCTGAATATCTGCGAATCCGCCTCTGATGTATTTGGCAGCCATCTGTAAGGCAAACGAGGGAAAATACCGGCCCCGGTAACGGAGGAGCATCGGCACATTGCGTACAGCGCCGTCGCGGTCGGCTACCAGGTTGACGTGACCCAGTGCGCTGGCTCTGCGGGCCAGATCTTCATGGGTCGGCGTCACATCATCCGCAGCGACGATCGCCGAATTGCTTTGTTTTACCGGTTGCGAATCAAATTTTTGTAAAGCCATGGAGTGACGGGCCACCCAATCCGGCAGGGTCGAAACATTGCCCTGTTTAGCTGCAGACTCACCTATCGAAAAACGCAAAGGCAGCACTGCATTCCTGGCATGATTTACCGCAGCGGTCAGTCGGGCGTCACTGTCCAGATTTTTCTCGGCCTTGGCCAGGATCTTATCGAGTCTGTGGCGGCTTTTTCTCTTTTTCAGGAAAGTGTCTGTGCGCAGGGTTTTTCTGACCTGCCGGACCGTTTTAAGACCCGGGTTGATTTCTTCGCCGGGAAACAACAGATGGATCCCCATGACCCTGGGGCTAAAGCTGGAAAGACGCTCGATACCATCGGCAATGTAGGCTCGGGGCCAGGGCCAGCTGCCGATTTCTTTTATGCTCTTTTCGTCAATTTTGACGATAACGACCGGGCTGGCATCATTTCGGTGGCGCAAACCGGCCAGAAAATCGTAGGCCTTATATTCCAGAAATTGCATAGGGTAGAAACCGGACAGCATTCCGGCCAACACCGCCAGAGTGAGAAGTATGCATAGCAGCCAGTTTGAGAACAGGATTTTTTTCAGTTTGTATTTCATAAAACGTTTTGGTGGATATGAGTGTCGCGAGCCCTCTTTTGATTTATCCGGAATATTTTAGCAAATTATTATGTATTGCAAAATAGGACAGCTGAAGTATGATGCATAAACTTCAATGGCACGAGATAGAAAATCGGCTGGTGGGAATTTACAGGCGGGTTGCGTATGGTACACTCTAGTGCGTAAAACCCATGCCCAGCATGCCTGTGACCTAATCTGCAGTGAACGAATCAAACGGATGCACAGTATCACGGGGGCTGTTTCTCGAGATAGCGCATGGCATCTTTGTCACCCAATGCGGCGGCTTTTTTAAATTCTTCCTGAGCTTGGAGGTAATTGCCGGACAGCAGCAAGACCCTTCCCCTCCCGTAATAATAAGTGCCTTTCTTGGCATCCAATTCAATGGCCCGGTCGATCGCTTTCAGGGCTGCATCGTATTTGCCGATTTCCCCGTAGGCAACGCCCAGTTGGAAATAAGCGCTGCTCCACTGCGGTGCCAGTTCGACGGCTTTTTTAAAAGAAGCGATGGCCGCCTTTTGATTGCCGTAAACGGCAAAAAGAACCCCTTGGTTAAACCAATAATCGGCATCTTTTAACATAACTCCAGAGGTTTTTTCGGTTTCCTTTTTTCCCGCAGCTTTTTCCTGCAGCCCCTTTTGGGTTTCCCGCGCTGTTTTTTTGTCGGAAGCCGGCGGTGTCTCCTTATTGCCGGATGTTTTATCTGCTGGCACTTTATCTGTTTGCGCCTCGGCCTTTTTTACCGAAGCTTTGGCCTCAGCCGGTTTGGTGCCGGCCGGTTTGGCCTGGGCCCAGAGCGGATAAGCCGATCCAAATAAAAACAATAACGTCAAAAGGCTGACTAAAATTTTAATAACACCCATTTTAATATTCATTCATGCACCTCAAATACGAAGGAGGATATTGTATAGCCGGTTGTGCCCGTTATGCCGGTTGAGCCCGTTGAGCCGGTTTGCCCGTTTGCCGGTTTGCCCATTTGCCGGTTAGCCGGTTGAGTCCGGCCTTGGCGGGATTGAGCCGGCTGCTGCATTACATTATGACAATGTTACATCGGCAGCCAGCAAACAATTATGTGTTATTATACGAAATATTAGCTATGATTGTCAAAAAAAAAGCTCTGAATACAGGAAATTCACAATCAGGCTGTGGTGGCACCGGCAGCCCGGCCAAAGGGGATGTTTTGTTTTTGCTTGATCAAAAACGGTTGTTGGAATAAAGAAAGGTTTAGTCCGTCGGCCCGTTGGCCCGTTAGCCGGTTGGCCCGTTTGCCCGTTGGCCGGTTGGCCCGTTTGCCCGTTTGCCCGTTTGCCCGTTTGCCTGTTTGCCCGTTTGGTCCGTTGAACCGGTTAGTCCGTTGAGTCCGGTTTTAGACGGATAAACGGTTTATTAAGGTCCGTGCTATTGCTCGTTTGTTGGCTGGCCGATAACCAGTTGTCGGAGTGAAAAAGGATAGCCAGCTAAACCAACTCAACCGGCTCAATACCGCCTTGGCGGGACTCAACGGGCTATAAACCGGCAAACGGGCCAACCGGCTAACGGGCTAACCGACTAACGGGCCAAACCGGCCCAACCGGCCCAACCGGCTCAACGGGCTCAACCGGCCCAACTGGCTAACCGGCAAACCGACAACGAGGCAACGAACCAAATGGCCACTGAAAATGATATCGTTCTGATTTACTATGAGGACCAGCCGCTGAGCTTTGCCAGAATTGAAGAGATACTGCCGGATTCAAAACCGAACTGGTATCACGTCCGGCTTCTGATGCTGCAGATCCCGCTCCAGGTGGTTACCTGGATCCTGCGGGATGCTTATATCAACGGTGAAGAATTTACCATGAATGCCAAGCGGATGCGCCTGGAAAAAGTTGTAGCACCTGAAATGACGGATACCCCGCAACAACCGCCCCAAAAAGAACCGGCTGAGAATAAAAACCGGGGCGGCAAGGTAATTTCTTTGACGGATTTGAAAAAAAAATGACCGGATTTGCCAGTGGAGCAGGATGAATCCCGCTGAAATAGGATGCGCATTGTAACCAGATGAAATAGTTTAAAATTTCATTGGGCAAGCAGGGTGGCACGGGTTTAATTGACAATTCAGGAATTGCGAATTAAGGCAACTATGAAATATGTTTCGCTATTCTTGGGATCTAAATTGAGAGATTAAAATAGGATAAAATCCGATTTTAAATTCCTAAATTCCTCAATCCCTGAATCTCTCAATTCCTATATCCCTAAATCCCTATATTCTTAAACACCAGCACCTTTTGTGGATTCGTCTGTGCCAATCCGTGTTTCACGCATGACATACAATGGCATCCCAAACGAAAATCGTAATTTCCGCTTCCAGAAGAACCGACATACCGGCCTTTTATCTGAAGTGGTTTATGGCCCAGTTGGATCGTGGTTGTTTTAAAGTAACCAATCCGTATAACCGGCATGTATCCATTGTGCCGGCAACGCCGGAAAAGGTTCACACAATCGTCTTCTGGTCAAAAAATTTTAACGTCTTTTTAAAAAATGACATCGGGGAAAAACTGCAAGATCGCGGTTATAACCTGTTTTTCAATTTCAGCATCAATTCGGCCGCACCGCTGCTCGAGCCCCACGTGCCGCCCTTGTCCGTGCGATTGGATCAGCTGGAAAATCTGAGCCGGCGGTTTGGTGCCCAGGCGATCCACTGGCGATTTGATCCGATCTGCTTTTACACAGACGGATCGGGCAACCTTTGCGACAACCTGCAGGATTTTGCGTGCATTGCAGACAAAGCATCTCAAACCGGCATTGAAAGATGCATAACGAGTTTTATGGATCTTTATCCAAAGATTCGTCGCAGGACGACTTCAAAGCCGGGTTTCGAATTTTACGATCCGCCGCTGGAACATAAAATTGCAGACATTCTGGAACTGGAAAACCGGTTAGAGCCATTAAATATCCGGCTTTACACCTGCTGTGAAAAAGAGCTCATCGCAGCATTGCCTCCCGAATCACGTATCTCGCCCAGCGCGTGCATCCCCGGCGATCTCTTAGAGTCGATTTACGGCGGTGGGCTGATTTTGAAACGAGATGCGGGACAGCGGATCAAACGCGGCTGCCAATGTACGGTTTCATCCGACATCGGCTCTTACGACCTGCACCCGTGCTATCATAATTGTTTGTTCTGTTATGCCAATCCCAAAGCGAGTTGAACTTCGTTGGCTTCGCTCATCCGCCGGAGGCGGAGAATGTTGGAATGCTGGAATAGTGGAATCATGGGTTCTGGAGCAATGGTATGATGGGTCCAAAGAAAAAAGAATCAAAACCCATAAAATTGTATTGATATTCTCGTAACATTGGCGTATTTTTTGGGGCAAAAGCAGAAAATGGAAATCTGACGACAATCATCATGAAGGTTAGATTCAACATTTTTTGTAGAATAGATCTTTTTCCGCTTTTCATACCCAATATTCCAGCATTCCACTATTCCATAATTCCATGTGGTTTACCAACGCGGGCGGCCACAAAAAACACTATATTGCCACCAAGTTGTAGAAATTCCGAGACGTTTAATTAATGCAAATCGGTTCGGTAACATTAACCAATCCATCCGTGCTGGCCCCCCTGGCCGGCATAACCGACCTGCCGTTGCGGCTGTTGGCCAGGCAAGCGGGCTGCGGACTGGTCTGCTCTGAAATGATCAGCTCGGCCGGGCTTGTTCAGAAAAATGCCAAAACCGCAAGAATGCTTGACAGTCGACTGGAAGAAAAACCGCTTTCCGTGCAAATTTTCGGTATTGATCCTTCAATTATGGCTGATGCCGCACAGATGGTTGCATCATCGGGGGCGGACATCCTCGATATCAATTTCGGCTGTTCGGTAAAAAAAGTGGTAAAAACAGGGGCCGGTGTGGCGCTAATGCAAAATCCACAAGCAGCGCAGGACCTGCTGCAAGCGGTCCGGCATGCTGTAAAGATACCGCTGACGATAAAAATTCGAAGCGGTTGGGACAAATCCGGCAGCCAGGCGTTCAGCATTGCCCGAATTGCTGAAGATAGCGGTGTCGATGCCATCGCCGTTCACCCCCGCACAGCGACCCAGGGATTCCGGGGTAAGGCCGATTGGACTATTATCAAGGCCGTCAAAGATCGGGTTTCGATTCCGGTCATCGGCAACGGCGATATCATGACGGCCGAAGATGCACACCGGATGCATGCCGAAACCGGCTGCGATGCTATTATGATTGGCCGGACCGCCATCGGCAACCCATGGATATTTTCACAATACCTGGCCCTTCGCAGGGGCGAACAACCCCCGACGGTCGATCTGGCGATGCGCTTTGAAATGATGACCCATTATTTACAGGCATCGATCCAGTATCATGGCGAAGCCCACGCATGCCGTATAATGCGCAGCCGGCTCGGCTGGTTTGCGAAAGGCATGCGCTTGGCCAGCAAATTCAGAGACTCCATTAAGCAAATTTCATCGCAACAGGAAGCCCTCGAACGGATCCGAGCTTACAGGCAGGAATTGATGGGAAAAGACTAGAACAGAGGTAATAATTCAGCCACTAAAGCACAAAGTCACAAAGATGAATATTAACAAACGGTATCGCTTTGTGTCTTGGTGACTTTGTGGCAAAATTTTTCTCCGCCTTAAGGCTGATCCGGGTCAGGATATCTATTTTTTTATCTTCACGACACTCCATTGCTGAAGGTCGTCGCCGGATAAGAGAACCGCCTTCGAGTGGTCTTTGTCAACGGTTGCAATCTTTAACTCGCCGACTTTGGGACCGGGCTTGAAGTACCGATGCCCCTGGGCGCCCTGGATAACCTGGGTGCTGTCATACACTTCGAGCACATGCCCGGGTTGAAGTCCCGAGCTGCGACCGGAGGCGATAAGGTATTCGCTGTCAGCCGTTGATTCAATATAGCTTTTCCAAATTTGATCTTCGGTGACATCACAAATATGATCATCGATCACATTGGCAATGATCTCCAGAACTTCCTCGATGAAATTAACACTGATCTTGCTCTGCCGATTCAGCATCTCAGCATCCGGCTCATCGATTTCGACCTCGCGTGAAACGTTTTTGTCCAGCAGTTTGGTGGCCGTTTCCGTATCGTAGACCTCGACCAGTATCTGAACACCCACATAATAGCGGATACGTTTAAAAATCCAGAAGCCCCAATCTCTTTCCTCGGTACTGACACTGGTCAGGGTACCGACTACAACTGCGTTGAGCCCCAACTGACGACCGATGAGTGCCAGCTGGAAGTTGTCAATCTTTCCGCTTGCAAGCCTGGGCAAACGCGTCAGGATCGTTGGATATTCCCCATCTCCGGGTTTGATAAAAACAATATCGGGACACTCGGCCAGAACGGAATCGAGGACATAATCCTGAAACATTTCGCGGGCGAACCGGTCCACGTGGGTTGTTTTGACTTCAAACGGGGCAATACCGATTCTTTTTCGCAGTTTTCCGCCGTAGGCCCGCGGGATGTCCTCCGCTGTCTTTATGTCGGAAGACCCTGTTGATTGGGATGTGCAGCCGGAGGCAAAAAGCAGCAACGCCGCCCAAATGACACCGGCCGCAAAACAATATATCCGCAACCGCGTTCGAATTTTTTTGTAATGAATCATTGCTATCATAGACTGCCGTCACCTGCCTTGCAATATCGCCTCAAATCACCGATCACGTCCATCGCGACGTCCAATATACAGACGGATAGATTTAGATAATGAATTCGTGCGACGTTGTCAATCTCACTGACACAATCGCAGCAATTCTCGGTGAAATTATTATGAAGCAATCTTCAATCGGATTCTGAAAAAATGAAAAAAAATCGCGAAGCCATTTTAGGGCTATCTATATAAAATATTGAAATAAAACAATATATTTTACCATTAGCATCATCAAATCCAAACGCGTGTGCAGCGTCGCGCAGAAAATGCGGCAGCTCTCACTCGATATACGCCTGGTCTTTGACAATCTGCGGATGACTGAAAACGCATATGCTTGTGCCTTTCGGAATTAGAAAAAATTTACCGTGCAGTATAAGCTTGACATAAATACCAATAATTATATATTAAAAATTATGAGGGGGGTCCTATCATTATCTCTATTTCCTTTCTTCCCCTAATCGTATTCGCTGTTATGAGGTCTCTAGCTGTTCTACTGAATGATAGAGCATCCCGCAATCCGATCGAATAGCAGGTTCTCGAATGCCGGAAAAAATCGTCGGAAAATACAGAATCGTTGAAAAAATAGGCCGTGGCGGCATGGGCATTGTCTATAAAGGCGAGCATGTTTCGTTAGGCCGTTTCGTTGCCATAAAGACATTAACCGCGCAGTTTACTCTTGATCCTCAATATCTTTCAAGGGTTATGCGAGAGGCTAAAATTCTGGCCGAATTGCAGCATCCAAATATCGTTTATATCTATGATATTGAAAATCTGGGTGGTACTGACTATTTGATCATGGAGTATGTTCCCGGTAAAACCGTTGCCGAATTGCTCAAAGAGAATGGTCCTTTTGCGGTGAACCGAGCTATCAAAATTGTTAGCGATGTAGCCTCTGCCCTATCTCACAGTCACAAAAGGCATGTCATCCACAGAGACATAAAGCCGGGAAACATAATGATAACCAACGATGGTGTTGTCAAAGTCACCGACTTTGGCGTTGCTAAAATAACTGAAGGCGCTGATGTAACGCATACGGGGCTCATACAAGGGACACCATACTATATGTCTCCGGAACAGGCCAGAGGTTACAGTGACATTGATGGCCGCAGCGATATCTATTCACTGGGGATTGTCTTTTATCAAATGGTGACCGGCAAAGTTCCTTTCACCGGCAATAGTGAATTCGATATACTTGAAAAGCAGATCAGAGAAACACCCGTTCCGCCGTCTGTCCTGGCGAATAGTCTGCCTGCAACTTATGAAGAGATCATCCTGAAATGTATCGCAAAGGACAGAGCAAACCGGTATCCAACAGCCGGGAACCTTTTAAAGTCTTTGAAACATATCGTAACAATTGAGGATGCCGCTGCCACTAAAGCATCGGAGAGAGATTCCCTTAAACGTCCGGAGACGGATCGAACGGAAAAAAAGCCAAAAACTGCTGCATTTAAGTTTCCACCGGCGCGAAAACTCACCCTGCAGCTATTTCAGCGGTTTTGCTGATAGTGCTTTTTATCGGAATAAAATTCTGGCCTTATGAAGAAATTGAGAATAGTTTGCCTCCCGGCCCTGCGCTGCGCTCGGTTGAGGTAAAAAACCGTGAACTGCTGGCTGCAATTCAAAGCCGGCAGGGTGTAATTGGGGGAAGTAAAGTAAAAAGCCTGCTCGCGGTAAAAACCGGTTTTAAAAGTACCGTCAGTGATAAACCCGAGATTGAATCTGCCGTGGTTGCACTTTTAGGCGGCACGGATGTAGTCACGCTGGTTGAGCAGGGAACCTGTGATCTGCTCCTTACATTAGGCAAATTTCTTCAAGAAACAACATTGTTGATACGCAGCAACATATACGGCGATGAAATAATCGGTAACTTCGAGGAAAGGCTTCCCGTGGAAAATGGCGCCCGGATTGTTGCAACTCTGGAAACGATTATCAACAGACAGTATTGCTTTAACGTTCTGAGAACACTTCAACTTGTAAATCCTGAAAATTCAACTAATCTGGCTATCGATATCATAGGTAACCCTGATGGCAAGTTGCAAGCGGGTGATATGGTCAATGTGTGTATCACTCCCAACCAGAAAACATACGCCATGCTGTTTAATGTCAACCTGGACGGGATATACCTGCTTTTTCCGCGATTCGGCAAGGAGCATAACCTTCTGACTGTCGGAAAAACAATATGTACCGGAGACATTGAGGTGTCTCCTCCAACAGGCAATGAGCTTCTTTTGGCCATAGCCGTTAGCGATCACAACTTACTGTCTGATTATCCTTACCAGGTCAGCCGTGATCAGCCTTTTTATAAATGGTCTTTTGGTGCATTAGGACCGGATAATGCGGTGCGACTGTGTGAACGCCTAATAAGTAATCTGAGCAATACTCCGGTTGAAAAATGGTCAGCTAGAAGTCTATTTATAAAGACCTACGATTAACGCTGACTGCTTGATTTGAAAGCGCCCATTTTTACGCAAGTCTTGACATTCACCTTGCGGGGTCAAAACTCATGAACATATTAAATGTTTGGCCGCCACAATGAGAAAGGGGGGGTATTATGAAAGTATTAATTGTTCGAATGAGCTTGGTTGCTGTCATCGCACTTTGCTTTGCCAACATTTCACTAGCTGAAAATTGCAAAGATGCTAATACAACAATTGACTATGCGGTCGCAAAACCGCCGGCAGCAATGACCGAAGAGTACATCCAAATGGCTTTAAAGCAGTGCCCGGAAAAGCCGGATCTTTATCATCGTGTCGCAAATTACTACAAACACTGGTATAAAACCGAGCTTAATCCTGAAAAACAAGCAACATTTAAATTACGGGCCATCGAGTATTACCGGGAAGGGATAAAGTTTGGCCAGGGCCAGACCTCAAATACCATGAAGTCAGAGCTGGCCGATCTGCAAAAAAGCGATGAGTTTAGCAAGGCGGCCTTCCGAGCATTGCGACCGGTTCAGGCCGGATCAACGGGAATGGGACTGTCCATGAAGATCAATTTTGAATTTGATTCAGCCAATTTAACAGAGGGCGCCCAAGACCATTTGGATCTGCTGGGAGAGGTCCTGGTTGAACAAGATACTACCCGGATCAGTCTTGAAGGTCATACCGATCAGACCGGCACAGAATCCTACAATAAAGACCTGTCATTCCAACGGGCTGAAGCGGTAAAAAATTATTTGGTCAAAAACTTTACGATCGCACCTAACCGTATACTTACTGCCGGTTATGGATATGAGCGTCTGGTCGATCTCAACGATCCATTCGGTTCCGAGAATCGTCGTGTTGAGGTCATGAAACTCTCAGAATGATCGCAGAAACTCGATGCTTTCATCCTGAGACAAAAATGATTGCACGGCCTGCAAATCTGTCCGACAGCTGTCAAAACCACCCCGCGGAATGCTTCATCAGTATCGGGACGCGGCAGATTTCATCGGGGCTGCGCCTTGGCTCCCAAAGCGCAGGGGTCAAAACTTTTTGGAGCCTTCACCATGAAATTCTTGTCTAAAATAAGAATCTTATCGTTAACATTATTTATAGTTTCCTTGACCTTAATTCCGGCCCTGGACGGGAAAACCACTTCGAATAAGCTTGTTTACGATTACAGCCCTGAATGGATGGCAGACTATCGCAATGCCATCGGCTTATTTTGGAGGGGCGACTATAGTTCCGCCGAGCATGCCTTCCGAAAGCTACTGCAAAATGATCCTGAAAATGCTTCCGGTATTATCTTCCTGGCAGATTGCCAGCAGGCACAAGGCAATAGGCAGCAAGCGGCTAAAAATTATGATAAAGCATATCAAATTCTCAAAAAAAAGAGTGAGCTTCGAAAGGAAATTGTTCCGGATGCCAAGGAGCCGGAGATATATGCGGATCTCACCTATAGTCTTAATGCCATGGGGCGATACCATGATGCCAAACAAATCGGTATGCTCGGTATCCTCGAGGGCGAATCCCCGGATCTTTATGTGAATATGGCCTACACTTTCCTAAAATTAGGCCTGCCCGAAATCGCCAATGAAGTTTTTTGCAAATCCCAAGAAGTTACCGATCCAAGGGAGTTGAACAATCTTACCTATCAACGGCTGAACATTTTGTTTGAAGACGGCCGCGGATGGATAGACTGTCCGGATGATGAATCCACGGGCCCAAAGGGCATAAATTCAGGACACCTTACCTCTGGGAAGAATAACTGACACCTTTGGCTTAATTGGGGGATGTATATCCCCCGAGTTCGTAGACCAGTCGCAAATCTGTTCCGGGATATTTTTCTTCGGC
>Ga0126332_10000339_pt1 | contig 17468 bp, 10 predicted proteins | sample InaspJWI42metaG_FD_94482 | JGI IMG/M metagenome (GOLD analysis project Ga0126332, IMG submission 94482) | Marine gutless worms symbiont microbial communities from Oahu, Hawaii - Inanidrilus sp. 2 OAHU.JWI-42 metaG | ecosystem: Host-associated > Annelida > Digestive system > Unclassified...
AGGCCGGACGGATTTTGAACAGGACTTTTTCGGTTCGCAGGCCAACTTAACGGTATCCGGTCAGCTGTCGGCCGAGATGTTCGCACTGGCCCTGGGCGATGTTTATACTTTTGGGCCGACATTTCGCGCGGAAAACTCGAACACGCGCAGACACGCCGCCGAGTTTTGGATGGTTGAACCTGAAATGGCCTTTTGTGACCTGCAGGGCAACATGGATCTGGGTGAAGAATTGGTCAAATACCTGGTTTCTTTTATTATGGATGCCTGCAGGGCGGACCTTGAATTGTTTGCCCGCTTTGTGGATAAAAACTTAATGCCGACCCTTGAAAATATTGCCGCTTCCGAGTTTATCCGCCTGCCGTATACCGAAGCGGTTAAAATTCTGAACCGATCCAACCAAAAATTTACGTACGACATTTCCTTCGGCAACGATCTGCAAACAGAGCATGAACGCTATCTGACCGAGCAGCAGTTTAAAAAACCGGTTATTGTCTATGACTATCCCCGCAGCATCAAACCGTTCTATATGCGGTTAAACGACGACCAGACTACTGTAGCCGCTATGGATGTACTGGTGCCGAGCATCGGCGAAATTATTGGCGGCAGTCAGCGTGAAGAACGACTGGAGGTTCTGGAATCGCAAATGGTTGAATCGGAAATAGAAAAGACTGACTATTGGTGGTATCTGGACGCCCGCAGATTCGGAACGGTTGAACACAGCGGTTTCGGCCTCGGGTTCGAGCGGATGTTGATGCTGGTCACGGGTATATCCAATATCAGAGACGTCATACCTTTTCCACGAACACCGAAGAATATTGAATTTTAAACCGTCACTCCCTTAAACAGCGCAGCTTTGCCAGATCTTCGGCATACCCATACAGATGCAGTCCCTTGCTCTCGACGATCATCTCGCCGTCTTTCACACCGAGCTCACCGGCCATGTAAGCTTTCAAGTTTTGAATGCCGGCCAGATTGGCGGGAAGACCGCCCCAAAGGTCCCATGATCGAAAATAAACGAAGAAATGCAAGTTGTCATCCTGAACGCGCGTATCAATAGATCTTAGACATGGCGGATCCAGCAGGGTCAGGTCGGTCGGATGGGCAACCTGCAGCACCATTTGGTTGTTACGAAATCCATATCTCTTGTACGTATCGATCACCCACTCGATCTGATTAAGGTAGAGCTGACCGTTCTCTTCAAATACTACTTTACCGTCGACTTTTCTTTTGTCGATAATTTCCTTGTTTTCGGCCTCCCACCACTTCAGCTTGTGACCACCCAACGGTGCTTTGGTCAAGCGCTCGCCGTAAGTGTACGATTCACCCGGCTGCTTATGGCCGGTCATGAGATATTCGATATAGGATCGATCATAGCCCTGTCCGCCATAGATATAGGCTTCTTCTACCGGATTCGGTATACCGCAGGACACAGGAATATCTGGCAAAAGCGGTTGCGTGTTCGGGTATTTGACATGACCGCAAAAATAGTCGTATTCCAAACGGGTTTGTCCGGCGTAGCTGCCGCGATCGATGTTAAACCGCCCTCCGTAGTCCAGGATGTCATGCACCGCCTGAAACCAAAGATCCGGTAAATCTCTTGCTGCGATTCTATGTATTTTCATAAGACACCTTACGTTATTAAGTTTCTTATCACCGATTTTCGTACTTTGCATGACAAACTGAGATAGATTCAGCACGAAAATTATTGGATTAGATTAGAATAAATATTAATGTGGCTAGCGAATCTTAAAAGAGGTATATGTTTTTCAAGCGCAAAAAAGGCGAGAATAATAATTGGAAACAGACAGACATATGGCAAATGGGGTTTTCGGCAACGGCCGCTATATATCAAGTATGCTGACCTCAAGCGCATTGCTTTGAATGAACTCTCTGCGCGGCTCGACGTCCTCGCCCATTAGTATGGTGAAAATTTCATCCGTATCGTCTATATCCTCCACCTTGACCTGAAGCATGTTGCGCTTTTCAGGGTTCATGGTGGTTTCCCACAGTTGATCCGGATTCATTTCCCCCAAACCTTTGTAGCGCTGGACAGCCAGTCCTTTTTTCCCTTTTTCGATAAGAAAGTTCAACAAGCCCTGTTTGTCGTTAATCACCTGTGCCTTGTCTTTGCTTTCTTTGTCTTTGGATTTAACCGTAAAGGGCGGCGTATCATATTTTAATATCTTTTTTCCAAGAACGACTAAGTCCTGGTACCCTTTGGAATAGATTATTCCGCGGTCGATGGTAATCTTTTTCAGTATTTTGGGACCCACCTCCATAGAGAAACCACCCTGCCGGCGCCTGTCCGTAAACCGCACGTCCAGGTTGTATGCATTGCGGTCTTCGTTCCAGTTAACTTCGCCCACATCATACCCGCTGTCAATTAACGTCTCTTTGAGTTGCTGCATTCTAAGTTTGTCTTCAAGAAACCTGCGGTTTTCTACGCCTTTTTTAATCAGCAATTCTACAAACGCGGATAAAAGACCCTGTCTTTCGAGTCTTTCAAGGCTCATAACATACTGGGAAAGGTCGCCTAGAAAAAGATACAAATTGTGCCCGCTCAACTCTTCTCCGGTGGACTCAATACGAATGACTTTGCTGTCGCAGGCGCGCTTGAGCACATAATCATTAAATTCGTTTTCATCTTTTAGATAGACCGCTTTTTTACCTTTTCCGACCTTCAACAGCGGCGGCTGTGCAATATATAAATAGCCCCTATCGATCAGTTCCGGCATCCGTCGGTAAAAAAATGTGAGCAAAAGGGTTCGAATGTGGGAGCCGTCCACATCCGCATCGGTCATGATAACGACCTTGTGATAGTTAATTTTGTTAATATTGTACTCTTCTTCACCCACGCCGGTGCCCAAGGCGGTAATGATATTTTTAATTTCCTCGCTGCGCAGAATTTTATCAAACCGCGCCTTTTCGACATTTAATATTTTACCTTTCAACGGAAGTATGGCCTGGTATTTTCGATCCCTTCCCTGTTTAGCACTTCCACCGGCCGAATCGCCCTCTACCAGATATAGCTCTCGTTCGGACGCTTCTGAACTCTGACACTCCGCCAGTTTACCCGGCAAGGTGGCATCCACCAGCGCGCCTTTGCTCCTGGCAATATCACGCGCACGTTTGGCGGCATCGCGCGCCCGGGCGGCGTCAACCCCCTTAGCGATAATTTTTTTAGCAACCGATGGATTTTCTTCGAAAAAAATGCTGAGTTTTTCGTTTACCAGTGACTCGACCAACCCTTTGACCTCACTGTTGCCGAGTTTGGTCTTGGTTTGCCCTTCAAACTGGGGCGATTTGATGCGAACACTGACTATTGCAGTTAAGCCCTCGCGAACATCATCTCCGGTTATTTTAGCCTGTAAATTCTTGGGAAGATTACCATTGGTCGCATATTGATTGATTGTCCGCGTCAGTGCCGCTTTGAAACCGATGAGGTGAAATCCGCCTTCAGTCGTATGGATATTATTGGCAAAGGAAATTATTTTTTCGGTAAAGGTGTTATTGTATTGAATGGCCACATCAATCTGGACATCGTTTTTAAAACCTTCCACGATGATTGGTTTGTGCAGCGGTGTGTGTCTGCGATTGAGATACTCAACAAACTGTTTGATACCACCGCGGTAATAGAATTCTTCTTTTTGGTCCGAGCGATGGTCTTCAATGGTAATTCTTGTTCCTCTATTTAAAAAAGCCAGTTCTCTGAGCCTGCGTACCAGGATATCAAAGGAAAAATCAGCTGTTTTGAAGATCTCGGCATCCGGGATAAAATGAACCTTGGTACCGCGTTTGCGGGTTTTGCCTGTCACTCGCAGATCACTGGTTTTTTGCCCCTTCTCATAGGTCTGGTAATGTACCTTGCCATCGGAATAGATTTCCAATTCGAGAAAAGAAGACAACGCATTGACAACCGAAACCCCGACCCCATGAAGACCACCGGAAACTTTATAAGAGTGATCATCAAATTTCCCGCCGGCATGCAGTTTGGTCATAACAACTTCTACCGCCGGTACATTTTCTGTTTTGTGAATACCAACCGGTATTCCCCGCCCGTTGTCGATCACACTCACACTGTTGTCGACGTTAATGATCACCTTGATCTTATCACAGTAACCTGCCATCGCTTCGTCGATACTGTTGTCGACAACCTCATAGACAAGGTGATGCAGTCCGGCAACATCGACATTACCAATATACATCGACGGCCTTTTGCGGACAGCCTCAAGGCCTTCCAGAATCTTGATATTATCCTCGTTGTACGTGGTTGTATCCTGTATTTCGTTCATATTCTCATCGGCATGATTACGGTTAAAAAGCCTTGGTCTTGCTCTCCTGTTAATACGCAAGGATTCTCATCATTGACGATATCCAGCAGGATTTTTTCACTGTCAAAAACATTCAGCGCTTCGATAAAATATCGCGGATTAAACGCGGCTTCGATCGGATCACTGCTGAATTCAATTGCCATATCTTCCTTGGATTCACCGATATCCGGGTTGGTTGAGGTAATAATGAGTTTATCGTTTACAAAATTAAAGATGACACTTTTATAATCTTCGGTAGAAAGAATCGACATTCTTTTCAGCATCATGAGAAACAACTGCCTGTCAAAAGTCATGGTAATCGATTCATTATTCTTTTGAATGATATCCGCGTATTGTGGAAATTCCCCTTCGAGCAGACGGATAATGATGGTTTCGTTCTCCATTTTGACGACCAGATTATTGTCTTTGATACCAACTTTAACACTGCCCGCGGGGTCTATAAATTTACTGACTTCATACAATCCTTTTTTCGGAACCAAGAGTCCTTCGACGGCCGGGAGTTCAACGTCTGAATTATAAAAATAATCCACCTTGGCCAAGCGGCTGCCATCGGTGGAAACAAATCTTAACACTTTGTGGTCATCTTCTTGCAATGTTTCCAGATATAATCCGATGATGTGAGCCCTTTTATCGTCTGGAGCACCACTGATATATACGGTTCTTTCAATCATACGGTCCAATCCGGCAGTTTCAATTTCAAAATACTTGATTTCTTCAAACTGCGGAATCTCTGGAAAATCTTCGGGGTTCATACCAACCAGATGATATTCGACATTTTTATTTCCGATTTCGATCCAGTGATTCTCCACTTCGGTGATGTGAATATCATCGCTCGGGAAATCTCTTACAATTTCAAAAAGTTTTCTGGCATTGATTGCGATGGTGCCTTCGCTTTCCACCTCGGCTGGGAAAAATCCCTCAAAACCTGTTTCAAGATCGGTGGCCCGGATGACAATACCCGATCCGGTTGCAACGATAAGAACATTTGTTGTTATGGCTAAATTTGTTTTACGACCAGCCAATCCCTGAACCTTTGATAGAACATTCAGAATGATGCTTTTTTTTACGGTAAATTTCATGCTCCATTCCTTAATATTTTGAATAAATAATAATAATAAGTATCAAGTGTTAATAACCATAATAACTTTATAAAGTACTAAGATCTCTTAAAAATCAATTATGGTCTTGCGTCATAACGTGCTTATTAAACAGCTGTTCCATTCTTTGATTTCAACATAAGATTCGCTGTTGTTGAAAACATCGAAGTTATGAACAATTTGTCGATGGATTATGATCAAAATTATAAATTAAAAGCCCTCCTTTTTTTCATTGTTTTTAGTGGTATTAAATTCTATCACCCAAAAGCGTCAGGTTGTCGAAGCGATCCAGGTTTGTACCTGGAGGATTGAACCGTTCCACTGGTTGGATAATCTCAGGCGTACAAACATCTTAAATAATTTTTCGATAAAGTCTATGACCCGGTTGTACAGATAAATTTTTTCAAACACAAATCCCTCAACATCTTCTTTGGTTTCCGGACGGGCAGTCTCCGGTGTTTTCAGACCGCTGATATTTAGGCTTTTCCCCTTGATGTTGAACTGCCATTTTTGTTCACCGGTACGGTAAACAAGGTTTATTTCTGCAACCAGAGCGCCCTTTCTCAATGCCAAAAGTCCTTCCTCCAGACCGGCATTGTCTCCTTTGATTGTTATTTTTTCGTTTATATCATTGTGGTGGTTTTCGAGTACCATTCGGTTGCCGATTTCAAATGAGGTAAGATCCTGATCCAGAGGTCGAAGTTCATCCTGTTTATTTTCAATCATATACCACAACCAAGTCAGAAATTCGTTTCCCAGAAACCGATATCGGTTATAGGCCACCGCTACATCAAGCATGCGATACTCCACTATGTTCTGTAATCTGTCGGAGAAAGTCGGTTAAGAACATCCCTTTCGGAGTCAGACAAGTCGGCTGTAAGTTCTGCGGACGTGTAAGGAAACATGCGGATGAGCGACAGCTTGAAGGATTGAGAAAAAAGGCCTTCCAGTTCTTCATTGGCTGCTTTCAGGTTGGTGAAAAACCACAGTTTCCCTTCTTCATAATTCCAGATCAAGTCATATATGTTAGGCGTGGCCGGGATGCGTAAAAACAAGGAATGCAAAACTTGCTCTTTGACCATTTTTTTTTCACTGCTCGATATAAAATTGCGGCCGCTTTTAGCCAGACGTTTGTCTATTTCGATCGTATAATGTTTTTTTACGATTTTCGGCGGTATGTTTTTCTTATCGATTTTTAATGAAAACACCAGGTGGGTTCCGAAAAGGTGTGAGGAGCCTTCGAAGCCGGGAGAAAACGGTGTTTCAAAAGATGTCCAACCGACCGATTTTTCTAAAGCATCATTGTCAATTTCCGATGCGGCATTGTCTTTAAGACCGTTTGCAACTGTATCCAGAACCGGTTCCTCCAGGCGGCCCTGAACTTTGTACCGTGTAATCGAAACAGTTGACGACAATAATCCCATATTACCAGCACCCTAATCAACCCACATTGGAGATATCTATATGTAGTGTATCTTATTTATAAAATCAAGGATATAAAGCGTATATATGCTGTCCTTACAAGTTATTTTTCGATCTCGCAAACAGGCAAAATTTTACCCCGGGGGATGGATTTCACAGACTGATTAATATATATTCCGAACAGGTCAAAATCGCGTCCGTTTAAATACAAAACCACCTTCGTCGGCAGGAAAACCTTCACATGGAATTTATTGCAGACCTTCACATTCATTCTAAATTTTCGCGAGCCACTGCCAAGAACCTCGACCTGGAAAACCTGCACATTGCGGCCCAATGCAAGGGGATAAGGGTTATTGGTACCGGTGATTTCACTCACCCGGGCTGGTTTGCGGAAATATCTGAAAAACTCGCACCCGCTGAAGCGGGCCTTTTTAAGTTGAACGATGAACTCGCACGGGTGTGTGATCAACAGGTTCCGGGTGCTTGCCGGCAACCTGTCCGTTTTATATTAACTGCCGAAATCAGCAACATATACAAAAAAGCCGGTAAAACGCGTAAAAATCATAATCTTGTATTTGTTCCCGATCTTGACACGGCTCAAAAGTTCAGCGCATCTCTGGACAAACTCGGAAACATTCACTCTGACGGTCGTCCGATTTTAGGATTGGATGCCAGGGACCTGCTTGAAATCGTGCTGGAAACCAGTGACAAGGGATTTCTGGTTCCGGCCCACATTTGGACGCCGTGGTTTTCACTTCTCGGCTCAAAATCGGGTTTTGACTCGATTGAAGCCTGTTTCGAGGATTTGACGCCGTATATATTTGCCGTGGAAACCGGGCTTTCATCCGATCCGCCGATGAACTGGCGCGTTTCAGATTTAGACGGCCTGACGCTGATTTCCAACTCTGATGCCCATTCACCCCAAAAGCTGGGACGGGAGGCCAATCTGTTCGATACCCAGCTTTCTTATCTTGGTATGCGGTCGGCTCTAAGAACAGGTGATCCCTCACAATTTCGGGGTACCATCGAATTTTTTCCGGAAGAAGGCAAATATCATCTGGATGGACATCGAAAATGCAGCCTGCGGTTATGGCCCCGGGAGACAATCAAAAATAAAGGAATCTGTCCGGTGTGCGGCAAACCGCTGACCTGCGGCGTGCTTTACCGGGTGGAGGAATTGGCGGATCGACCGGAGGGCGTAAAATCGGAGAAATTCCATCCTTTCGATAACATGATTCCACTGGTCGAAGTGCTGGCGGAAATTTTTAATGTGGGATCCGGATCCAAGCGCGTGTTGAAAAATTATCAGGCCCTGCTGGAGAAATTCGGTTCAGAGTTTTCCATTCTGCGCTGGATAGAACCGGATAATTTTGTTCAGGCCGGTATCCCGCTGCTGGGCGAGGCGATAAAAAGAATCAGACAAAACAAGATAGAGATATCCCCCGGGTACGATGGCCAGTTCGGCGGGATAAAAATTTTTCATCCCAACGAGCGGGAAAAATTGGGTGGCCAGCAATCCCTGTTTGCGATGCCGGTCGGGCATTCAAATAAAAACTTTCGTTCCAATCAAAAAATATCAACGGGTCAAACGCAGCCACAAATACAGCAGGCAACTTTTAATACCGAGGTTCAACCTGCAGCCGACACACCAGACATCGAATCTTTTCAGGCTGGATCCGGCATGGATAGAACCGATGGGTTGCTGGACGGTTTAAACCCGGAACAGTGCCGGGCGGTTGAACACAAGGCAGGCCCGTTTCTGATTGTCGCAGGTCCCGGAACCGGAAAAACCCTCACCCTCACCTATCGGATTGCTTACCTGCTTACCAGATTACATGTCGATCCGCGCAGCATATTAGCTGTTACCTTTACCAACAAGGCGTCTCAGGAAATGCGCCAGCGTCTTGAGGCTTTGCTGGATGGTTCAGCGCATCTTCCGCTGGTTGCAACGTTTCACGCGCTATGCCTGCAGATATTAAATGAGATCGATAAAGGAGAAGATCATGCGCTGGTCGATGATATCGACCGCAGCGAACTGATGGCAAAAGCGCTTCGATTGGCGCAGAAAGAGGGTCATAAAATAGGATTGAAACCTCATAAAGTTTTTGATCGGATATCATCTGCCAAACAGCGTCTGCTCGCCCCCGATGATCTGCTCACAAATACCGACGCGTATGAAGATTCGAAGGCTGTCGCGACTGTTTACCGTTCATACCAGCGTTTGTTATCCACCCAGAGGCTTTATGATTATGAAGATCTGGTTTTCAGGGTAGTTCGTTATCTGGAAACCGATTCAAACCTATGCCGGCAATATCAACAACGTTTTCAGCATATTCTCGTTGATGAATACCAGGATCTTAATGAAGGACAATACCGACTCATCCGGGCGATTTCGCCGCTTGGCAAGAACCTTTTTGCCATCGGCGATCCGGATCAGTCCATTTACGGATTTCGAGGATCGGATGTCCAATATTTCAAGCAGTTTCTTAAGGACTATCCCAATGCCGGGATTGTTCACCTGAAAACAAATTATCGTTCCACCCAGACTATTCTGAATGCGTCCCGGCAGGTAATCATTGCCGGAAATGCCGGTCAGAAAACAAAAGCGCGCATTTATTCCGGCATTGAGGGCCTAAAAACCATCGGTCTTTTTGAAACGGATTCAGAAAAGGCTGAAGCGGTTGCCGTTGGAAAAACGATTGAACAAATGATCGGAGGGATTGGATTTTACTCGCTTGATTTCGGAAAAGTAGACGGTTTCGAAGACAGAACGCCTTTTGGGTTTTCCGATTTTGCTATTCTTTATCGAACCGGAGCTCAGGGTGAACGAATGGGCGAGATTTTAGAAAAGGCCGGTATTCCCTGCCAAGCGACCCATAAAAAATATCTGCATAAAAATAAAGGCCGCAGCGTCATTTTATCCTATCTAAAAGTTCTAGAAGGCGTTGGATCCTATCTGGATCTTGAGCGTATCGCCGGATATGCTCTATTAAAGGTAAAAAAAGCTGTACTGGAAACATTTATTGATTGGGGGTTTCAGCAAAGCTTTACACTGCCGCAGGCGCTGGCCGAGATCAAGCGCTGTCCAATACCGGGCGTGAAAAGGCAAGATCAGAGAAAAATGGTGGAATATGTAGGCCAATTGCAGGGCTTACATGCTGAAATAAAGCCGATGCCTGTTCGACAGAAAATCGATCTGATTTATAAAAATTTAAACCCGCGCTACTTTGATAAACACCCCGATCATGCCGACCAGCGAAATGAAATACTGAATCTGGCTGGCGATTGCGGCAAAGATTCGGCGGATTTTCTGGTGAAGATGGCCTTGCAGACCGATACCGACCTCTACGATTCGAAAGCCGAGAAGGTCTCCCTTTTAACCATGCATGCAGCCAAAGGACTGGAGTTTCCTGTGGTTTTCATCACCGGTTGTGAGAAGGATTTGATTCCGCTGCGTCTGCCGGAAGGTGCCGTTCAAAATATCGAAGAAGAAAGACGTTTGTTTTATGTGGCCATGACTCGCGCAAAAGATATGCTTTATCTAACCTATGCCCGCAAACGCAATATCTACGGCAAACTTAAAGCTCGGACGCCATCACCTTTTGTAATGGATATCGAGAAGCGACTCAAAAAACATGAAAGTTCGGAGAAAACCAGATCAAAGCCGGTCGATAAGGGCCCGAAGCAGCTAAAATTGTTTTAGGTACGCTGCCATAATCTGTGTCTTAAGGTTTTCTTTTGATCGATACATGGTGTTGGCATCGCCTAAAAGCAAAGCCATACAGGCCATAAAGGGGATAATTATCTTGAGAAAATAACAAAATAGTAGTAAAATACGTGAGCAACTAAAGTGCATTTGCCGCCGCTGCATTTTTCAGCTTTGCGGTGGTTGTCTTTATTTGTGGATTGCCGTTTAAATTTGTTCCGAATATAAAGGATCGGTAAAAAGCAGAATATGGTGTTGCGGAACATAATTAAATATATACTCATCGGATTGACTGCCATCGCCCTGCAAATAAGCATTTCATCATCCACCCTCTATGCTGACATATACATGTATATTGACCAAAACGGCGTGGTTCATTTTACAAACGTACTGACCTCATCCGAATCGGATTACCGTATTTATGTCAAGGAACGAAGGGATGATTCTTACAGTATTTATACCACCAATCAATACGATCATTTTATCAGAGAGGCATCCGAGCTGTACAGTGTTTCTTACCCCTTGCTCAAGGCGATCATAAAAGCCGAATCGGACTTTAACCCGCGTGCGGTATCAAAAAAAGGCGCCCTGGGACTCATGCAGCTTATGCCTGAAAACGTCAAGGCCATGAGGATCAGCGATCCCTTTGATCCCTGGGAAAATATAATGGGCGGTGCACGTTACTTCAGAAAGATGCTGGACCGATTTGAGGGCAAACTCTCCCTATCACTGGCGGCGTATAACGCCGGTCCCACCACCGTTGAACGCTACAATCACAAAATCCCCCCCTATAAAGAAACCGAGAATTATGTGGAAAAAGTGTTAAAGTATTACTACTCTTATAAATATTAATCTGCGGGTACGATAATCTGGGCGCTGCGCGATGGAAGGTAAAGACTGATTTGATGTATCAGGTGGTCGTGTTCTCGATTTTTGAGTGTAAAGTGTATCTGATCCGGATCTAAACGTCCATGCCCGCCGTATAACAATGCATCACTGTCCAGAGCCATCTTATACTTTCCCGCAGGTGCTGCAAAGCGATAATCGCTGAAAGAACGCTCGGGATGAAAGTTAAAAACAAAAATCAATCCCTTTCTTTCAAAGGCGATGATTTTGTCTTCTGAATGCTCATGCAGCAGGTGCGGCACCGAAGTGTCCAGCAGACAATATTGTTTTGCCAGGATAATCATGTCTTGGTCAAATTTTGCCAACAAATGGTATTTAAGATCGGCGTCATCCACGAGATGCCACTGACGGCGTGCATATTTATAAGACCAGTTGTTACCCTCCCGGGGAAAATCGATCCATTCAGGATGCCCGAATTCGTTTCCCATAAAATTAAGATAGCCGCTGTCTGCCGTTGCCATGGTAATGAGCCGGATGAGCTTGTGCAGGGCGATGCCGCGGCCAACCTGCAGGTGGGTGTCATCGATGCGCATACTGTCATACATATCCGCACCGATCAACCGGAAGATGATCGATTGATCGCCTACCAGTGCCTGATCATGGGATTCAGAATAACTGATCGACTTTTCCTCGCTTCTACGATTGGTCAGTTCGTACCACAGTTTTCCCATCGGCCAATCCTCATCGGCTGTATCCTTGACCAAACGAATCCAGTAGTCTGGAATGCCCATCGCAAAACGATGATCAAACCCGAATCCCCCTTTCGACAGCGGAGAAGCCAGGCCCGGCATACCACTGATGTCCTCGGCGATGGTCAGCGCATCCGGACGGATATAATGAATCAAACGGTTGGCAAGTGCCAGGTAGGTCAGCGCATCTTCGTCTACGCTGTCGTCAAAATAATCTTCATAGGAAGTAAACGCCCGCTCGAGCCCGTGATGCAGATAGAGCATGCTGGTGATACCGTCAAACCGGAAACCGTCAAACCGGAATTCGTCCAGCCAGTACCTGCAATTAGAGAGCAGAAAGTGCAGCACCTGGTGCTTTCCGTAGTCGAAACAGCGTGAATCCCATGCCAGATGTCTACCCCGGGGACCGCCATGGAAATACTGGTGCAGCGTGCCGTCAAAACGGCTCAAGCCTTCCACCTCATTGGAGACGGCATGCGAATGCACAATGTCCATAATTACAGCGAGTCCCTCTCCGTGGGCGGTATCGATCAGCGCTTTCAGATCATCGGGGGTTCCGAAGCGGGACGAGGCGGCGAAGAAATTTGAAACTTGGTAGCCGAAAGAGCCGTAGTAGGGATGTTCCTGAACGGCCATCAACTGTAAGGTATTATAACCGCTGGTTATAATCCGGGGAAGGATACTGCGGGTGAATTCTTGATAAGTCCCGATTTTTTCTTCTTCCTGGGCCATTCCAATGTGAACTTCGTATATTAACGGCGGCTCATCCGGGCGCTGCCATTCCGTTTTGTTCCAACGATACGGATCAGGCGGCCGCCACACCTGGGCATTGAATATCTTGGTCTCGGGATCCTGAATCACACGTCGCGCGTATGCGGGAATTCGATCCCCTTCACCTCCCGGCCAGTGTATTCGCAACCGGTACAACGCGCCGTGTTCAATTTTTTCCCGTGAAAGGCGGATTTCCCATACGCCTTCGTCGCTTTCTTCCAGAGAAAACTCGCGGCGTTGCTGCCAACCCGTCATTTCTCCGACCAGGTAGATCGCCGTTGCGTTCGGGGCCCATTCACGAAATACCCATTCTTTATTTCGAAAATGAAGACCGAAATATTCATGACCGGCGGCAAAATCCGCCAGGCTCATTTTTCTCAGGGTTAGACTTTCTGCTGTTTTTTCAATGCGTTCCAGCCTGCAGCGGATAACATCCACATAAGGTTGCAGGTACGCATCACCCTTGAGCAACCGGTTCAAGCGGTCTGTGATCAGGTTCATTGGGGATCCTTGCTCCTGGTTGCCGATATCGTTTGAACCCGGAGCGTTTGTCGGTATTCATTTTTCAGATATCTTCGATGCAGGCATCTTCCGAGGGCAGACTGGTGATCAGTGGACGCTGCAACATTTTCTCATAGAGTTTAATGTACCGGCTGGCTGTGGCTGCGTGGGTAAATGCGCTGGCACTCTGCTTCATTACCCGTCTGATTTGCCGGGCTTTGGCTTTCGACGGTATTTGAAAAAAACTCATCGCCTGCTCAATGGCCCACAGAAGACCGTTGCTATCGAAAATATCAAACAGAAATCCGTTTCCGGAATCATTTTCAACGTCTATCTGGTCAATCGTGTCATGAATGCCGCCGGTGTTATGGGCAATGGGAAGGGCACCGTATATGGGTGCAATCATCTGCGGCAAACCGCAGGGTTCAAACAGCGAGGGCATGAGAATGAAATCGGCGGCGGCGTACGCCAAATATTCTAACTGCTCGTTAAAATCGCAGACCGCCACCCGTTTCTGAAATCGATGCTGATTGACAATATCACGAAAAACTGGCTGGTATTCGCCGTCGGCAACGAAGACGATTTCAAGGTTTTTTTCCCAGTAGCGCGAGATGATCAGGTATAAAATATCCGCCAGAAGCTGACAGCCTTTTTGAACCGGATCCAACCGGGAAGGCCAAAAAAACACGGGTGCCTCCGGGTCTTCGACCAGCCCCAGATTGCGCTGTAAAAACCGTTTGTTTTCCCGTTTCCCATCGCTGTGGTCTTGCGGGCCGTAGCCTATCTTAAGATCTTTGTCCGCTTGTGGATCGAAGGTCGGGTCCGGTGCATTTAGAATTCCGGTTGCACAGCCGGCGTGATATTTGTTGGTGATCTCCTGTCGTAAATGCGGTTCGATAAATTTGTGACGACCCTCCACAATTTCAACCAAAAAGTTGGGGCTGACCGTGTTGATAAAGTGGGCCGCAAAAACACCACTGGTTAAAAAATCAACGGGGTTTGAGTCACGCGCGGCCTCGTAGTTGCTCGACATTTGCTCATAAAACAAATGCTGCCAGAAAAAGGCGGCATCGATGCCCCGGTCTTCGATTTGTGACAGGGTGCCTTCAACGGTGTGAATGTTATGGATGGTGAACAGGCAGGGGATACCCATCTGCCGCGCCATGGCGGGTATCAGTCCGGTCATCCAATCGTTGCAATGAATCAAATCCGGTTCCACCAGAGGAACGATGTTGTTCATCACCTCTCGCTGAAAAGCCAGGGCGAGCTTGATGTTCTCTGCACCATAGCTGGAATACACCCGGTTCAGATAAAAAAAAGCCCGGTCTTCGGCCAGATGTATCCTATCTTCCGGCATTTTGCGCCGAATTCTTCGCAGTTCTTTTCTTAAAAACGGGGCGACGCGATCACTGAAGATGGTGCGATAATTCGGGATGGCCACGTGCACATCTGCCCCTTGATCAAAGAGCGCGTTGATCAGCGCCGCCGAAACGTCCGCAAGGCCGCCGGCTTTTGCCGTAAAATAACTTGCAAGGCTGCCCATGCGATCCGGCAGATAGGTTACCTCCGGTGTAATGACCAATACACGGGGATTGCTGGGTGCTTCACACTGCATTGATCCGGCTCCTTTTTGCAACAGCTAGGCCCAGGTTAGAAAGCCCGGGGTAAATTTAATTAGATCATCACCACGGGCAGTTACTCTGGCGGTAAAACCAAATCGTCCTGAAGTTTGGCATGTCAAATCACAGGCATACAGATAGGTTCCCTTACCGTGATCCTCTATCATCGTCATTGCCTGAGTATTGCTGGCCACCAGGGTATCAATAGATTTAATACTACCATAGTACAGTTCAACATCGACTTCATCCGGCCGAAGATCATCCAGATGAACCACCGCGGTGACCCGGAAGGTATGGCCTACCCGAAACGGACCTTCTTTTTGCCTGACAGGGGGTTCGATCCGGATAGTTTCCCACAATTTTTTGAGGCGTCTGCGCAGTAGATGCAGATTTTTGGCTTCGGCTGCGTCGTTTTCCAACAATGTTCGATATTGACGGTTTGCCGGCAGATAATACCTCTTTTCATAGGTCTTGACCATACCGTAAGCGCCAAAATCCTGCATGGCCATCTTCATCGAAGCCTTCATCATTTTGATCCATCGCGTGGGTGCATCACCGTTTTTGCGTTCATAAAAACAGGGAATCACGTCGTTTTCCAGAATGTTATACAGCGCTTGGCTTTCAACTGCATCCTGATAGGCGTGGTCTTTATATTCTTCACCGTTTCCGATCCGCCAGCCGCGTGTATCGGTGTAACCCTCGTCCCACCAACCATCCAGAGTGCTCACATTCAAGACACCGTTGGCGGCGGCTTTCATCCCGGACGTCCCGCAGGCTTCCATGGGCCTTCTGGGGGTGTTCAACCAGACGTCTACTCCCTGGCTCAGGTGACGGGTTACGCTGATATCATAATCTTCGATAAAGACAATCCTGTGGCGCACGGCCGGCCGGCGTGCAAATTCCACCAGCCTTTTAATCAGTTCTTTACCTTCGTTATCCTTGGGGTGGGCTTTTCCGGCGAAAATAAACTGTACCGGATGGATTTTGGAAGTAATCAGCGCCTCCAGCCGATCCGGATCCTGCAACAGCAAGTTGGCGCGTTTGTAGGTCGCAAAGCGGCGTGCGAAACCGATGGTGAGCACTTCCTGATCAAGAACGGTCTCGGCTTGTTTCATCAGGCCTTTCGGCGCGTTGCGCCGGCCGTATTGTCTGATCATCCAAGACCTGCAGCTTCGTATCAGACGGGAGCGAGCCATTTCATGGGCCCGCCACAATTCTTCATCGTATATTGCTTCGATTCGATCGGAGATATCACCGTTTGATCCATTCGGGTACCAGTCGGGTCCAAGATAGCGCTCAAAAAGCAGCGCGTTTTCAATGGAGATCCAGGATGGAATGTGAACGCCGTTGGTAATATGGCCGATCGGGACTTCGTCATCGGGACGGTTGGGCCAGACATGGGCCCACATGCGCCGGGCCACCGAACCATGAAGTTTGCTGACACCATTGCAGTACTGTGACATGTGCATGGCAAGCACGAACATGGAGAGCGGACCATCCGGGCCGGATCCCGGTGCCTGTCCCCAGGCCAGAATTTCTTTATCACTGATGCCGAGCTTTTCTTCAAAGGGTGTTAAATAGGGTTTGACCAATTCTACCGGAAACTCATCGTGACCGGCAGCCACCGGCGTGTGGGTTGTAAAAACGGTTGTGCGCGGTACGATTTCCAAGGCCGTGTTTAAATCGAAATTATGGTTGGACATTGTCTGGACCAGTCTTTCCAGGCTGGCAAAGGCACAGTGCCCTTCGTTCATGTGGCATACGGTCGGCTCGATACCCATGGCCTCTAAGGCGTGCATCCCGCCGATACCCAGCAGCACTTCCTGCGCCAGACGCAGCTTCGATTCGCCGGCATATAACCGCGACGTTATTTCCCGAATTTGGGGCGGATTTTCGGGCAGATTCGTATCGAGCAGATATAGAGGAATCCGGCCAATTCTTATTTTCCAAACAATGGCCCGTATGGGGCCTTCGGGTCCGGTGATGGTGATATAAACTTCCCCGCCTTCCGGGTCCTTGGCCCGTTTGACCGGCAGATGATACAGGTTTGTTTCCGGATATTCCTCTTGCTGCCATCCGGAAGGATCCAGGTACTGATGAAAGTATCCCCGGCGGTAAAGAAGGCCGACCCCCACCATTGGTATGGCTAAATCGGAGGCTGCTTTGAGATGATCGCCGGCCAGAACGCCAAGTCCGCCGGCAAAAAGCGGCAGGCTTTCATGAATCCCGAACTCCATTGAAAAATAAGCGATGATATCTTTTTTTTTGTAGACTGATTCAGGCAAATCTGTCGGGGTCAGAATTTGACGGTCTGTTGCCCAAATCCAATCCTAGTTATTAGCGCTGCAGCCAGTGAAACGCAAGATTTCTTAATTTTTTTCTTCGACATTGACGTAAACGCTTAAATGGCAGTTGATTACGATGAG
>Ga0126332_10000340_pt1 | contig 17451 bp, 11 predicted proteins | sample InaspJWI42metaG_FD_94482 | JGI IMG/M metagenome (GOLD analysis project Ga0126332, IMG submission 94482) | Marine gutless worms symbiont microbial communities from Oahu, Hawaii - Inanidrilus sp. 2 OAHU.JWI-42 metaG | ecosystem: Host-associated > Annelida > Digestive system > Unclassified...
CGTAAATGTTGGCTACCATCAGACACGTGGCAAACAGTTTATTATGAACTTTATGAACTCAGTGCTCAGCCGATTCACCATCAGAAGAGCGCAAAATACCGCGGCGATCAGCGTTAGAAATCATTCCGCGGGCGTTTCGGTATACCTCGAACTGAATAGCTTGTTTTACCCAACTAATCTACCTAACTACTATTTTAATCCAGCTTATGGGCTGCAACACGAAATAAACCATTACTATTAACATTTTAGTGAATTATTCCTATCTTGAATTTCCACATCAGGTGTTGTTACGTATTTTAGGCCGCATCGCAAACATCACATAGATGCGACCTATTGCTACACTTGTCGTAGTGCGGTTTCTGTTGGGGGGGGGGAGAGCAGATTTAAGTGGGCTTAAGGAACCAAGTATTAGATGGGGGGTCCAGATTCCCCGCGGGAAGGGCACTTTTGGGCCGGCGACGATGCGTCCTCTTGCTAAATTACTTTGGACGTTTGTTAGACTTTACTTCTGCTTATAGGTAATCATCGTTTATTACGCCATGAGGCAGCATACAGAAATACCGGAAATAATACAATAAGCTACGGTATACAAAATAAAAGTATGAAATACGCACAGAATTAGCACTTAGCAAGTACTGCAGAAGAGAAAGTCTGCCAAACCGCCTTTTTGAACGAAACGTTGTGTGAACTAATGCCATATTTGCAGTAATGCAGTACACAAGTATATATATATACAAAAAGTAGCAGGCATTAGTATACGGGATTAAGGTCAGGGCTGTCTATAGGCCCTAGTGCATGCATACAGAGATCAGATCCGATGAATGCTGGCATTTCGCGGGCTATCATTGCCATTTTCTCTCGAGCGTGCGATGGCGCTTTGCCATACTAGAACATAGTAAATACGTCATAGTTAGCAGCTGCAGCTGCAAAATTAGCACATCATTGTTGTCGACTTTCCCGCCCAGCTCCACCTTAAAGACCTCGTCGGTGACGCCCGGTGTGAAGTGTCAGCCGCGGTGTGTGTCGTGGTGCCGCTGAACGACGAAATCGACCGGAAGCCAGCGTCGCGTTTCTTTATCGATTGCGGTGCGTATTCGCGGTCGTTCTGCGTTCAATTCATCTCAATATGAGATGGAGCCGCTATACGTCCACGAGCGCCGTGCACGTCAAGAATGGACACGAGTCTGTATCTGCATGCTGCCTAGCGGCATGGAACAGTCTTTCTTCCGCAACATCTGCGCTCGCGCTCCACCGCCAAAGGAATGTTCGGCGTGGCCTAAAACCCACCTCTTCCAGCAGGTGAGAACCTGCCGTTTTAGAGCGTACTTGACCGAATTGAACTGAACAGCGGTAAATACCGCAGAAGATAAAGTCAACCACGAAAGAGCAGGACTTCCGCATGAAAGCTACTGTGCTTGAAAGACAGTTCGGCGTGTAGGCTAATGCAGTTGGCTGCAGTCAGTTGGTTTGCACGGCATCTCTTCGGAAGCAGATCGCGGACTATGATACGATTGACGAATGAGCGAAGAATGAATGCCCGTTCGTCGGCGTATCTGCGGTCAATCTTCCTTGTTGAGTACGGTCCCAGCTTGCTGCCGCTTCCTAGAAGCCGAGTTTTACCAGCTCATAGCAGTTTCAGCAACTTGTTGACACTGCGCAGCTTCCATCTCTTGTAGTTGCATTTTCGAATGTCAGTTTTTCTCATCGTAACCCCCGTACTGGCGGTGGCTCGGTGATGCAATGGTTAGGGCGTTGGACTGGACTCAGGGGTCGCGCAACCTTGGGCAAGTTGTTTACACACACATGCGACACAGCACAGGTTAGTGTCTGTCAAACAGTGGTAATGCCCCGTGGTTTGGAAGGTAACTGTAGGTCCGGCGTCGCACTGGCCATGCGTCACAGACTTCAGTAGCTAATCCATCTACAGACTCAAGGCCTAATGAAGGAGGTGATGAGCATCCCCTCCTGCACTCCTATTAGGGGTATGGCACATCTTACTGTTTAACACCTGTATTGATTGAAATTTTGATCAAAGCACAATCTTCTACACTGAAAACTATGTTTACAAGAATGCGAGTTTTGTGACGCCAGTCACTTAGAGCACATCATTCACAACAAACATTACGAACGATTGGCCAATATTTGACATAGCTATAGACTCATTGTGTATCACTGATGATGACAACACTCGCTCAGATGGAATAAGGTCTACACGAACAAACGTTAAACGGCCTATCGACCACGGCTGATAATAGAGACAGTGGCGCCGATCTGACTATTAGGTTTATGGCAGCAGATAGGCCGATGCAGTAATAAAATCACAACGTTAAACTTTACTATCGTTTCACTTGTTTCAGTCACGCAAATGAGAAACCGTTCCTGCATTTTTCAGTCGACCCGTAGCTCAACTTGCGTAACGTTAACTTCTGCTTTTGTAGTCTTAATGCATTATTTACAGTTTATTTTGTAAGCTGCATACAAGTGACTGCTTGATAATCTTGCATATCGAATTTATCGATTGTATTTTGCTGTTTGTTGTATATTGTTTTTTGTTTTGTTTTTTTTTCTGCGCGTCCGCGCGAGCGTATTTCCATTATTACAGGGAGGCGTTACGACGGTCGCAAAAGCCAATCTGTACCACCAACCTGGCAATGTTCACATGTCACAACAACTGTTGACGCCGTAGTACAGTCGTCGTCGTTGTCGTTGGTATTGTAAGCAATCTCGGCTTGCCGGCTGTCGACGTTACATCCATTGCTAACTCACGGACCGACGAGCTTTGTCCCACTCATCGATTGACCGACCTCGACTAGTGTTCTCCGACGCCGTAAACCTGATGTAGTGCTGACGATTGGTGTCACGCTATTATTCCCAGGGTCTTGGCGATTGATGTCTTAGCGGCGGAGGGGTGACGGCAGTGCGTTAGGCCTATTGGTTAAGAAGTTTTACCGCGTGCAGTCAGTGGGCACGGGCAATGGGTCGGTGCTAAGTGTATACAGAAACTGAACCAGCATGTGACACAAACAATGAACGCTGCTGTGTTCAGCCAATGTCAACAATATATCTCGAAGTTGAACTCGCGTTCGTCAAAGTTATACGCCAGACCAAATCACCGCACTGTCCGCGCTCCCCTCGCGCTCCTATGACACCAGTCGTCAAATACCGACTTCAGAGGCACAGCACCACACCAATAATCACATAATCGCAAACATATAATCGCAACCTGTCACTTCCGAGCTCAACAGCATCGACCGTCGCCACAGCGCAATTATAACACGCCCGCGTCGGGTACTTCCGTTCCGAACAAGTGCGTGCAAGAATCGGTCGACTGTACGGCAGCCTAGTTAGAGCGGCGACGCTGAGTCGGCACGCGTCGGTTCGTTACGGCAGGCGGCGAGCGGACGCAATCAAATCATACTGGGTCTAGCTGGCTGCGGCGCGTGCTGGGTCTATCTGTGCAATTTACGCGGCGGCGCGGCGGCGTACGACGCTCGAGCACGCAGCGGCAGCGGCAGCGGCGGCAACTGTACAGCGCTCAGGACGCCCGCCCGCCCGCCCGCCGGTCGGCAAATGATTGAACCGTGCTGCAACGCCGTGCGCATCCGAGCCGTCACTGCGTCGCAGATGCTGTCGCTCTCGCGCGCGCCGCCGCCGCCGCACGGCTGTCGTCACGGAGGCATGTCCCCTGCAGCAGCAGCAGCAGCAGCACTGAAGCCCCGCCGCCGCCGGACATCCGGCACGCGAGATGCGACCGCACATCCTCCCTATACTCAACCGCTCGACTGCTGTTACTAGTATGGCGCATCGCAATAATACGCAGATGTAAAAACGTTAAAGAAAGAATTTTAAAAACGTTGAAAAACGTGATCAAAAACGTTCACCGTCCGTCAGTGTATGTTGTAAAATACCACTACTTTCTGCAGGTGTATTACTCTTAATGCTTCCTGTAATAACATTTTGCCACGTTGCGTTACCCATTTGTTTTCAATAACGTAGCAAACGATGCAGAATATCATAAAAATACTATCTTTGCATAGGCCTAGTCCCCATACTTTACAACTAGCCGGCACATGCCCCTTTCCCACGGGGAATTTAGATCCATCTGACACAAAGTTTCTTGGGCGCACACGCGAGTCTGCTTCACACAAACGACATCTCGATCAGTTCATCCGTTTTTGCACAGCTCAGCCTTATGCCCAGCGCACGCGAACACATACCACGCTACGTGCGACATGTGTAGAAAATGGCCGCACTGAGCACAGCGTGCGGGCGATGCAGCCCAGTGACTATATCAAGTCTGCTGTTTGGATAACATGTTTGATGCTTTGTTTATTTTAGTTTCAGTATTGGTGCTAAGGGCCATTCAGTAATGGACTGATACGTTGGTTACGTGAAACGTATAACACAAACTTGAATGACAAACTTTCACGCAATCCTAATTCTCGACACTCTGCTGAGATACAGAAAGCCAAAGTGTAGTGAGGCATAACGCAGCCCTGGCACGAAATGGCATCATAACTAATAGACGGACGGTCAGAGGGTCATCATACTCGGTGAACACATTGTAAACATTGTCAAAAATTGCCGTATAGTAACTTACATGGTTAGAGATAAACAAGCTGCTTTGCTCAGAGTTAACATGTTGACTGTGAGTCTCGGAATGACAGATGTAATTCTGATTAGAAAAACAGTGTCCTCGGTCGAGGATCGAGGTCAGACCGACCGCTGGACTCTGCCGCTGTCACTGGCCTCGGCCGCGCCACGCCGAACGTCTCACCGCACTAGCTCGCAGCTGATGACGTCACGGTGGAAACCTACTACAACGTCTGTCAATCAGTTCTTACAGGACGCCACAGTCGATACTCGTGTAGCACACACATATTTGCGTTGACATTTGACCGTGACCTATGACCTTGATTTTCAATTCCCTGTGAGCTGTGGTTATGACCCACGTGCATGCAAAAAATCAAGGTCGAAAGTTAGTTGGTTCAAATTTCAAAAGATAAAGTACAAACAAACGGACACGACCGATCGCATTACTTTCCCCGCTAACGCGGTTGGCGAACATCCTCGAGCGAGAACGCGCATATAGCAGATATGAATTCGTCTGAAATGAGAGTGCGACAGGTGTCATTCTGGGCCGACTGTCTGTAGAGGCGTAGACTCGGACTTCCTAGCCCAGAATGTCGGAGTCTACGGTAGACGCAAGACAACAACCGAATGACGACAGCTGTGTGTGACGTCTTTGTCGCGCGAGAGCTGTATTCAAGCGACCAGGCTTCGTTGGCCGTGTTCGGACGCTTGTCCCCCCGGGTATCTATCCCCGGACACCTGTCCTCCCGAAAACTACCATCGCGGACATCTGCCCCCGAGCTCAGGTTAGGGTTTAGAGCTATGAGTATGGTTGAGGGTTAGGGTTATTAGGGTTATGGTACGGATTTTTACAGATTAGAGGTTAGGGTTATGGTTTTGTGATAGAAGGGTTCGGTTGTTACAGTCAGTGTTATGGTTTAGCGTTAGGGCTGACGATAGGTCTGGGCAGATTTAGGGAGAGGCAAATGTTCTACATTTCTCGTTTGATATGCGAGAACGCGACGAATTGTCGGATCTCTGCTATAGTAGACCACAGTTGGTCTCGCCGGTCTTACCGCTTAATTCGCCTGGCGTGCTCAGAGTAGCAACCGAACTGCATGAAACCCGCATCCAGATGAATTCAGACGCCGCAACATCACAACTAGCGACATATACTGCGGGATAATATACGTCATTTGCCCGCATATTTTGTAACGTGTTGTATATTCATATTTCGTGACAAGGTTACAGTTTCTGTTCACTTCCACCAAACTGCTACCATGCTAACATCGTAACAGGCATTATGAAAAAGCATATTATATAGTACACTGTTTTCTCAGAGGCGTTCTTTGTTTGATATTATCGTCATTCAGATCACAATTTAGATAAAATTATTGTATTCTGTTAGCAACAAAAACTAAAATTGAAAGCGTGATTTTCAACAGGAAAATTAAAACACGATCGAAAATATATAAAAGGAAAACTAGATTAGAACTGAATTTATGATCCCGTTAACCTACTAGAGAATACCTACCGATCGTTACGGTATTTGACAACTTAGAATAGATTTTTGAGTCGTTACCGGCAAGTAGTAACTGCGACGTTGTACCAGTACAGCCGCAGACGTGCGAGCATACTGCAGGTTGGCCCTTTTCTACGGGCATCCCATCACACGTGTAAGGTAAGATAATGATAAATGGGCCATACTCCACAAGAGAGTGCAGGCGGGGTGCTCATCTCCCCAGTGTCTAGGCCGTGAGCCCGTAGGCGCATAAACCACTTAAGTCTGTGACGCATGGCCAGTGTGATGCCAGACCTACGGTTACCTTCCCAGCCGCAGGGCATCACTGCCCCTTGACCGGTACCAATTGTACTGCTTCACATGTGTGTGAATAACATGCCCAAGGTTGCTATTTGAAAGTGGGTCGGCCGGGAGTCGAACCCGCGACCTTTTATGTCGCGAGCCAACACCCTAACCATTACACCACCAGGCGTAAGGCCTACTAAAATTACAATAATCGTAACGTCTAGAATATGTTTCGCATCATTTCTAAAATCTAACCAACTCTGTCTTGTCCATATGTATTTTTTTTCAAATTTTGCGGTAATACATGCGCGAGTAATTCTGGTGATCAACAAATACAAACGGGAGTGAAAAAATTGCCTCTGTGAAGCTAAGGCGGCGAACTAGAAACTAGTTCATAATTTGTGTACAGTTCTTAGTTCTACAACCAGATACGTCTCTCGGGTTGCAGACTTGCAGCGCGCACCCGGAACGTGAAGCCGGTAAAGAACGCCAGAAGCGATAAGAAATGAACGATAGCGTGACGTTTTCGGACTTATACGCCGCCGCTTTCATAAGATCCAATAAACGCAGTAGTCGGCTTTCATCCGGCAGAACAGCGAGCGACAGGCAGGCTCCATAACGGGACCGAGTCGGTGTCGGTCGGTCGACAGCGATATGCCGCGGGGTCCGGAGGGACACGGCTGCCGGCAGATACTAATTGGTTTGCGGTATTTGGGACGATCGTCACGTCACGACCAAGCCCGCGCCAGACGACGCTCTTCTGGCGAGTAGCAAGTCCCGATCAGCGACGTATCGACCTTGTTGTTGGGCTTGTCGAGTGAATAAAACAGACTGCCCTCGATCGAGTATCTAGGTCAGACCGACCGTGTTACCATCAGTGCACCTTGCTAATCCGAAACCTAATCCCTGATCTCGACCTATGACTGCATGACCATGACTTTCACCCCCCCCCAGCGAGCTATGGTCATGACTCATGTACACGCAAAAGTCGACGTCTAAAGCCACTTGGTTCAAAACCTAAAGTGGAAACAGACGGATGGACACGACCGATTGCAGCAGATTGCCCGTTGGCGCGCGGTCGGCAAAGACGGGCAGACCATCACCACCAAGGTTACTGACAGACCAGCAGCTATGATATCCCACCCATAGGCGCCGACTTCCATAGGACAATAGTGGCGACTGCCCCAAGAGAAAAACTCCTCATTGGGCGCCGCCCTGTGACGAATTAGACCGGCCGCACGATACCAAGCTCACGATACCAAGCTTCCTTGTTGTGAAGAAAATTACATTTGTTCTTAGGAAAATCAACAAAAACTGCTGCCACCACAGCTGCACTTTTTGACTCCAATCTGCACCAAATCGTTTGTCGGCCGAGGCTTCGCCCCAGACCCCACTGGGGGAGCTTACAGCGCTCCCCAGACCCCCTAGCTGTATTTAGGGCGCCTGCTTCTAAAGGGAAAGGAGGGAGGGGAAAGGAGTGGAGGGAGAGAAGATGAAGGGGAGCGGAGGGGAGGGAAGAGGAGAGGGGAGGGGAAATAGGAAGTTTGTCCTTTGCCCTGGGAGAAAAAAGAAAAATCGGCGCCTATGATCCCACCAGGTCAGACTCCGCCACCAGAGTTGAGCCAGTAGCAGGCTAGACCAACAGATGTGGACTGTTGCTATATACATTGTAGCGTGGTATGTCCGTCTGTGTGTTGGTCACGACCGTGAGCTCTGCAAAACGGCTGAACCGATCGAGATGCTGTTTGGGGGCGGACTCGCGTGGGCCCAAGGAACCATGCATTAGACGAGAGACCCGGATCTTTCAACGGGAAGGGTCATTTAGGGGGACATGTACCCGATACTCCCTGGCAGTGGATGCGTCCAGTCTTCGCACCCACCGGACGCGACCAATAACATGCAGCAGGGGCGTCACGCCGCGCAGATGCGGCTTCTCGCTACCATTACTGCAGCAACTTGTCGTTATGACATGACACCGAAGCGCTGACTTGTGTCGGGCTGTGTGCAAACGTCGTTCCGTGTCTTCGACGCAAACCGATCGCAATAAGTAAGTAAGTCGACTGCACCGGCGTCGACCCGGTGGTGCCTGTCTCGGCGATTCGTCAATGTGCGCGTCCGGCGCTGGCCCGTGTGCACGGAAGCGTGTGCAAGTAAGACATCCGCGGGTTACTGCACCAAAGCAACATTTTCCGCCTTGTCATTGTTAATAAATCCAGTTTTGTTAGAAGAGTTTATGGGCTTACTGGCAATATCCGAGTAATGACATGGGGCATTAACCGACTGCTTTAGTGGTCCAGGCAGAGTAATCGGTCGGTTTATGTGTGTGTTTGTTTGCGTGCGGATATTCAGTGACCATACATTCTGACCTTCGAAGGATGTGACCTAGATAGCGTCAAGATGATTCAGCATGCCAAATATCTAGGTAGGTCAGAGGTCATTTTGTTCAAAAGTTACTGTGGGGACACACACACACCACCGTCCGATTGCTCTATCTGACACGATGAGCGACGCGATCTCTGTGCAACTGTCGAGCATAATTATTGTTACGCGGACCGCGTATGGGGTAAGCATATTAAAGCGGTGCGGTGTCCGTATGTTCGTTCGTCCGTCCGTCTGTGTGTCTGTCCCAGGGGCAGCGCGTGCGGTATCTGCAAAGCCATACAGCGGCGGACGATGCGCATCATCAGCTGCATGCATGTACATGTATGACATGCTGGCCGCCTAAATTTTGGTCCGACTGTAGCGAGGTCTGACATACTTGTTTACTTCATAGTTTATAGATAGCGCAGCTTGAAAGAAATTTACCAACTGCGCAATGGAGAACAGCACCAACTCGATCGATCGCGTTGAAGAGTCCCGTAGGCACGAAAGCGAATTTTGCAATTAAAACGAGTCTCTGCTGCGATTCTCCGTGCAGCAGTGAAGGTGATTCATCAACATCAGTCTTCGACCATGTTCTAGACGCAACTTCAACCGGAGTTCAGCGAGTATCGCGCAAGGCGGTGGACTAAATGTAAGACATTCATCCCTCTTCCTGTACATCCTCCAACCCTAAACCCTGACCTCCAACGTCACTAACTCTGTCCTTAACAAGGTATCGCCCCGCTAGCGGCGAACCGATATGCCCCCGCTCGTTTCAGCAACCTCCGGTGGAATTGTACGCCACTCTGACCAGTGGGTTCGACTTCTAGAACGGGGTTTCCTATTTGTGTTCTATACTATCCATTGCCCAAAAATGTGCTGTTTTGAGCTAGGAGTGTGGGACAGACTAACAGACAGGCGGGCAGATCACAGCATTACTTAATGCCTCCTATATGGGCGAGGCATAATAATCTAAGCATGACCGCAAGCACCAACCCTAACCGCTAACTCTTCTTACCATGCAGAGGGCCCCGGGAGGCAGAATGTCCGCGGTCACTGGTGCACTATCGTCGGGTTAGTTCGGCGCAGACCGTCTGCGCCCGAAGGTCGCCTGACCACAGTCTGTGGTAGGCATACGAATCAGTCGAGACAAGAGACCGGCCGACATCGATCAATTCTAACGACGACAGCTTTCGACTGACACGATAGACAGAACTAGCATACGCTGCGTGATCGTGCGTGACGCGTCGAAACCGACGCAGTCTTAACTCGTTGTCTCTATCACAATCGTCGCTTATGACGCACTCCGCTGCAGACGACGTTTCTCCTTCAGCGATAACGTCTTAAGCACGGTATCGCCTCAACGGCGGCGGAACGATATGCGCCGCCACCTTCGGGCACTTCTAGTGGTCGTGCGGCCATAATGACCACTGGGTTCGACTTCCATCGCGGGATTTTCTATCAGTCTTCCATAGTAACCGTAGCCCTGAAATGCACAGTTTTGGGTTCTGGGGGCATGGGACAGACAGACAGACAGACAGACGGACGGATCGCTGCCGTGCTTAATGTCTCCCCCTATTTACGGGGCATAGTAATGCAGTTACTGCGAACACTCAGGGTCTGCGTTCTACAGCGTCACTATTCTGATCCCGCGTTCAAGGACAGATCCGTTGGACGTGAGGATACATTCCTAACAGTTCCCCTCTTACGTGAGTACCATTTTAATGTTCCTGTCTCTCTTTCTTCGCACGGGTGAGCCTGTCTGCTACCCTCAGTTGCCTTGTTGGCATGGTCCGCATAGTATGTAACGGTACGGTGTTTGTCCGTCTGTCTGTATCATTCGCCCGCCGCACTCCGCTGCCGCGGGTTTGCTGCTGTGGGCCCGGCGAGCAGGAGCTATCGACCGACTGCTGCTTGGCGCTCAGCAGCAGCCGCGCCGCGGCACGGGGCGCAGCAGCAAATGCACAATGGCGTCGAGAAGGGGAGGGGGCAAAGCGGGTACGGCATACCCGGGGCCAGGGCAGGTTGTAGGGGCCGAGGTCCAAGCAGCATCATGCATGTTTTTGGCAAGAAGTAACTGCAATGAAAATCTAGTTCAGTGACTATCTGTCAGTGATTGTGTGTGCGACGCTAGTACGGTGTTTCGAATGAAACCAGAAAACTTTCAACTTTGTGCATGTTTGCATTCCACCGTAGGGGCCCGTGAATCGTGCTGCCCCGCGACCTGCTTTGGTTTTCGATGGCCATTGCAAATGTGGGCAGTGCCACGTTCTCAGCTGACGTAGGAAGCTGAACACAGACTCGTGTTACTTACTGCGGTCAGCGAACGTCATTGATGGTCATATTATTGGCTGTCAGTCGTGCGTGTTTGACTTCCATTTATGAAGAATTGAAGACTTCTTTGAGTCGGAGAATGGCAAGATGGCTGGAAGGCTAAATTAAATATCAGTCCGGGACACGCACCGGCGACTGTCCGCTTGCGACGACGTCATGCGTGACGTCACCCGATGACCAGCACGGCCCGCTGGCCACGTGACGGACAGACTAGTTAGATAAAGTGCGAGACGCGAAATTCCAGGTTTCCATGACGACCGCGGTCGTCGATCGATGATTGGTCGACGGCCGGCGGGAACCTGTCGTATGCCACCGCGACTAATCCGCGCCGGTCGCGCGCGGCTCACGCGTTACTCGCCATATGGAAAACACTTTGACCCGGCACGTCACTAACGCACCTTGTCGGCCGCATATCTGCTAATACCTCGGCCCGCTCCGTGCATGCCTCGCAATGGCTTCAGCTGCTGCCGCCGCCGCCGCCACCGCAGCCGGGATAGCATAGATGTCAAGTCTCGAAACCAGTCTGGTGCAGAGACCAAGGCCTCTCGGTCTTGGTGTCAACTCTCGAGGGTTTGGTCTCGGTCTCAGTCTGGGTCCCGACAATTTGGTCGCGATCTTCTTGTCCGGTCTCGAAGGTTGGTCTTTTTTGTTGAACATCACTGCAGGTCTTTACGTGCCTGGCGTTTTCACACAGTTTTATTTCATCGGAAATGTGACAGCAAAAAAGGAAAATGCAATTAAATAATCGATATTTAACTACATACAAGTTGCAGCAATTGCTGTTTTGCGGCACATCAATCAATTGCTTGGTTTGTTCGTACCGACAACTTTAGTGGTCCAGGTACAGCAGTCAGTTCGAGGCGTATGTCTGTGTCTAGACGACAAGTTTTGAACTAAACGACCTTTAACTTGGAACTATGGTTTTCCTTAACGCTTTAGGTTAAGTTCGAAGGTTAAGGTCATAGATCAAACGTCAAGGTCACCTGAGGAAAAGGTGAGCAGCTGCTGAAATGGCCGATCGTGACTGAAAATCGAACGTGAATTGGAAACTGTAACATGAACCGGCCACGCGAAGCCAAACCGTTGCCACGATCGCGTAAAATGTTGCTGCATTGGCCGGTAAGACATCGAGTGAAGGCTTTCTATCGTAATTATTATTGCATTACGTCGAAGTTGTCTGTAGCAGTAAGCAAATAGCGATTATTATTAGGTTGCAGAATTTGTGCGAGCTGTACAGCTATATTTCAGTATGCTGATGGTGTTATTTTACCAGCACCATCTGTTCAAGCTTTGTAAAGGTAATAACATTGTGGTATCAGGTCATTCTATCAAATGGGATACCTCTGTCAGATATCTTGGCGTATATTTAGAAAGCTCTACAAAATTTCAGTGTTCGTTTTCAAAAAACAAGGCTTTCAATAGCATATTCAGAAAAATTGGCCGCAGAGCACACACAACTGACACAAGGTGTTGTTCGAATTAATTAAATCGAAATGTTTACCTATTCTCTTGTACGGTACTGAAGTTTGTCCGACGAACTCAGCTGATAGACATTTATTACAGTTAACAATAAATAAAGTAGTGTATAAAATACTCGATGCTATGTCGAAAGACTTAGACAGTGAAATATGTGTTCGTTTTGGCATAGATTGTGTAGAAAATTTGGTTGCTAATCGGCGAAATCGCTTTATTATCAGATATGGTGAAACTGACAATTATCTATGCCATTTAATGTTGTGCTAATTTGTTTAGTTTTTTTGCTGTATTTTTATTGCGTTTGTTTAATTTTTGCTAGTTGTATTTATTTTCTGCTGCCATAAAAGATGGCGAAAATAAAGCTGTATATTAGGCTAAAAGCAGCGACGTTTAAGTCTCTTCAAAATTTCGTTCTTGACAAGTAGCAATTAGAAACCAACAAATGCTGCTCCTGTAAAAATAGTTTGTCGATGCTTTATCGATAAAACTAACGAAAAATTATTTTTTAATGTTTCATTATATACAGTTACAGGAATTAGACATTGTTATCATTACTTTATTTATTTAGGCCTATTTATTTAAAGTTTATCGTCCTTTTTGCTTGCACAATACCAAGAATTGGTTAGTCATATGCATTACAGTCGAACTGCATTTAATCTGCGAATGTCCGGTAGTATACTAAGCTGTAACTGTAATCCGACCGCCCGCGGCCATTAAAGCTTGCACTAAGTTCACCTAACATTATGTATTATTCACGTTTACGAGGACTTGACGATTAGCAAGGCGACGTACATCACCCGTTTATGATGTCGCGGTCTATTCGCGAGGTTGATTGAATGCGGCGGAACCAATACAAATGATGAGAGACTCACAGTCTCAGCAGTTGAAGCTGGATGCATCTTGTCACACAATGAAGGATGAAATGCACGGAGAAAGGTGCTAGTGCCGAGAGCCAGTGAGCCATACTAGTCTCTGATAGAGTCACAGCCCCGCTGCTAAATGATTCATTATACACATATGTCTGGGTCGTCGACAACGATTACGTCACGCGGGGACATCGGTCTACAGATTGACAGCAGGAGATAGGGGAGGGGCCTTTGCGGAATGAAAACACAACGGCGAACAGGAAGAATTAACTACGGTGAAATCGCAGCACATTATGATTATAAGAACAGTGTTAGCCCAAACAGAGCTAAATGCAGGAAGACTGGAGAAGTACCCTCATTTTGGAGAAAGTAGAGAAAAGACAGCTGAAGTGACAGAAAACTGGCGTACCAAGAATTGGCACTTGGGACTCCACAAGCGAGCGAGGTATAATGGGGTCTGAAAAGTAGGCGTACTATAACATTACGAAACGAAGTATAAAAGTCTGTTTCAAAAAAGCGTGAAACCATGTTTTGCTCTATCCCATTTAACGATTTATTTCACAATTTTTCCAGAAGATTTGGGCGCCGGCGGCTGGAAATATTCGGAAGTACTCAACGTGACCTGATTTGACCTGATGGTTTATTTAGGAGTCGGATTACCGACCGCTGCGTGTACGCTCGCGGCGACACGACGAAGATGAAGTGGACGCAGCGAATGCCGAAGCTCGCTCGACGCCGCCGCTTTTACGCCGACACATTTATACACCAGTCTCGACCCACGCATCCGAGAAGAGACCTCGTGAGCGGCGGGTGGACGCAGCCAGCGACGCGTACGAACGAGGATTGAGAGAAGTGAACGGGCACTTGCTCGGTTGCTCGCCGCCGAAGGGCATTGTGTAACGTGCCCGGACGGCCGTGACCGGGCATTTGCCCCACTCCGGACATTCGGTCCCCGGACAGTTAACCCTCGGAAATCACCGTCGCGGACATCCGCCCCTGGTTAGGGTTAGTGTTAGGGTTTAGGGTCAGGTTAGGATCAGGTACGGGGGCAGATGCTCGCGCTGGTTATTTCCGGGGGCAGATGACCAGGCTGGGGGCAAACGTCCTACATTTCCGGACCGCCACGCTCTCGATCCCGGTTAAACGGGCAACCCCGGGGTCCCGGCGTCCGACCGACCGAGCGGTGATCGGTCGGTGTCGGCGACCGATCGATATTCGGGGACCGGCGACGTGGACGTGGACGTGGACGGCGGCGCGGGAGCGAGAGACGGGCGGGCGGGCGGGGATGGGGCAGCGCGCGGCCCGGTCGCGATCCGTATGGATTAGAGCGCAACGCAACCGACCGACACGCCGACTGCACGACCGACGACTCGCTATATTCGGCCCGTCGTAACGCAGACGTTGTCATCAGCGAGAATGCTGTAACTTCGACTGATGTTCGAATAAGGTTACTTACGTCCAACTCGACAATGTGGGCTATTTCGGAGACGTTCTTCCCGGCCGCTGGCGCGGTACTGAGAGAATGCTGTAACGACGTCGTAACTTGTCGACAGTTGATCTCATATTTGCCGCCGCTGCCGCTGCAGACATCGATCCGTTCGTCGTATTTCGACTCGCAGCGAAAAAGGCTTATCGATATTTACAGGCAGGCTTACTTCGGAAAAGCTATTGCGCCGGCGCGAACGTCGGCGTCGGCGATTGTCATTTGCGCGAAATAAAATATCACAGACGCTATCGCGACGATCTCGAGGAGTTCGGCGTCGCAGTTTCGAAAGAACGGAGATAAACTGTCAAAAACGAACGCGCAATAAACTGCTGGCGACACCTTTTAAAATATTGCAGAGATCTCGAGATAAGTTGCCACAGCAACGGTAGCATAACGCCGCATCGCAGCCGCCGCAAAGATCGATTCGTCGTATTCGTCAGGTGGCGTCAATGTTTTCCCCAGCTAATAATGGTTAATTCTGCCCACTCGGCCCACGCGAATTCAGCTGTTTTGCAGGGCTCATGGTTGTGTCCAGCAGACGGACAGATAGACAGACCGCGGAACATCGGTAACAATAGGTCGCATCTTATGCATTAATTAGCATAGCGAACAGTAACAGTAACCACGCCACAAAGTATACGCTACGTGACGCGGCTGAAACAGCTTGCGATGAAGCGATGACGACAAGTCACTTTATAGACTATTTACAGAGATCTCTGAAAAACGTGCGACAAACTGCAGATTGATGTTATCACTATAGGCCTACGTGTGCGCTATGCGTGGCGCCTATCGTGACAACTCAACTCTGCGAAGAGCACGATTGCCTACCGTATCGTCTGATTACCTGCGGCCATTAACGACAGAAGGACACTCGGAGGGCCGTCCTGTCCAACACTCCATCCACTGACGCAATCATCATTCTCAACATAAACCATCCCGTAGCGGTCTCTATAGCTCGAAGCTCGTCGTGGACTGTAATTAGCTGTCGCCCATATCACTGCCGCCAGGTGGTCGTTTGGCCAGTGATAACGGCGTTGGTCGCGTCAACGAAGTTACTCTACGCCGAGCTCGGTTAGTACTGAGATGGGTCGCCGGCATACAGCCTTGGTAGCCTATGTAATCAGACACTCAGTCTCCTATCCTATGTGGGGCTGGAATGAGCGCTGCCTCGCAGACTCTGTGGTGCATGTATATCTATCTAGGGGCTCAGTAGTCTAAGGAAAAGAGAGAAGCACGGCTGCCTCCTATACACTCCTATACGAGTACATCAGCTGCTACCTTTACCACTGCGGCGCCACCGTCAGCCAGTGAGCAAAATTCGACTGGTCCGACTGATCTGATCTGGAGTTTTAAAAAACGCGGATCGAATCGGTCGGACGTAAAAAAACGACCTAGTACCGGGCGGGATCGACCCAGAGCAGTCCGACAGAGATAAAACGTAGCCAATGGCATATAAACTACCCTTGTTGCCGATAGACCGTGGAGAAAATTACGTCGTTCTTAAACGGCGATGATCAACCTCGTCTAAGCCATCTTATCACGACCGGATTAAGGTGAAACAGAACGCGCCCACTGAGACTGAGTTGCTGGCACTCAGTGCCGTAAATTGGAATAATTATCAATTATATATAAACAAGTCTGTGTTCAGTTTCCTACGTCGGCTGACAACGTGGCACTGCCCGCATTCGTGCACCATCAATGCACATAGACGGTCGCCGCACACCGCTACTGCGGCGCGCTGCTGCTGAGCGCCGGCCGTGCAGCATAATTATCTCCTGCCCGTCGGGCCTACAGCAGCGGCGTGCGGCGGCCGGATGGGACAGACGGACAGAGGAACAGACAGACAAAAACGGACGGACGCCCGACAGTTACATATAGACCGCGCTCCGCATAGTGTGCGGCAGTGCCAATAATCGTAATCTAATGGACCCCAGCCGCATCTTCCATCGTGCCAAGTTGCTGAGGCTGGCGGCCTGTGTCTCCAAGATAGCAGCGAGCTGTCTACCAGTACAGTGAACCCAGCAGCTTCATGAATGCATTCATGAAACGTGCTATTTATCGGTTTCACGCAACACCCCCACTGAACAGACTTATACATATTGCTTATCGGTAAAAGCACTACTTCTCAGAGTGCCAGTGGAAACTATGTGGCGTTTTCGTTTTAATAACTAAAGTTTATCTGAAGCATGCAAGTTTAGTGATTCGCCTATAGATAGACGAAAAATAACGTAAATAATTACTTAAGTTACTTAAGATAATATCACCAATTAAAAGTTAAATAATACATAAGAGTAAAATGTAATAAGACAAAATTATAATGAAGTAATAATAATAGTAATGCACTATTATTATTAATTAGTATTAGTTAGTACATAAATTTTTACTGATAAAGCTCTTTCACGCCTGCGATATGTAACACTATTGAAATTACATTAAATATTGTAAAAAAACTTAACAGTTTAAAACATCTTGTAAGGACGACTGTGGCTGAATCACACAACTAAAACAGCAAATATGAAAAAGGCGCTATTACTTAGCAGCACATCGCC